>Ga0194133_10006103_pt1 | contig 15006 bp, 5 predicted proteins | sample TA2KigOf40mmetaG_FD_155448 | JGI IMG/M metagenome (GOLD analysis project Ga0194133, IMG submission 155448) | Freshwater microbial communities from Lake Tanganyika, Tanzania - TA2015055 Kigoma Offshore 40m | ecosystem: Environmental > Aquatic > Freshwater > Lake | place: Tanzania: Lake Tanganyika...
CCTTAATATCTTTGGCAGTGAATTTATGGTTGAAAGGTTTCCCATTCAAAGAAAGGACGTCGATACGAATTACATCTGTGACAACAGGACTGAAGTGAGATCTTTTTGGCGACACCTGCACTTCCATAGATTCGTCAGGTTTGCGTTTACCTCCTCTTGGTACTTGAGACATTTTGGATTTTTAACTCAATTTGACTTGAAATATCCAGGTTTACAATGATACTCATTTTCGTTTTTTAAAAACCGGTACGTCCTTGTTTTGATTTCAATAGGCTAGCGCAATTTCCCTCCGCAACAAAGGCAGCAGATAATACTAAAACGTTGTGGCTTATTGTTCATTGATATCTGTAGATTGCTCTTTGTTTTGATATTTGCGAGATTCGATGGCTTCTTTAGAAATTTCCACAGAAAAAGTCCATTTTCCACCGGAAGATCGTCACCAAAGTGAGAAGCACTACTTTGAAGTTTTGTTGGCGAGTTTCTTAGGCACACATTGCAACAAGTTTCACTAAGGTAGGCCTACAATTTCCTGAGTTTTAGATTTTTAAACTCTTAGCTCAAAAAGTACGTCTTTCACCGTTGAGCTCTGTACACACTTGGACTGTACGGTAAGCCGGTGCCGGCTTTGCCTAGCTTAGCCTAGAAAAACCTTCATATCTAAGCCCACAGACAAAATTTCAAAAATCTGGTAAATTACTTTTTTGGCATTAATCTGAGCAATCAATATGCAAAATTTCAGCTCTCCAGCTTTAAAACTGAGGGTGCAGTTTGAGGATGACGTTCTAACTTATTCGCTCATCTAGGATAAACTCCGAAGGGCAAATTATCATCAATTTTAAACAAAATATTATTAGTTTTAACATCATTTCTGTGAGGTTCTAAAGGATCTTTGACAGTTTTCTAACGTTGCCATTGTTTTCACAATTATCACATTTGTTTAGTAAATCTGGTGGAAAGACCAAATTAATACATAATATGTGTCAAACCAAAAGTTTGCCTTTGTAATTTGTAACAAAAGTGGTTTTTTTACTGTCAAGAACCTACTTAACAAAGCATTTAGGAGTCCCAAAAACATACCAAAAAATGGCAATTTTCTTCTCAAGTTAAATTCTAATTAAGTTTTAGAAAAGTTTTTTTGCTTATCTAACCTTGTGTTAAAATAGTTTTTGTGCAAGTTCATTAATTGAGTAAATGTAAATTTTGAAAATAAAAACTCAATTACTGAAGAGATTACAACTTTGAAAGTGGTTCAAAGACATTTGAAAACTTGGAAATGTTACATCTTATCAATTGTTGAACCTCAAAGTTCAAAGTCTGATTGTGTTTTTGTAATCTTTGTTAATTTTAGAATTTGTAACTATTAAAATACATTTTCAACTCCTATGTGACCAACTTTCTTAACTTACAAAAATAGGAAAAATTTGTTAAAGCTTAGGAAAATTTTTAGCTGGCAGTGTCCAATTCTCCGGTGCTTTTTGGGCATCCTTGGGTCAAAGATTCCCTGCAACTGGGCATTGACATAAACCCTTAAAGATTTAGATTTTGTCCCCTTTCAAGGCCATTTTATAATTGACTATTTTGACGCTAAGCTCATTTCTGCAATTAAAATCCTTCTATTCTCAAAGTTCATCATCAAAGCCACCTTTTCCCTTTTTTGTGTTCATTGCTATTTGCATGGGTTGCCATGGCCGAGTGGTCATAGACACCTGACTGGGAACAGGATCTTAAGGTTGTGGGTTAAATCCCAGGCCAAGCCAGCAATTTTTCAATCCAGGATTGCCTAAGAAAATCAACAAAACACCCCCAGGCAAGATAATAGTAACCTGCAGTGACCCGTAGACTTCTTTTGCAGGACTCTGATAAAAGCGTTTATCGCGTATTAACATCGTCCCAGTCTATAAATCAACAAAACACCCCCAGTCAAGATAATAGTAACCTGCAGTGACCGTAGATTTCTATTGCAGGACTCTGATAAAAGCGTTGATCGTGTATTAACATCATCTGAGTCTATATGCATTATCATTATCATTTTTATGTATAAAAAAGTAAACACACTATTAGACTTTGAAACTATATTTTCACAAGGTACAGACAATAGGCTAGGGTTTTTGATGATTATTTCAATAGTTATTATTATCCATGCAGAATAGCTCTGGTAAGACATAAATAATATTATTAAAAGGGAGTAAAACATTTCTTTGAAAACATCAAAATCTAACAAGTGTTTGAAGTAAATTCTAAGCTTTTTTGTTTTGTTTATATCTAAAAAAATTACATCAGAATTTTTTCTCACCAACATCATTTAGTATGCATGCAGTCACTATACTGTTGTAAATGAAAACATATAGAAGTGGTTCATGACAAAATTAGACCTTAATTTAATATTTATTCATTCTCATTTGTGAAAATGATTTTGTTGGTTGTTTAACTTGCCCTTTTAGAACATAAGACAACTTTTTCAATGCAATGCTTTGATCAGGTATCTGATTTATGGTGGAAACAATGACAAGTAGTTATAGAGAAAAGCTTGTACAACCAAAAAAACAACTTTTTTATTTGTTTATAGAATTAAAAGTATTTATGACTAATTTTAAGCTCTTTTAAATTTTGGGGTTTTTACCACATAAATAATACTTAAAGAATTTATTGGAACACCAAAAACACAAAAAAGATATTTTTGTTTTTGTCTTTTTTTTCACACACAGAAAATGCATTTAATGCTGAGATTGAACTCTTGGGTTACAACACTTTCAAGTTTATTTTGTTGCAGATTCAGAAAGAATTGGATGAGAATAAGAAAAATACTTTTTTTGCTTTTCTACAAATACCATCAATTTTTTATGTAGTTAACACCAAAGGTACACTAAAAAATACAATAAAAGGTTTTTTAGTATTGATCCATTGCATTTGATCTTCAATGATGTAGTTCTCAGGGTAGGACTTATGCAAATCTCTATTTCTCAGATCAAGCTTGAATTTATTTGGAAAACAAAAATTTCCAATGCTGAATACATCACTACTCAAACAAGAGTTGCTGTCATAGAGTGGAGGATCTGGAACAAAAAAATGGAAGTTTATTGTAAAGCAAAAAAAAGCTTTTACCTATAATTTTCCACTAACAATTATACGTATAAAACCCATAAAGATCGGATATATAGAGGGAGAAAGTGTCAGAAAAATCAATTTTGGGTTTATGCATAGGTTTGCCCACAGCTGACCCCACCTGAGCTGCATGGATTCAGCTGTTGTTAAACCCAAAATCGCTGCAGTGCAAATCTTTCCTGCAGGGTAGGCAGAGAGGCGCAGTGTATGTATATAACGTCTATGAAAAAACCCTAACACCTATCCTGTAATGCGAGCTCAATGAGGGCAAGGGCACAGAGGGGTGGATCAAAAACATTGAAAATGAAAGTTGGCCACCATGAATGAATAAGCTTTAAAAAGGTCATCTTATCATTCAGTTTACCTTCAAGATTTTTTTGGGATCCCTTTCAATGCCTGTACTAAGATTTTGTCCCTAGTAAGAGAGCAAGAAAACATGAAGATATGTCTACACAGTAACAAACCAAGTGAGAGTATGAAAGTGCTAGGGGGTGATGCTGGATGATAAACTAAGTTTGCATATATGCATGAGCAAAAAACAATATCAAAGTGTTATTCGTACACATTTCCCTTAAGATACATAAGAAAACATCTACCAATCAAAGACTCGGTCATGGTGTTCTTAACTCAATTTGTCAGTATCTTAACATACGCTAGCCCAGCCTGGTCTGGATGGATTACATTCCATCAAAGAGCAAAAATTAGATCGGTCTACTTTTCTGCAGTGAGAATAATCCTAAGAGATTTCAACTTTAAGTTAAATAGATCTATGATGCAAAAAGACTCTATAAATTCTGACTTAAAGTGAAGAAGAAGAAGAAGGTGATAAAAATCTGACCAAGTGACATGGTCAGGCTGTAAATAAGGGCATCGGGACTGATAAATCTTTCTTTCAATTGACCTGTTGATCATGATGTACTATGGTGTTTCTGCCATTTGCATTTGCCATCAATGTTTGATCTTCTATGATGATAGTTGGCTCTTGCTGCTGCTGCAATCAAAAGAAAACTGTTGCCCACAATCTTAAAATTATTGAAATAAATGCAAAATCAGTACCTGACACTTTTTCCTGCAGATGGAACAAACAAAATTCACTGACACTTTCACCATGTCCACAAAATGGAACCTGAATGCCTTGTTCAAGAAGATGTACAAAATCATGTTGGTTGAGGAGTTGATGGCCAAGAAGACATCACTATAAAAAAGGTAATTGTTTCTTTATTTGTGTCTTAGTGACAGAAAAGACTTTTTTATTTTCTACAGGGATTGGGATGTGTGGTCCTTGGGTTTAGTGGATGGGAATGCAAGGACCCATAAACAAGGCTGGAAGTTTGTATGATAAATTAACTATTGTGATAAGTTTTAGCTTAAAATGTTCAGTGGTTTCAATTTGATATGATAACAAGTAGAACAACTAAACAAAGTTAACACTTTTCATTGAAACAAAGTAGTGTAAGACCTGCTACGTTGGTGTGAAATAAAACACGTGGGGGTTTTCAATATCATTTATTGACTAGTTTTCTCAACATACTTCATCGTCTTTTATATCATGACAAAGGAGGAGGTGCTTATAATATTCCGTAATGGATTAAAGAGAACTCAGAGGTTCCGTGATTACTTTATGATACTTTACGATACAGTATAATACTTTATGACTACTGACTAGGTATACTACAAAAGGCACGACAGTAGAAATGAAAAGTGAACTTATCACCGAAACTAGGTTTAGGGACCACTACAGATATCTACACTCCGTAGAATCTGTGGATGCAGATTCAGCTGAATCTGCTTACTCATTCAGGAGCGAGCTGTTGAACTGATAAGATTAATTCTTGGAATTAATATTTGATTTCGGTTGATTTGGTGTTATTTCTTGGAGTATTTTGGTTTTCAACAATGGCTGATTTGTTGGATCTGTTTCCTGTTGGCAACTACGCTTATGAGGCCGGACGTCAAACACAAAGAGGCCATGGAGCAGTTCAAGGCCGCTGTTATGTCCGCTTGCGCCGGGATTTATGACTTTATCAAACAGGTTGTTGGTTTATAATAGTTTTAACTGTCTTCATATTCAAGTCATTTTTGCATTCATGAAAGATAAAAGATTAAAGTGTCTCATTTCAAGACCGAGGTTAAAGCCGCCACATTTTTGTTGCGAACATTCAATCGAATCTCATTTTGAGAAACCGCCAAATAAAAATGTTATATTTATGTTTCAGGGGAAAGGGGATAAGTTCATTTTCTTGTCAAGATGGCAGATTAAAGGTGGTATTGTGGCCTTGTCACACTACAAGTCCCAAGGGTCATGGACTGGCAAGGAAGGATTCAGCTGTTGAGGGTTTTTGCTCATGGCAAAAGATTAGATTCATTTTACAATTAACATTTACAAAAACATTTTAGAATATAAACTGAAGTTTTTTTAATCAAGTGAAGATAAAGTTTTACCATCTTGAGCAGGCTTAAAATTCAGAGAAATACTCACATTTTGCCTTTTTTCCCTTTTTTTTTTAATTTGCAACTTTCTTAAGTTCAAATCAAGTAGAACATTTTAAAAAGACAAAAGTTCTTTGTTCAACCAATTCAATGGAAAATGGAAAATCCTTCAATCATGTGAATTTTCAAAGTGAGTTAGTAATCACATCTCAGATAAAAGAATTAAAGGATTTGAGATGTTGAACAAAAGAGTCTTGAAATTTCCCTCCATCTTCTAGTGTAAAACAAAAAAAAATAAGTTAAAAACTATTGAGGGTGATGTACTTAAATGGTTTATAAATATTGTTACTTTTTGGGATTGCCACAGCTGAAAAGGTTTAGTACTTTCTTTGAAGTATGAAGGATATGCCTCCACGTGGCGCAGACTAGAGATGGGCCCTGACCCGACCCAACCCAAGCATACTTTTGACCCGCAGTGAATAAGAGGCTGGCCCGTCTTTGACCCGGGTTCTTTTTGGCCCTATCCAAAGGGAAAAAATTGAAAAATTTTGAGATTTTTAGGGGAAATTTTCCAAACCCAAACCCAGACCGAAGATGGCTGACCCAACCCATGTCAAAATTTTTTGACCCGGACCCATCACTACCCTGTATTGACAAGAGAATCGTTCAACAGTGCTTTATACCATCAAAAAATTGAAAAGGGCAATAAAAGACCATCCACTGGGTTTCCTGGATAACCGCTTTAAAGGATGATCTTGACAAACCACTTACACTTGGGATCGTGCACCAACCTGATGACTCAGACCTTGCTTGTAGCTGAGTACTGTAACTGTATAGTTTCAGCTACCCTGTATTGGTTTGTAAATTATAGATATCCTGGTAAAGCACTCTGAAAGATGGGAATAACAACATATTCATAGCGTCTCGGATCAAACACAAACCTGATGCCCCAGATCTTACCACAAGCCAGTACTGTAACTGGCACTACCAGTTTTTCCCAAACTAGGTTTTCATGAATGTGTTTTTCTTGAACACAAGTTTCTGAATACGCAAGTCTCGTATGGAGTTGCAGAGATGAGATAGGGATGGCATTGGTGACTCATTTCTAACCCATGACTATGAACTATCCTCATCTTATAAAAATAAAATACGGATATAAAAAATGCTCATAGAACTTTATTGGGTTAGTATAACACTTCATCTTTTCTTTATAATATCAAAAAGTTAACTTAAGTCTAAATCTAATTATCTACTTAATTGACTTACGTCTAAGCACATATAGAGAAATAACTAGGTAATATTGTAAAGGTATGCAAGCATTTTTATGGACAAACAGGAGCACACTGATCAGGAGTGCTCGGGGATCAAACGGGGATAGAAAGGTTGCATGATCAAAAGTGGTAGAATACCGTAAAACTTAAATCTAAGTACCGAAATCTGTGTGGGCAATCTACAGTCATGAAAAACTCATAGCACCCTGTAATGATCTGGAACAATTAGGTTTCCTGGCCAAGCTTTTAAGGAAAGCCTTAATGTCTCTTGGTCAAACAAGGATTCCTTGTGCTGGGATTGAAACTAATCTGATTCCAAGGATCTTATTGCAAGGTGAGTACTTTAGATACTACTTTGTTTCGCCCAATCTAAGTTCACTCAATCTAAGTTTGCCCAATCCAAGTTTGCCCAATGTAGTAGTTCGCCCAATACAAAAAAAAATGTTGCTATCCTAACCTAACGCGCGCTCGTCGACCCTTTTTTGGGCAAACTTCTACGTTGGGCGAACTACTATATATTGGGCAAACTTAGATTGGGCAAACTTGATTGGGCGAACTTAGATTGGGCGAAACAAAGTAGACCCGAGTACTTTACCCTTTTAGTTATACAGCCAGCCTTGAATGATCAGTAATTATTTTTTCTCACTCTTTTGTTTTGGAGCTACAAAAAAATCTGCTGAGATAAATTTTCACCATCATTTTTTTTGAGATCACTCTAGGTTAATATTTATTGTACAGTTTCCTGTTGAGAAAGCTCAGACCATAAAAAGTATGTTAAAAATTCTAGTCTGCCAACTTTTATTTCTTTGTCTGATGTAAATGTTTTATGGTAAGCATTCTGGATTTTCTCCTTCTCAACATATCTGATGCCTTTGGCTGGTATGGCGATACATTCAAAATTTTCCCATAAATCTAGTTTACATCCAACATTTCTTTGTGAAATAAAAACCTTCTGCCCCTTCTGCCTCAACTTTTCTGCTTCTCTAGAAAACAAAATAACAGCTTAACTTCAACCCTAAGTTCTCTTAAACTTGTTTTGAACTGTGCTGAGCATGCCTGATGAAGTGTGAGAAACTTTTTCTAATGGAACCTTTGGCAAATTCCTTTAAATTAAGTGCTGATAATCATTTTAGGTCTATTAAAGAGATGAAAATTCTGAATTTAAAATGGGCCCTCAAGGGCAGGCCAGGGTCAAATGTAGAAAACTAGGAGGGAAGTCAGAACGATTGATTCTCAGGGAAAAAGAGTTTTCCTCTAAAAAATTCTCTACATTTATGTCTTTTGATGAAGATATGTGTTACTATCATTTGAACATTCTTCCTCCACCAAGTGACAATGGAAAAATACAATTATTTTCCTCTGATTAGATCAAGATGTTGCCAAGTGACTAACACAACAATTAATCAGGTATTAAATGGGACAGATTGATTAAGGCTACGAGGGAGTTTTATGGGGCATTTCTCAGGCATACCATGCATTTGCTATGCCTCTGAGTTATCTGGATTCCCATGTCTGGGTTTCTCATCAACATCAAGTTTCTTATCTGATGTCTGGTGGATCATTTACGTGCACTACCTAATCGCTATTCTAATTTGGATTATGACAGTGAAAGGTATCTAAGAACTTGAGTTGTGAATCTGAAGTTAAGTTGAAGAAAGATTCAAAACGAACAACTTTGTTATTCTTTACGGTCTTTACAATTGTTCAATTAAAATGATACGAATGGTGTCCATTTTGTTTTATCTTACCTAATGTTGTATGTTAGAAGAGCCCAAAGAGGCCATTGGCTTTTTTCTAACTCCCCACAGGTTATTGCATCACGGATGGTGACCATCTCAATGAAGGACAACAGATTCCTGTTGGCAAATAAAGAGAGTATAAAATGCCTTTTAAAGCATGGGAAAAGCAACTGAAGATGTGTCCATCAGAAACTCACTCAACTATGCATAGTAATGGATAGAAAAACTTAGAGACTTTGAAAGTAGAGCTTCTCAGACCACCACAAAATTTTTTCAAGATTGCCTTTTCATGTTTTCATTTCAATATTTATCTGTTACTTATTTATTTTTACATTACATATTTTTTTACCTGGGTGTATGACAAATGAGGAAAACAAGTACTATCCCCATAAAAACAACTGCAAGATTATCCTCCTGTAAATAAAGCAAAGCAAATTTGATTAAAAAGCACTTAAATGCTTCTTTGTAGGGCCCTGATTTTCTGGCACCAAATTTAGGGGATCTTGTGACAGGTTCAAATTTCTGACTGAGTTAATGAAATCAAAGATCAAGAGGGTTAATAATTTAGTCACTCATGAATCCTTCTTTAATCCAGGTTGCAAAGAAGCATCTCAGAAGGAGTAACATCTTTTTTGCCCCATTTCCCAATTTCAGCTTTTATGACGTAGCATCACAAGGAAAAGTGATGATGTTGTGTCACAAACCAAAGTGATGATGTTGTGTCACAAACCAAAGTGATGATGTTGTGTCACAAACCAAAGTGATGTCGTAGCATCGCAAACAAATGTGATGATGTAGCGTTACAATATATACATGCAGATAGTCAACTTATTCCGTGTTTAATCAAAGTTTAAGGTAGCACGCAAACTGTTGTGAGAAATTACTGGTTTTTGTTTTGCATTTTTACACCAATAAAAAACCTCACATTTTCTTCACAAATGAAATTGGTCAAAATGAATTGAAAAAAAGCTAACAGGGTCTTAAATTCTGGCCAATTTGTTGCTAGTTAGCAAAATACCTGTTTTCGCCTTGCTTGTTGAGTTGTAATTGCAGCATTTCTGGACATCTGACGAGCATTACGGTTTTTAACATCCTGATAAATCTGTAAAAAGCACAGTATAGGAATTTTAATAAAATCAAATATAGTTTAAATTTTGCACATCAGTATAATTTACATTTCATTTCTGACAAATTCAAATTTTGATTTATCTCAAGATGCATTTCTGATCAAACCGTATTTGCCTTTTAAGAAAAAAAAATTGCGAGGCGCACTATAAAAGATTAAAAAAATGATCTTGTTTTCATAAACCATTTTTAAAGCATTTACTATATGGCAGGATGATTACTATTCCTTTCATGATTCATCAAAGCAACTATTCCTTTCATGATTCATCAAAGCAACTATTCCTTTCATGATTCATCAAAGCAACTATTCGTCAATTTAACGATACGTTGAAATTCCTGTTTGTTGAATCACCTTATATACTGAATTCACGATCCTTTGAATAAGCGATTCTTCAAAAATTTAATTTTGAAGATAGAGAAAAGTTATTGAATAAGATTTGTAGCTTTATGCCTTGACTACACTTGTGCAAATTTCAGCTCTCTAGCTTTAAAATTGAAGGAGCTATGAGGGTTTTTCTAGGCTAAATAATTCATTTTTTCCCGACTCGTAGCAATATTTCTAACCCACTTGCTGTCCATTTTTGTTGTTGTAATCGACAGCCTGTTTGATGGATTGTGAATTCGGTAAAAAATATGGTTTAACAAATAGTTTAATTGATGGATCAAATTTTTGCTGATACAGCAATTCGATGAATCGTGATTAGGCAGATTTTCAAAGCACCTGTTTGGATTGGTCTTCGCTCATCTCCCTAGAATTTCCTGATAGGCCCTAGATTTTCCCAGAGAGTGCTTTAATACTGAGAAAATTATGACAAATAAAGCTTTATCACAATATTTTCTTAACTTGACTTTGATATTTTTTGCAATCCACATTTCTGTGAACTCACCTCCCTAGTTTTGGGGCTCAAATTTTTGGTAAAAGAGATTCTTATATTCATTAAAATACACTAATAGTTGATTTTCCAGAAGTTCTGAAGAATGGAAAGCATGATAAATATTGCCTTTCCTTGAGCTTTGTTCATTTCCACAGAGATATGTGATGTGAAGAGAAAATTGACTAACCATTAATCCTATAACTATTACAATTAATTCCTTACATTTTCAGAGCCTAATTGAATAAATGACTAGAAGAAGAAGAAGATAGCTCTTGTTAAGAACTGATTATTCTAACACTAAATCATATGAATGAGAATAGTGTTGACTTTACAAGAGTTCGTTTGACTGAAAGTGAATAACTTTTCCCAATACCGAAAAGGAAACTTTGCCGAGGTGCTCTAGCACACAAACAAACATAGGGAGGGTGTGGTTGACCCTCCCTAATTGTGGTCATTACCATTTTCTTTTGTGAACAAAGAGGTTAATTGTTCTCAGGATTTTATTTCTCGATCATTTTTTGTAAAAAGTTTTACAAAAATCAAAGAACTTTAGAAATTGAAATCATTTCCCGCTGAATGGTGGGACAAGCTCACCCAAAGGGAAATCGAGAAGGTCAGAGCCAAGTTGGACCAGTATGCCTCATCAGCCAGGCTAGACACGGGAGTCAAAGAAGCAAGTCCATTTGACAAACACGATTAAGATGAAAGGGAGCTGGAAGTTTCTTCCTCCATGATGGAGATCAAGAAGCCTTCAATAGGCCCAGTCGTGCCCTAAGACCACAGAAGTATGATACTTCAGTTCCCACACCTCTAACCCAGTTTTTTCTTACTGTGCTGCAAATCACGATGTTCGACGAGTGTATCGAGAAAGTTGTGTCTTAGAGTCACTTGATAAACATGAATAAATGAGTGTAAGAGATAAATTGTATCAAGTTTCTGCACAGCAATCAATCCTGACTGAGATAATCATATCAAATCATTTTTCAGACTTTCTCTTTTTTAGTCACTAATTTGAATAAAACATCCTTGAATAATTAACCATGGACTTTGTTGAGGGGTTGGATGAAAAGTTATCAAAATGGTTAATTTAGATAATAACTCATAAAGTCCAATTAGATGTTACTTTTTCTTTGACAAACTTTTGACCTGATAATTGATAACAAAACAAAAGGATATAATGAGGAAAAAATGTCTCATACAAAGATTGCTTCTTTTCAGGATCATTTGATTGGTGTGCCAACAAATTTGAGCTCTGGCATTGTTTGCTTTAAACAAAAGAAGATCTCCTTTCCTCATAACAACCCAATGTATTTTAGGTAGTTAGTTTTCAATAAACTCCACAGAATAAAAGCCAGAAGTGCCAAGTTTTTTTTTTAAGTTTTCAGAGTTCATGCTAATTAGCATGGTAATGACCCACACTCTCATTAACAAATGCTTGTCAGACTCTCTCACCTCTTCTCTTCAGGCAAGTCCTGGTCCCTTCTGAATTCTATTTCAAAGCTGACTGTTAAATTACCAGCTGATTGTTTCCATAGGTAAAAGGCATGCAAAGAATACAAGGTGAATGGGTGAACATTCTGAGCACAAGAAAAGGCACTACAGAACTTGAACTTTTACTTAAAGTTTTTGATACTTCAAAAGTAATAGTTAAAGGTGAAATTAACAAGTTTTGTGACTAGTAAATGACAATACAAGTAGATTTATTTTGAATCCGGAAAATCACAGAAGAATTTGGAATTAAATTTAGAAATGTTGAGATGAAAACCTGGAGAATTGCAAAAGAGTCAACATCAATCAGGGAAAATACGCTTGGAAGAAGAAGAGATTGGACAGCTGTCGGGAACCCCAGCTATATCTTTTCTAAAACTAGGGACAAATCATCCAATAAAGACACAGTCACTTCGATTGAGGGAATTCAAAATAGCCAATTCACAAGCACGAGGACAAGGACTGTGGTGCTATTGGGTGAGCAACCACTCTTTCCTCCTGTATACTTTAGGCAACCCAGATGTCACCACCGCAGTAAAAATTTGCTCAATTCAAAGATGGTATACTTTTAAAACCCTTTAGAGACCTTTGAGAGGGTCTCTATATGTCCTTCAAGAAACCAGAACACTGGAGAAACAGAAAGCAAGTTCAGAAGAGCCTCCCATCAGACCTTTTGGTCTATAACTGTTCAAGGAGAGATGCCTATAGTGTGATCGTACTGATTCATATTTCTGGATATAGAAGAAAGATTTGATTGTTGTTACAACTGTTTTATTGATATACATATAGACTGCGGGATATAATAAAGAGAAGAGAATAAGTACCATAAAACCCATATTTGCCAATTATGAATGAGGCCCTGTCGCTGTGGCTCAGGCAATTTTTGGCAGCTAGTGGGAAGAGTTGCAGTCCTGAGTGATACTGTTTTATCATAAATTAGACTAAAACTGGAATATGAGAACTCGTAGAATCCAAGTTCGACGAGCTCAAAGAGTGCGCGCGCATGCAGCCCCACAGGGTTAGGTCTTGTTAGCCCCGCAGGGTTAGGTTAGCGTGTGCGCACGCACGTTAGGTTAGGTTAAGTTAGCAATGTTAGCATTCGACGAGTTCGTTTGTTCGACGAGTTCGTAATTCTACTAGTTTGTAATTCTACGAGTTGGGTTTGATGAGTTCGTCGTTCTACAAGTTTGGATTCGATGAGTTCTCTTAGACTCGACTAAAACTAATAAGAAGGGATATCCCTACTAGTGAATCCTACAACATATTTTTCATCATGAGTAAAGTATTTTACCTTAAAATAATTGAGTGTCTACAAAATCTCTTTTCAATTTACTTTGAATTCAAGGCTACAGAAAGCTGTGCATGCAAGTCACTGGTCTTTTTTTCTTTTAACATAAAAGTTGTGTAACTCATATTTTTATCAAATCTCTTTTCTAAGAATAAAAGATTTTGGGTTTTTTTCCCCAAAAAGTTATTCTCCAATATACACTTACTTTAAAACATCTGGACAAAGTGTAACTCAAAATATCCATTGTTACTATAATTGCAAGATGCATGCATCTCAGAAAAATCTTGACATATTTTGCAAGAACATTTACAATACTGGAAACAAGATGGCATGTTTTGTTTTGATGTTAATAAAAAAAACCTGATAAACACATTGTAAAAAAAGCAATTTTCATTTGCAAACCATTCCAAAATGCAAAACATATATTAGGAATGAGGTAGTCAAATAAACCTCATTATAATGTTTTTTTATTTTTGTAAAACATGCAGCTTGCTTTATAAAAAGTTGAAAGGTATTCTTAACTCTGTAGAGGAATTTTGTTGTATTTTTTGACAATCTAGAGTGAAAGGTTGCTGCATAGGGCTCTTGGGGTTTCAACCATATAGAGCAAAAGGGTCATAAAGATCAATTTTTAGAAGTCAGTTGTTGCTAAACCTATCCACATTTTTATGAAAGTAGCAACAAAGTGAAAATCATGAAAAAAAGGGAGTCAGGGTGGTCAAGTTTATTGCTCGCCAGACTTCCATCCCGGCGGCCTAGGGTTGACTCCCGCCCAAGGTAACCGACTGAAAAAAAACCCACCTGGTATGCCTGAAAAATGACTAAAAAGTTTCAAGGCACACTTTAAAAATGTTTAAAAAATAAATTTATTTAATTTACTTGAATTTTCAAAATAAAAGTTGAATGATGATGTTAAGCCCCACAGGGTTAGGGCCAAAAAGTTGGGTTAGGTAAGGTGAGCAATAACAATGGTCCTTGAATCAGCCTTAAAAGTCAATTTGCCAAATCACGATTCGGCAAATTTTCATAGCACATTTGATTTTGAGATTTTATGGAAAGCATAGTTTGCCTTATGTCATTTTGCTTACAGCAGTTTACCTACTATGTCTATTTGTCTATCCAACGGTTAGCAATTTAGTATGGGTAATCTAATTATGTTTCCTTAGCACTGAAACAATTTACCTACTATGTCTATTTGTCTATCCAACGGCTAGCAATTTAGTATGGGTAATCTAATTATGTTTCCTTAGCACTGAAACAACTTGTGCAATTTATGTATCCCATTATTGACTCTTATTTCCTTTACTTATCCAATCATTCAGTCACTAAAGCAAATAAGGATTGACGAATTGTAAATTCAGTAAAAAGTCAATTTGCCAAATCACGATTCGGCAAATTTTCATAGTACATTTGATTTTGGTGTTTTAAGGAAAATATAGTTTGCCTTATGTCATTTTGCTTACAGCAGTTTACCTACTATGTCTATTTGTCTATCGAACGGTTAGCCTACTATGTCAGTTTGCCTACTATGTCTGCTCGCCTAATCAGCACAGGGTCATTGCTAACCTAATCAGCATGTTAGCTGACATGCACCGCAGGGTTAGGAAGATGGAAACATGTCTCACAGGGTTATGGAGGGGGAAACATGCCACGCAGGTCTAGGAAGGGGGAAACATGCATTTGTTAGG
>Ga0194133_10006106_pt1 | contig 15002 bp, 10 predicted proteins | sample TA2KigOf40mmetaG_FD_155448 | JGI IMG/M metagenome (GOLD analysis project Ga0194133, IMG submission 155448) | Freshwater microbial communities from Lake Tanganyika, Tanzania - TA2015055 Kigoma Offshore 40m | ecosystem: Environmental > Aquatic > Freshwater > Lake | place: Tanzania: Lake...
CTTTCAACTCCAGTTCGCAAAAAAAACAAAGTATAGTTTGTCATGGTAATAGTAATCTGCAGTTACAGAAGACATATTAATGTCGACTTACTATACCGAGTGATTGGCTTATGCAGATCGCGGGGTATAGGTAAGCAATGTAAATCTTATAACACTAACACATTCTTATGAGATCTAAACCCCCTGGTTTATAATAAAAATGCAAGGTATTTAAATATGCTCATAGTACTTTATTTTGAGTAAGTTTATAATACATGCATACTGTACAAAAGGTTGTCCTTAAAGTTATCACTAGCTATCTACTCAGAATGTCTTACGGAGAATAACTAGGTACTAATTTTAAGGCACACAGGCCTTTTATTGACATGTGAGACCGGAGCGCGCTGATCAGGGGCGCTTGGGAATCAGATATGTGGGTAAAAAGTTGCGTGATCGTGAAATACTTAAATCTAAATCCTGAGATCCGTGTGTGCTGTCTTCATTAATATGTCTACGTAGGACTTTTATTAGGCATTTATTGCATATTAACATCGGTTAAATCTAATAACTAAACAAGATTTTATTTAACCAGAAGAGATTACTCCCTTTTCTGTTTTCTGTTCAATTTGTAGTACAAAAAATAATTATATTTTCAGGAGGCAACAGTTTTAAATGACTGTCTTGATCTTTAGTACATATGAACAAGCTTCAAAAATATATGACTTTAATTTTTCTAAACATAGATTACTTTTTCGTTCAAAATTGATTCTTTTTAATGAAGTGTAATTCTTAAAAAAAATTCAAACAACAGAAGTTAATGCAATTAAATTTATGAAAATGAAATGATGATGTCGCAGTTTTGTTGTTTCCTAATTGTCAATTTAGACCAAACTCTACAACTGAGCAACAGCATATTAATCCATGCATAATTCTTAATATCTGAAACAAACTTTATCATTTTTCAAACTAAGACAATAGAGGCAAAGACTACCTATAATTAAAAAGTACCAGTTGTCGATGTTTTACTTGTTTATACTACATCAAAAGAAAAAAAAGTAATGTAAAGAATGACATGTTAGTGTTGAGGAAATTAAATAAATTGTTCAAAACAATAAGTAAAATCAACTCAGTTCACAAAAAATCTTAATTTCACTTGAAGGAATTTGATGATTGCAGAATTAGCAAGGCCTGTGGGCTCCCTTATAACCTTGGAGCTTTGGTATAAATCAAGTAACAAAAAGAAAAAAGAAACCAATTATCTTCAAAATGAAACAAAACCATTTTTAAGTATACTTAGATGAAAAGAAAAATATCAAGTGTTGTCATTAATCTATCATGGCAACTTGTTGGTAACTCTATCCTTCAAGTTAAGTTTTTTTTGTACCTGTATGGCCTTGTTAATTAAACCTAGTCATGAGGTTGAAGTTTAGTGTGTCATGCAAGAAAAATGAGCACAAATTTCCCATCAAATTTGTGAAAAGTATATGATTAAAAGGTTGTGTAAATTTGATGGAGGGCCTAACTTTAAAATGCCTCCATAAAAGTTTAACTGTTTAACTGAGCAAATGATTTTGGCAGCTATCTGAGGATTGGCAGAGTGAGGTAAAAAGACTGTGTCCAATTCTTCAGAACAAGGCTCAGTTTTGAGCCTCTTAATCAATCAAACACTTCTGATTAAATTTATCATTTTATGTACACCAACCAAAAATTTTTGAGGTGTGACTTTTATGATGTTCACTTAGTCAAAAGGTTGTAAGGATAAAATCCAGATAGATTCTTGCTCTTTTTGGCTTACATACAAAAGTTGATTTTTATTGCTTTGCAAATCTTGTTTATGTAAGGGACACTACAGTGATTATTTTTCATATGGATTACCCCGGTTAGGCGTGTTGACCCTGGAATGACGGGATAGAATTCTGGTGTGTATCCCTCTAGACCACCCTGACTACCTTTTTTTGCAAGTCCTCCCAATTTTCCTTTTTTTCTTTTTTGATCAACATTTACCCCATTTTTACCATGTTCTCTGCCATTTTTCTCTCACCTTTACAGGATAAATACCAGACCATTATACATATAAACTTTGATTTTCTTTTGTAACTATCAAATCAAACATCTTCTTTTAATAAAGCATGAGTTTTTTCTTTGAAACATCATTGCAGATGGTTTGATTACAATTCTAGAAATACATTATCAGACCAAGATAGATCCAAAGATTGCATTTGTATTGTCTAGTTTCTACACATTCAAAGGTCATCAAAATTTAATAGTATGTAAAATAGAATGGTGATTGCAAACTTCATCAAAATCAATTGATCTTTTTTCTGAATCAGATCATTTTTCAAAACATAAACTCATATGAATAATAAATTTTATAGCTAGAATAAAAAATGTTAGGCCAAATGATGAGTTTTAAAGTTTAAAGCTTATTTTTCTGTTATATCCCAGTCTTTTAAAAATCATGTTGTACATGAAGAGTTCTGAATTGCACATTTCTTAAGTGGAAAATTTGCTGTAGTTTATTGAAGAAACTCTTGAAGGTAAATACTACTTTGGCTGAATTTGCTTAGCATTTGATGAAGTACAAAGTTAGTCTAAAATACAAGATTGAAATTTTAACATTATGTAGTGAATATGTCCCAAAAATCAAACACTATTCTGAATCTATTTCATTGCTGACTTCTCAATTACATAGCCACAATTCTCAAAGGAAACACTTGGACAAAAACAAATGGAAAGGACTTTAAGCCCCATTCTGAGGATAGAAAGGGAAAGGCAGTGAAGATCAAAAGAATGATAGGCCCCCAAAAATTAAACCTATTTAAACTACCAAGAGATTTACATTTCTTACCAGCTATTAGTATTGTGCATAAGACATATCATCAGAAAAGCTATTACCATTTGTCAGCCAATCAGTTGAAGTGGTGTTAGAATATAATCAGTTCCTGAATTTCAACATGTCAACCAATCAATCACAAATTTCAATATTAGAAATAATTAAATGTGCTGCTATTAGTGCATAAGTGAGTTTGATGAATGGTGTTCAAACAACTCATTTAAATCTAAAAAATCGTGACTTACCACTTTTTTTGTGAAAAATTACATTTGGCAAAATATTTGAAGCAACAAGACAGCTAATAAAATTCAATTTCTTTCCTTATAAAGAGTTGTGTTTTGAAAAACATAAAAGTAAAATATATGGAAAATATCTTGAAAGCCAATTTTGTACTTAACTTTAATTAAAGTTTAAATTTCAAAAATTCCTTATTAACCCTTCCTTTTTAAAATTATATACATTGCAACTAAAGACAAAGAAGTAAAATTTTAGTTCAGTTCAATCAACTAATTACAGCAGAATAAAATTTTAAAAGAACTAAAATAAAAACCTTTTCTGAACCTAATCAACTTTGATATTTGGAAAAAAAAGGTTTTCTAATTAGACGAAACCAAAGCCATAATTTAGTTATTTTTACTGCTTGTTTAATGATTCTTTATGATGGTTGTAAAACATATATAATTTTTCCCCCTTTTGAAAATCTCCAAGGATGATACAAAATTCATCATGAGGACAAATTCTTTTTACAATCAATTCAGCCATAAAGTTAATGAGGGTTAATGGTAGGAGGATTTGATTTTTTTCCAACCCATCAAACTTTTCTCAAGTTCTGTTTGTGGTTTTTCAAACTCTATTTTGAAAAAAAAGTACTTTTGACATTTGTTTTTTGCTCATAGGAACATTATTTATTGTTGAAATACTTTGGTAAGAGTAGGTGTTATCTTCATCTACAATGATAAAATGACATCACGAATCCTTTTGAACAACTATTTTAATAAATGTTTGTGGGATGTAACCAACTTCTGGTTTTACCAGTTTAGTAATAACCAAGGCAGGAAGGCCAACAGTCAAGAAAAATTAAACCAATGAGATCCTTACTGTTTATTTGAGGAGGAGCAGTGGGGAGGGTTTCTTTATACATATAAGAAAGATACATCAAAGTTGGCAGTCAAGCTTAGGGTTAAGATTAGGTTAATATTTGGCGTTAGGGTGAAGAGATCTGTGGCTAGTATCCAACAGATAAAAAGGCAGTATTATTAAAGGATAGCACCAGATCAAAGTTGTCAATCAGCAAAAGGGTGGTGTGATTAAATTTGATATGGAAGGTCACTGAGCTGATTGATGCAAACATTTTTAAGACAAAATATAATTTTTATTTTTAACATGAAAAGTTATTTTATTTTTGTACATTTTGTGGTTACCCTGGGTCTAAGTTTGTATAAAGCAGCCATAATTTGACCCAAGGACCCTTCAATCCCCAGCTTAAAGCCATGCAACCAGTGTATCATATGTTTAAACATAATTATCAGTGGGTATTATAAAAACTGTCTTAAATAATAAGTTGTCAGTCAAAATTTCATTTCCATATACCCAAAACCGTTTTTTTTATTTTAGTCTTCTACAATTTTAATCAATTCAATTTCCACTTTGGTAACAGTTAGTGGGAAGTTTGAGATTGTTGCAATTCCGGTTAAAAGTGAATTCCAATGATTGGTAGATGGAAAGATTTTGATGTATTGCAATCACAAACCACAGGCCTTAGTTGACTTTTCAACACAATGAAGTTATCAAATTGAAAAAAAAAGAAATTTTCAGATTTAAAGTTGAAATGTCCTGAATTGTTGTGAGCTTTTGATTTCATCAAAAGTCTTTAATGGCTTGTACAATGACTATCAACTTATTTTTTCAGTATTTTAGCAACGCTGGGCCTTAGAGATGGGCCCTGACCTGCCCCGAGCTTATTTTTGACCTGCAGTAAATTAGAGGTCGACCCGGATACTTTTTGACCCGAAGGGAAAAAAATTGAAAAATTTGACTTTTTTGGAGGAAATTTTCCAAATTCAAACCCAAACCATAAATAGCTGACCAGACCAGACCAGACCCGAGCCACAAAAAATTGACCTGACCCGACCTGGGTCAAAAATTTTTGACCCAGACCCATCACTACTAGGCCTGGATCTTTTTTCCAATACTAAATTTCAGACAAAAATCACTTGGTTTCAAGTCAGTAACGATGACCACTAGGCCACATTTGATGAGATATCACATTTTTATTGGTGCAATGAATAATAATAGTAATCCCATAAGTCACAGTCAGAACATCTATTTCTTTATGTTGACAGAGTGTAACACTCTCATGGTCATGGCATCTGGATGGTGATCTGAGGGTCTGGATTCAAAGTCCGGCATCTCCTTTGCCTTTGGCCCCGAGTGGCCACAAAAATTTAGAAATAAAAAAATGATTGCCAGGGTGATACGAGGTATGTGTTGCCTACGTTCATGCATTTTTGAATGTTGCTGTTTGTCTTATAATAATATTGTGTAGTATAAACTCAGGCAAGAGTCCCGTCATAGTCACGTCTCAAATTACTGCTACCCTGACTGAGGTTACCTTGCTCACTTTTTTGCAATCCAGGGGCTGAAAAATTGCTGGCATGGCTGGGGATCTGAACACACAACCTTGTATCTTAGTTCTCAGTCAGGTTTCTTTGACCACTTGGCCCAGGCAACTATTTAAAATATTTTGGTTCCCACTTTGAATTTGTATTCAAACAAATATAGAGCTTTGAATGATGGCCAATAGTTGTTACCATGTAACTGACTCAACAAAACAAAAATGATGAAGGGTGAATGATATGTAGCATGGATGCTGTCCATTGTGTTTCTGTTTGCCTTGAGCCATGCAGTTTACTAAAAATGTTTGTCATTAATCATCTTCTATACACATTGTATTAATTTTAAGATTTCCTTATTCCTATTGGTTCAACAATTCTTATTGTATTTTTTTCCTTCTCACTCATTCCATTTAAGAAGCAGAATCACCTCCAGTCAAATATGCTCTATATTCTGAGAATATATTTTTTCAATGAATTTGACTATAAAACTTGTGTTGAAAATATTGTTTCAATTTTTGGTGTCCTTTTTCTGGATATTCTTAGAAGTGTGCAAATGCTGTGGGAGGAAATGAGTTAAGGAAATATGATTAGATTTACCAACCAACCTACCTACATACCTACCATCTTCATTTCATTGCAAAACTTACTAAAACAAAGTGCAGTGCAAGATATACAGACAACACGCACAAGGGTTATTTCAAGAACAACACTTTGTTTGTCATCTTGAAAATGTAAAAAAGTCAACTTTTTCATAATTGATTTTAAAAATTTAGGTTCATCTTTTGTTATCAATCAAAATTGGCTTTCCTGGTTTAAAATTTGGGTTTAAACTAAAGTTCAAAAATGATTGATTTAAAGTTAGCACAGGAAATAATTTTTCTTTCACCAAGTCAGGTTTTTTTTCAATATAATAGAGCTCAACTCACTGAATGTGAACCATAATAAGTCAAATCACTGAAAGGGGTAGCCTCCTCTGACGATGAAGATCGAAGCAAAACTACTATCATATCATGGCCTCAATTCAAGTTATTTTCTCATTTTTCCTCTTACAATATTTTAACGATAATGTTCTATTTTTATCACTTTCCATCAAACTCATTTCAGGACAGCTTGCCACCTGATTTTTCATTCCCCAACCTTTTAATGTCCACGTAATAATTCTGCATGAGGTATACTACGCTTTCCTCCAATCAGAGAATCCCAATTCTTTGATTAGCCCGATTGGTCTTAGAACTGATTCGAGTCTTTCCTTTATAAAGGACTGTCATTCTATCAAAAACAGTTCTGTATTCTTTACTAGATTTGGAAGGTCATCACTAAGTTTTTCACAACTGTAAATCTTAATTGCACTCATTGCTGCTTAATTGCGACCAAAAAAAAATATATATCGTAAATCAAGCTGAGGGGTTTGGACTTCAAGAAACAAGACTGATAAGGCATTTTCTGTTTATTTGAAGAGGAGGAAGTTTTATGAATATTGAATACGGATTTGTGAATTTGGTGCTCTGAAAGTTTTGGGGGTCAGAATTGGCGGTCAAACTTACCACTGAATACTAAGCGGTAATATTAAAGGATGATACCAGATGCAATTTGTTGATCAATGAAAGGGCGTGGTGATCAAAAGATCATTAAGAAGGTCATTGAGTTGATCATCAAAATATTTTAAAGGAAAATAAAACTACAATTGAAAAAGTATGGAAAGTATTCTTATATTAATATTCTTTTACTAGGATAGAAGAGAAGAAGAGAGCTTGTGTTAAGAACTGATTATTCTAACACAAAATCACGTCAATGAGAGTAGTGTTGACTTTACAACATTTCATTTTTGACTGAAAGTTGTGTCTCAAAGTCACTTGATTTTCAGTTGATAAATGTGAATAAATGAGTAAAAGAGATCTTTTAAATCAAGTTTCTGCACAATAATCAATCCTGACTGAGAAATCATCTCATAGAAATGATTAATTAAGGCAAATCCAGGGTCAAAGATTTTTGCCCAGACTGGGTACTGAACCCCAGTCTCCCAGTCCTCAGTCAGATGCTATAACCATTGGGCCAAAGTGACCCCTGTTCAAGTTCAAGAGCGGCTAAGCCGTCCCCCTTTTTCGCCATTTTTATCACATTGCCATGCCCCCTCCCCGCCTGCGTGACGGGACAGACGTTAGGGTTTTATATATATCAATTGAACTCAGGCAACATATATCACCAACATAGATCTTTATAAGAGTTGTGCCACACTCTTATAATTGAGATTTGTTAATTACATTATCTAGGTCAAGGCAACTGGCTGAGAGGCCATTTTTAATTCTTCTTGACTTTGAGTTGGACTTAATCTATTCAAAGCAAGTATCAGAAGTTCTATCCATGGTAAAAATAATAAAGAATCCTAGCAATTTACTAGAGAACTGTAAAGTTATTCTCTTCAAATTGACACAAAACTGTCAAAAGGATGATACCATGTTCAAGGTTAGAACATTTAAAGCATACCTTTACTCCATTTGTCTTTTTTTTCCAAATGGAAAATTTAAATGTTTGCATGAGAAAATACATTATTCCACTCACCCGTAAATGATCCGATGCAATGACTGCCACAAACATTGACAGTGGCAGAATTAAACACTGAAAAAAAAATTAAAATTAAATTTCACTCACTTGCATATGAGCTGAATTTTAAATTAAGTTCATCAGCTTGTGAAAAAATTGATCTTGAAAAGTAGTTTGAGGCTTTTTTGCACGACATTGTTGATGCATGAAATTAAGTTTACAATTTTGTGAAAGACAAACATGCATCAAGTAAGTTTCATGATTAAAATTAAAGCTCAATATCTAGTTTTGTGTCAAAGATGTGACAACTGTATCAAATGGGTTCAAAAAAGACCCCTCAAATTAGTTTTACAGCACAGGAAATATTGCAAATAACCTACCTACCTACATATGGTTATCAAATATCAAAATTAACTGGAACAAATTTTATGGGTCAAACCTTTGAAATGTGCCGCATTGTTTGAAGAATTTTCAAGATGTCACAAAAAAATTTGCTATGATAATAAACAGAGCATTTTGTACCTTTTTCATGGTTTATTTAAACAAGAAAAAAAGCATTAAAACCAAGAAAAGCGGAAGAAAGACTGGCCTGTTTCAAATCAATCAATCAATTCTTGATATGCAATATATTTAATGAATGATGAAATGGGAAAAAAATATTTAGAATATGGAATGCAATAAGAATTTTTGCCCTACTTATTTGTATTGAGATCACAATTCAACTTCAAAATTACTTCACAATTTAAAGAATATCAATTGGATCATTAAGTTTTGATGGTTTAGAATGTTTGGATGACAATAACATTGCTTAACTTGATTAATAATTAGGCTTAAAGGAATGTATAAAAAACAGCTTTGCAAATGAAGTATCCAAGTGATGATTGATCCTAATCAAGAAAAGAATCAAAACTGAAGTATTTATTGATGGATCTGGTGCCGTCCCTGTATATAAGAATGGAATGCAAATTTTGTCTGTCTGTTTGTTTGAATGTCTGTGCGTACAAAAATTAATGCGGGGCAAAATTTTCCCAGACAGCTCATGACCCGGGTGGCTAGTTTTATATAAGGGAACAGATTAGGAACCTGACCCTCTGTGCAGAGAATGCCAAAGAAAGGGATACTTATTTTTTACAGGCACTGTTGTTATATATCTTAATATGTTCGAGAATGGAAGACATGCAGACACTCTTTTCTCTGCTTAGTACGTCTGGATAGAACTATGCTCAATGACCAGTTTCCTATTCTTGTAAAGATAGAGTCCATGATTATCCTAAGGTTATGTCCGACTCGAGGTATTCAATATCAGCTCACTTACTGGCAAATACATAACAAGGTACAGCTCATTATTTTACTTGTGCACTGAATGATAAAGATAAATTCCACGTATGAGATCAAACCAATTTTAGTAATACTAAATCTTAAGAAAATTGCAGAATCAGAAAAAACAGTCAAGGGGTCTACACTATCACTCAGGGCAGATGTTGTGCACACTATCTGAAAATTTAATTCCAACAGAATGGTTTGTTATATACCAAGTCTTCCTTTGTTTCTTGTAAGTAATGGCTTTAGGTCCGTGCGGGATTGCCTGTGATGCTTTCAAGGTAGTCTGCTCACTCTATTCTCAAATGGAGTCACGTTGCTCACTTGCCAATCGTCCTCCTAGACACCTCATCTGTGCATGGCAGCATCAGATTGGCTCTAGGGACAGTGTCTTTTTCTCATTGGTTCAAAGTAAAGTCAGTTGACGCCACCATTAGGGGAACCTCTCTGATTGGTGGGTCCAAGGTTTGAAGACCCTGGCTGTTGGTTAAATATGTCATTGAAACCTTGACCTTCTTGATGATTATTGGAGGATCCTGATTTTCTGTCAGTTCGATGACGTACTTTTGTGGGTGCATTTCGCATTGGTTAACTCCCCTTTTTGTTAGAGCACGAGTGATGTTACTGCATAGAGTCTTGTTGGTGGGCTGTACGGGGTTTCTCATCCTTTTCTTCATGGGTCTGTGGATATTTTGGTTCATTCTTTTCTCATCGAACTTCTGACTGCTACTCCAATAGATGGGTTATTGTGGGGTACTTTACTACTTTTATTTGAGAAAATATTAACAACAGACGCTTAAATTTACTTTTGAGACAAACAAAGTGTCTCAGTGATGACCCTTCCCAATTGAGAAAAGAATCAAAACAGAAGTGACACCTTTCATAGTAACAGAACAGATCAGAATGGTACCCATTTAGAGATATGGTCTCATAAGAAGATGCTGATAGTAGCATCATTTTTGTTGACGTCTGGAGGGACGTGCTTATAATTTACAGAGGACTTTTGCTCTGCTTTAAAACAACTTTTACAATTTAAGATAGCTTGAAATGACTTTGAAGAGATATGTATGTAAATGGACTGACCATTTGCATTAAAAATTTGTATATGCAAATAACCTGTGATACTTTGTCTTCGCTGATAAATGTGACACTATATCACCGATGGTGTGACATTATATAAAGGGTAAAAACAGGGTAATGGTGGAATAAGGAAGGGGGCCAGCTTAACTGCTCCAAGTCTTCTAGTATCAAAATATGTGTGGACAGAACGGAGCACACCATATGATCATCCAAAATATTACATGGATGGTAGAGAGTGACTTAATATGAAATTATTACCTTGCCCAAAAAGGAGTTATGGCACTATTTCCTAAGTAATTCTATTCAATTTTCAGTTTTTAATTTTTATTAAATTCTTTTTAAAAACCTGACTAAGGGATATATTTAATCGTTAAGTAAATTTCTTTAACAATTAAGTAAGCAGGTATTTTTTGTCGTGGAAAAAATACATAACTTATGCAAGCGCATGAACTTGAACTGAACAACGCTGTTTGGTTGGCATAAACCTTATCTGACCTGGGAAACTTTGAACTTAAATATCTCAGCTCAAAGACAAAAATTAAAAAATCTTTAACACAAAATTCTTAGCAAGGAATTACTCTAATCAATGCACTAATTCTTTTCTTTCTAGGATCAAAACTCAGGGAGGAGATGTAATGTAATAATAATAATCTTGTGCAGTATAGACTCAGGCAATGTTGATGCGCAACAAACACCTTTATAAGAGTCCCGATATAAAAGTTTATGGTCACTGCAGATTACTATTACCCTGAATGAGAGTGCCTAGTTGATTTCTTTTGCAATCCTGGGTTGAAAAATTGTTGGCATGGGCGACCGGTGATTGAACCCACAACCTTAGATCTTAGATCTCAGCCAGTTGCCTATGACCTCTCAGCCACAGTCACCCCATAAGTAACAGATATACAGACAGACATCCATAATGGGGTCAGAACCCTATATAAAAATACTAATTTCCACACAAATAAAGATGCTCTTTGAATCTTTTTTGGTTTATCAGATACAATCAAGAAAAGCAAATTTTTTCAAGTTTTTTTCAATAAAAATGTTTGAAATGGTTTTTTAAAAATAATTTACCTTGAAAATTCCCATTTTAATTTTGAACTGATCCTGCCACTTTATTCCAAACAATATATAAAATTATATTTTTATCACTTTTAAGTTTATAGGAAACACAAGCCTATTTTGTTAAATTCATGACCATTTAGTAGTTTTGACCTCAAGCAATGGCAAATAACTGAATGTTGAGATGAACTCAGTTTAGAGGAGCGCCGAGGATCTATTTTTGAATTGTCGCTTGCAAAGCAACATGTGAATTTCAAACTGAGCATTTTCTGCAAGGATAATGAGAATAAAAATTCATTCAACTGAGACCCAGAAATATGAGCTTTAACATAAATGGTTTTAAAGAAGATGAAAAATGCTTTAGCAGCAAAGCCTTTAATAATTTTTTTACTGTGATAATATTCACATTTTAGCCATCCCATTTAAGGGAGGCATAATTTTGAATACTTTTTTGGTTATTGAAGCATATTTCAAACCTGTTCAAAAATGGATACTTTTTCTTAGTTGGGAACCTTTTTTATGTGCTGTGGCAACCCAGGGTCAAAGGGTAAGAGTGTTTGAACCCATGCCCCCCAGATTCTCAGCTATGTAGTTGCTGGGACTACTTTACAATTAAGATTTTAGTGTTAGACCAGAGTGGTCAAACTAGGGTGTCTTGAGGCTTGCAGCTGGAACTGCAAAATCAATTGCTGATAATCCATTTTTTTGGCAAAAGCATCTAGCGAATCAATATAAAGAAGACGCTCTTTTACTGGCTGGAAATCATTTTTATGTATTTGCTGTAGAGATGGGCCCTGACCCGACCCGACCCGACCCAAGCTTACTTTTGACCTGCAGTAAATAAGAGGCCGACCTGGGTACTTTCCGACCCAACCCGAAGAGATTTTTTTGACCCGAAGGGAAAAAAATTGAAAAATTTGATGTTTTTAAGGGAAATTTTCCAAATTCAAACCCAAACCATAAATGGCTGACCCGACCCGGGTCTAAAATTTTTGACCCGAACCCATCACTAATTTGCTGTCAACCCGGGGTCAAAGGTTGCCTGTAAGGGTGGAATTTGAACCCACGAACCTCCAATCCCAGCCAGTTGCCATGGAAATGTGCCACAGAAAAGAGTTAATAAAAAATGTAAATTAGAATAAGGCTTTGGCCACTCCTTCAATATCACACAAAACCATTAAAGACTTAAGAAATAAAGTGCAATAAACTCAACTTCGTTCAATAAATGGTATTGTGAGTTTTAATAGACAATTACTCAATCTCGCTCCTGAAATCTGGAAAACTCATTCCTATAACAAATCCACTTATTAAATTCAAAGTCAATTGCTGACATTGTCAAAAAAAGCCCCATCTTCTACAAATAACCTATATTTTCTTTTGATCTTGCAGTTTAATCCACGTGTAGAAGAAGAAGATAGCTTGAGTTAACAACTGATTATTCTGACACTAAACCAAGTGAAGGAGGGTAGAGTTCATTTTAACTTATTCTAACTTTTAACTGTCCAGAATTGTCATAAAAATTATTTTATAAGTTTAGGTCTTTTCTTTTTTTGCCAACACATGGAACGAATGGATTCTCAAAGGTATCTGCATATAGTTGACCTGCTCTCTATTTAAGTTAAAACAAACTACCTCTTTGGCTACTTTCTAGTATTCTTATTTTGTGAAAAAGTTTGATTTTGAAAAATTTAATAAAAATAGATTCCAAACAATTAAGCAGTTTATTTCATGGGGGAATTTAAATTTAAAGTATCAATTGAATAATAATCTTGTGCAGTATAGGCTCATCTGGTGTTAATGCGTGATCAACACCTTTTTAAGAGTTCCGCCTTTTATGTCTTTTGTCACTGCAGATTACTATTACCCTGACTGAGGGTGCTTAGCTGATTTTTTTGCAATCTGGGGTTGAAAAATTGCTGGCATGGGCTGCTGGGGATTGAACCCACAACCTTAGATCTTTGGTTTCAGTCAGGCGCCTATGACCTCCCATGCAACCCCCATTATTAAGATTAAGGTTAACGCTACAGAGCAATCAGGATCCTAGATGGAAAAAATCTCAGCAGAGATGAACTTGACCTACTATCTGGAAGAGCAATTCCTGATAAATGGGTCAATTACTGTCTTGCCAAAATCAGGGTGAGCATCACAACCCCTGGTCTTCCCTCGGATCCACACTGCCTAATGTCCAGCCATGGTTATGTCGAACAATCATAATTTGGTCAGCTGTTCTTTAGGATACTATCTTGTTTCGCCCAATCCAAGTTCGCCCTATGACGTTTCGCCTACTACTTTTTGCCCAAAGTTTGCCCCAAAAAAATTAATGCTAACCTAACCTAACCCTACGGGGCTACCTAACCCTGCGCACTCGTCGACCCATTTTTTTTGAGCTAAACTTGTACGTTGGGCGAAAAGTAGTAAGCAAAACGTCATTGGGCAAACTTGGATTGGGCGAAAGATCATAGACCCCCACACCCGTTCTTTTGTGATACCAGCATCAGTAAGATTGGACACCAAAATATTGCTAACAGACTACGTACTATTGATAGAAATGTTAAATTTGCATGCCTAAATTTAATCTCAATCCTCATCATACTTGCATTAAATAAAAAATCATTCTTTTGCTACTTTAAGCTGCAGCTGCAGAGGCAGGTTTTTTTTCCCTCAGGTGGAGCACCTTGATATCCTACAATAAATTTCTTTTACCATCTACCAACTCGTATCCCAAAATCCTTGTTTTCCTTCTAAATGAATTTAATCCTCAGCTTGAGACTCCAAGACTTCTCAAATCCTTCCTTAGTAATTCCTTTAAAGATTGCCAGATATTAACTGAAAACTCTTAAAAAGTATCTTTTTACAATTAATTTTTTGAAATGTCAATGTCTATAATGATTTTTTGTCAAATAGTTTGGCATATTTATATTATTTTATTAAGAATGTTTGCTAATCTTAATCCAGAATTGCCATGTTTTTGAACAGCTTTCTGTTGTTGCTTTTTCCAAACACAGTAAGTTCATGAACGTGTGTGATTCCTTATTCAAACAACACGTGTTTTTTCCAATATCTTATCAGCTGTGCTTCGAAATGCATGTCAAATCACAGAGCTATATGAGAAAATTATTTTGTCAATCAAAGCTTTTGATTCAAGATTTATTGAAAAATCTCAACTTTCACATTGGAATTAAACAAAAATGGAATCTCAACAAAGATTCTAAAAATTTAAAAACCAAAAGAAGCATCTTTATTTATGAATGAAATTTGAAATGAAATATTTTTCAAGTAATAATTTCTGTTCATCAACATCTCTTTGACACAATCAGAAAAATGATGTGCTGACGTTACGTATGAAAAATATTGACATTATTCTACTTTACTTCGAATATCATCAGGTAATAATTTTTATAACTTAAATGTAGTTGGTTGTATTGCTGCTGATCTATTGCAAGGCAAAATTATCACTGAAATCTTGAGAATAAAAATTCAAACTTCAAACAAACATGTTAATCCGGATTCTTATTGATTAAATATCTGGAATTTGTATTGATTAAAATTTAATTGAGACAATTTTCTTGAAA
>Ga0194133_10006109_pt1 | contig 14995 bp, 13 predicted proteins | sample TA2KigOf40mmetaG_FD_155448 | JGI IMG/M metagenome (GOLD analysis project Ga0194133, IMG submission 155448) | Freshwater microbial communities from Lake Tanganyika, Tanzania - TA2015055 Kigoma Offshore 40m | ecosystem: Environmental > Aquatic > Freshwater > Lake | place: Tanzania: Lake...
CCACAGGCGACAGCTTGGCCAGAACCTGTTCGGCCTTTTCGCCTTCGACCCGGAACACCGCGCGGGCGTCCGAGACCACGGCGGCCAGATAGTGCGCCGCGCCCATTTCCTTGGCTATGGCGGCCATCGCGGCCCCGGTTTCGCCATAGGGAAGGATCAGCAGGTATTCATCCGGGCTCATCCAGCCGCAGGCCCGATCACCCGCCACCTCGATCCGGCGTTGGGCGGGAAGCTTGGTGCCCACCGCCGCCTTGACCGCCTTGGCAAGTTGCTTGACATCGGGCTTGGCGCGCAAGCTGATCATGCCAAGGGGGCCGATTTCGCGGATCTGGCAAAAGCCGTCAAAGCGGGCATTGCCCAATGGTGCAACCGCGTCAGACATTGCCCTTCTCCCCTTCCTTGTCATAGAAAACCGGGTCAACCACCCGCGCCTTGACCGTGCCGCCGGTGATAGTGTTGAACTCTACCACAACGCCCATCTGGTCCATGCCGCCCTTGATCAGGCCCATGGCAATGCCCTTCTTCAAGGTCGGGCTGTAGTAGGTCGACGTCACGCGCCCTTGGGTGTTGCGCTGGCCATTGCCGTTGAAACCCTCGGCGATGATATAGCTACCATCGGGAATGACAGAGCCATCCAGCGCCTCAAAGCCCGTCAGCTTCCAGCGGTCGGGGCTGGCCAGATGGTTGCGTTCCTGCCCCCGCTTGCCCAGATAATCCGCCTTCTTCTTGGAAATCGCCCAGCCAAGGTTCAGGTCCTGCGGGATCACCGTGCCATCGGTTTCATCGCCGATCATGATAAAGCCCTTTTCGGCCCGCATGATGTGCATGGCTTCAGTGCCATAGGGCATGACGCCAAATTCGGCCCCCGCCGCCATCAGCTTTTCCCAAAGTGCAAGGCCATGACCCGCCGGGGTGGCGATTTCATAAGACAACTCACCCGAGAACGAGATGCGATGCACCCTGACCGGCAAACCGCCCAGCGTGCCATCGGCAAAGGTCATGAAGGGCAGCGCTTCCTTGGACACGTCCATCCCGCCCAGCTTTTCCAAGACCTTGCGAGCCTCGGGACCAGCGACGGCGATCTGGGCATATTCCTCGGTGACATTGGTGGCATAGACCTGCCAATCCCACCATTCGCACTGCAACCAATCCTCCATCCAGGCATGGATGCGGTCAGCGCCGCCGGTGGTGGTGTGGCACAGCCAGCTGTCCTCGGACAGGCGGATCACCACGCCGTCATCAGACAGGAAACCCTGTTCGTTGCACATCAGACCATAGCGGCACTTGCCGATGCCAAGGTTCGACATGACGTTGGTGTAAAGCATGTCCAGGAAGCGCCCCGCATCCGGGCCCTTGACGATGATCTTGCCCAACGTCGAGGCATCCAGCATGCCCACATTCTCGCGGGCATTCAGGATCTCGCGGTGAACCGCCTGCTCATGGCTCTCTGACCCACGCGGATAGCAATAGGCGCGGCGCCACAGGCCGACCGGCTCCATATAGGCGCCGTTGGATTCGTGCCAGCGGTGGATCGGGCTCATCCGCAGGGGCTGGAAGATCTCGCCCCGGCTTTCGCCTGCCAGCGCGCCCAAGGTCACGGGCGTGTAGGGCGGACGGAAAGTGGTGGTGCCGACATTGGGGATCTTGTCATTCAGCGCCCCGGCCAGCACGGCCAGACCGTTGATGTTCGACAATTTGCCCTGATCGGTCGCCATGCCCAGCGTCGTATAGCGCTTGGTGTGTTCGACGGATGTATAGCCTTCGCGGGCCGCCAGTTGGACGTCAGACACCTTCACGTCGTTTTGGTAATCAAGCCACATCTTCGATTTCAGCTGCACGCCAGCGCCCTGCGGCATGATCCAGACGGCCTCCATCGGGGCCTCGGTCACGGCAGCGGCGGTCGATGCCTTACCGCCCATCTGCGCGGCGACATCGGCCAAGGCAGCCGCAGCCGACAAATGCCCATTGGCAGACCCAACGGCCATGACCATGGCCGCGCCATCCTGATTGGTGGGCGGGCGCGCGGCGTCGGGGCGGAAATGGGCCTGCGCCTCGTCCCAGGTCAGCTTGCCGCCGCAATGGCTCCACAGGTGCACCACCGGCGACCAGCCGCCCGACATGGCGACGACATCGCAAGCGACCTCTTCCAGAACAGCGCCTTCACCCGCCTGAAGGCCGATGGAGACGCCGGTCACCCGCTTGCCCCCCTTGACCTTCACAATCGCACGGCCCGCCTCCACGCGGATGCCCATAGCCTCGGCCTTGGCGGGCAGATCGCCCGTCACAGTGCTGCGCGCATCGACAACCAAAGGCACTTCAAGCCCCGCCTCTTTCAAGGCAATGGCGGTGCGGTAGCCGTCGTCATTGTTGGTGGCAATCACCGTGCGGTCGCCCGAAGAGACTGCGAAGTTCACCACATAATCACGCACGGCCGAGGCCAGCATGACGCCGGGAATGTCATTGCCGGCAAAGGACAAAGGCCGCTCGATTGCGCCGGTCGCGGTCACGATCTTGCCCGCCCGGATCCGCCACAGCCGGTGCTTTGGCCGTCCGTCGCCGGGGGTATGGTCGGCCACCTTTTCATCGGCCAACACATAGCCGTGGTCATAGACACCCGCCGCCATGCAGCGCAGGCGCATCGTGACATTTGACATCTTTTCAAGCGCTTGAATGGCGTTTTTCACCCATTGATCTGCCGATGCCCCGTCGATCACATCGCCATCCACCGGCGCGCGGCCACCCCAATGGGCGGTTTGCTCCAGCACGATCACGCGACGACCCGCCTGCCCGGCCATCAGGGCTGCCTGCAAACCGGCGATCCCGCCGCCCACGATCAACAGATCGCAGAAGGCATAGGTCTGCTCATAGCGGTCCGCGTCCTGACCGACCGGGGCTTTGCCGAGGCCAGCCGACTTGCGGATGATCGGTTCAAACACATGCTTCCATGCAAAGCGCGGATGGATGAAGGTCTTGTAATAGAAACCCGCCGGCAGGAAGCGCGCGGCATAGTTGTTCACGACGCCGACATCAAATTCCAGGCTAGGAAAGTGGTTCTGGCTTGTGCAGGTCAACCCATCGAACAGCTCGGTCGTGGTGGTGCGCTGGTTCGGTTCAAACCGCCCGCCCTCGCCCATGTTGACAATCGCGTTCGGTTCTTCGGCACCGCTGGCAACAATGCCACGCGGCCGGTGGTATTTGAACGACCGACCCACCAGCATCTGGTCATTAGCCAGAAGCGAGGCCGCCAGCGTTTCGCCGGCAAAGCCCGACATGCGCTTGCCGTTGAAGGTGAAATGGGCGGGGCGGGCGCGGTCGATCAGACGACCGCCCTTGGACAGACGGGTGCTCACTTGTAGCCCTCCCAGTTGGGCCGCTTGGCCTTGATCTTGGCCTGCAGATCGGCGGGCGGGGCAGAGGATTGCGCAGGATATGTCCCGAACACTTCCAGCGTGGCGGTGCAGCGCGCGGCCAGGAACCACTTGCCGCAGCCGTAAGCATGACGCCACCGTTCGAAATGCACGCCCTTGGGGTTTTTCCGCGCGAACATATAGGCTTCGAACTCTTCCGGGGTCGAACCCGGTCCATAGCGCTTCAGATGCGCCTCATAGCCGGGGGAAAGTTCGGTTTCTTCGGCTTTGACGCCGCAATAGGGGCATTCGAGGATCAGCATTTGATCTCTCCCTTGAATTCAGTGTTCCCAGCCATCAATGCGCCACCCCGGCAGCCACCGACTCGTCGATGAACTTGCCTTCCTTGAAGCGCCACATCGAGAATTCCTCGGCCAGCGGCCCCGGCTCGCCCTTGGCCATCAGCTCGGCCATGGCCCAGCCTGACCCCGGAATGGCCTTGAAGCCGCCCGTCCCCCAGCCGCAGTTGAAGAAGCAATTGCCGAGGGGGGTCTTGGAAATGATGGGCGAGCGGTCGCCGGTCATGTCCACGATCCCGCCCCACTGGCGCAGCATTTTCAGGCGCGAGATCATCGGGAAGGTTTCCACCAGCGCCCGCAGCGTCTCTTCGATATGGTGGAAGCTGCCGCGCTGGGTAAAGTTGTTGAACCCGTCGGTGCCGCCACCAATCACCATCTCGCCCTTGTCGGACTGGCTCATATAGCCATGCACGGTGTTGGCCATGACGACCACATCCATGCAGGGCTTGATAGGTTCGCTGACCAGCGCTTGCAGCGCGACCGCTTCGATCGGCAGACGGAAGCCCGCCATTTCGGCCAATTGTCCGGAATGCCCGGCAACCACCACGCCCAGCTTGTTGCAGCCGATAAACCCTTTCGAGGTTTCAACGCCCTTCACCACGCCGCCTTCAGAGCGCACGGCGGTCACTTCGGTCTGCTGGATAATGTCCATCCCCATGGCCGAACAGGCCCGCGCATAGCCCCAAGCCACGGCATCGTGCCGCCCGGTGCCGCCGCGCGGCTGATAAAGCGCGCCGAGGATCGGATAGCGTGGCCCGTCGTTGTTGATGATCGGCACCAGCTCTTTCACCTTGGCCGGGCTGATGTATTCGGTCTGCACGCCCTGCAGCATGTTGGCATGCACCGTGCGCAGATAGCCGCGCACCTCGTGGTGCGTCTGGGCCAGCATCAACAGGCCCCGCGGGCTGAACATCACGTTGTAGTTCAGGTCCTGGCTGAGGTTTTCATAAAGCTGCAGCGCCTTGTCATAAATGGCGGACGATGGGTCTTGCAGATAGTTCGACCGGATGATCGTCGTATTCCGCCCGGTGTTGCCGCCGCCAAGCCAGCCCTTTTCAATGATCGCCACGTTCTTGATGCCGTGGTTCTTGCCCAGGTAATAGGCCGTGGCCAGGCCATGCCCCCCTGCCCCGACGACGATCACGTCATAGTGTTTTTTCGGTTCGGGTGCGGCCCAAGCGCGCTCCCACCCCAGATGGTAGTTCATTGCCTGCTTGGCGATGGCAAAGACCGAATAGCGTTTCATGACAGGCCCCTGTGCGTCACCCTGTGCGTCCTGCCTGCTTGTCGGATGGAACGCCCGAATTTCCCTTCCCCCCAGCGGCACAATCGGGAAAATTGCGACATGTTGACGGGCCTGCCCTCCTGCGGCGGCTTGGCCCCTTTTGCGGACGAGGGGAAAGGTCTACATGAGCGACAAGGTTTGTTGGGGATGAACATGGATCTTTGGCTCTTCTGGGCAATCGCCGCTGCGCTGACCGGAATGGTGGCCATGGTCATGGTGCAGGCGCTGCGGCGGGGAAGCGATCTGGCCGAAGAACATCCCGATCTGAAGGTCTATCGCGACCAACTGGCCGAGGTGGACCGCGATCTTGCGCGCGGGACGCTGTCGCAGGACGAGGCGCAACGACTGCGGCTTGAGGTTTCGCGCCGACTGCTTGAGGCAGACCGGATCTTGCAAGCCGAGGCGCGGCCCGTGGCGCGCGGCAGCCTGATCGGGGCCGCTGCGGTGGTGTTTGCGGTTCTGGCCGGGGCGCTGTGGCTTTATGACCGGCTGGGCGCACCGGGCTATGCCGATCTGCCGCTTGCAAGCCGGCTGGAGGCCGCCGAACTGGCCTACAAGACGCGCCCGTCACAGGCTGAAACCGTGGCCACGCTGCCGCCCACCCAACCCGTTGATCCCGGTGAGGAATTCAGCGGCCTGATGGACAAGCTGCGCGCCGCCGTCGAGGCGCGACCTGACGATGCGATGGGGCTAGAGCTTTTGGCGCGCAACGAAACCGCGCTTGGCAATTACGATGCCGCTTATGCGGCGCAAACCCGGCTTATGGCGGCGCTGGAAGACTCGGCCAGCCCCGACCAACGCCTGATCGCCGCACAGATCCTGATCGCCCAGGCGCAGGGCTATGTCTCGCCCGAGGCCGAGGCCCATCTGATCGACGTGCTGCGACGCGATCCGAAACACGGCATGGCGCGCTATCTGACCGGCTTGATGTTCGCCCAGTATGGCCGCCCCGACCGCGCCTTCGACCTGTGGAAGGCGCTCGTCGATGAAGGCCCGGACGAGGCGCCCTGGGTCGTGGCCGCGCGTGCCGATCTCGAAACCGCGGCCGCCCTTGCAGGCATCCCCTTTGACATGCCCGATCAGTCCGGGCTGAGCGATGCCGACATGGCCGCCGCCGCCGAAATGACCCCCGAAGATCGCGCTGCGATGATCGAAGGCATGGTCGGCCAGCTGGAAACCCGGCTTCTGGCCGATGGCGGCCCGGCGGAAGACTGGCTGCGCCTGATCAACGCGCTGCAGGTGTTGAACCAGACCGACCGGGGCACGGCCGCCCTGCGCGCGGCCGAGGTGGATCTGGCTGCCGATCCGGGCGCGCTGCAAGCCGTGCGCGAGGCGGCAGCGGCGGCGGGCTTTGGCCCATGATCCTGACGGACATCGTCGAGTTTCATGGGCTTTTGCCCCCCTACCGGCCCATTGTCGGGCTTGATCTGGGGGATAAGACCATTGGTGTTGCGGTGTCGGACCTTTCCCGATCGGTCGCCACACCGATCGAGGTGATCCGTCGCGAGAAATTCACGCTGGACGCCCAGCGGCTTTTGGCCATCGTGACCGGCCGCAACGTGGTGGGGCTGGTGCTTGGCCTGCCGCTCAACATGGACGGCAGCGAAGGCCCGCGCGTGCAATCGACCCGCGCCTTTGCCCGCAATCTGGAAAAACTGACCGATCTGCCAATCACCTTCTGGGACGAGCGTCTGTCGACCGTGGCCGCCGAACGGGCGCTCTTGGAGGCGGATACGTCCCGAAAGCGTCGCCGTGAGGTCATTGATCAGGTCGCGGCGGGTTATATTCTCCAAGGCGCACTGGACCGGATGCGCGTTCTGGGCGGGGGCTTGAGGGGATCATGACCGACGAGATCTGGAAACGTGCCGAAATCGAAAGCCCCTGCGTCAAGGTTTGCGTGGTGCATCCCGAGGCCAAGATCTGCATCGGCTGCTATCGCAGCATCGCCGAAATCGGCGGCTGGTCGCGGATGAGCCCGGATGAGCGTCGCCACCTGATGGCCGAATTGCCCTCCCGCGCCGCAACCCTGACCAAGCGGCGCGGTGGCCGCATGGGGCGCGATCTGGGGCGCGGCGCGATCTAAGTCGGGTCAGTCCAGTAGCAGCCAGTCGCGGACGCTGTCCATCAAGGGGCGGAAATAGGCCACCACCCGCCCCTCGGCCGGGGCACTGTCGCCTTTCGCCCAAGGCGCAACCCCATGGATCAGGTGGCGGTGCAGCAAGACCGCTTCTCCGGGCCCCCCGGGCAGTTCAATACGGGGACACGTCTGGAACACCCGCGCCCGCGCGGCCTGATAGGCGTCGGTAATGTCGATGTCACCCCAGAGTTCCGGCGGATGGGGGGCCAAAGCCGCGCGCAGCGCGTCTTGCATGATAAGGTGGCTGCCCTCCCAGACCACCAGCGGGCTTGCCTGCGACGCCGTGAGCGGCAGGCCCAGAATCCACGCATGCGGTTCCTTGATCATGCGCTGACGATCCGGGCCAATAGGCAAAAGCCCGTCCAGATGGGCCGCGTCCCGTTTCAGTCGAAAGCGGAAGGCGGCCTCGCTTTCCTCGGCCGATGGGCGCGGATAACCGGGGTGGATGGTCGAAAGCTGTGCGGGATGCAGCGCGCATGCCTGCAGGCCCAGCACCTCCCAGGGCAGTGGAACGCCGCCGATGCCGCCATCGGGTGCATTGGGCAACAGGTCCAGTCCCACCGCCCATGTGCCGCCGCAGCGCAAGGGCTGGTCGGTGTCGCGCAGCGCCCGCACCGCAAGCGGATGGGCCGCCTTGGCCCAGTCCAAAAGCAAGGGATGCGGCCCGATCCGACGCCAGCCGGTCAGCATGACAGGCCACGGTCTTGGCGGGTGGCCGTGGATGCGTCGTCGACCAAAGGCAAAGGCACCGGCGACAAAGTCATTGAAAACTCCGATGAATTCCAGGAAGAATTTAGGCGAGACCCGGAACTCGTCAAGCGCAGCCAAAAAATTGCACATCCGTGCAACACACCTCAGGCCGCCACGGAAACCTCCGCCAGCGCCTGATCTAAAAGCGCAAGCCCCGCGCCGGGGCGGCTTGCCCCTTCCGACAGCACCCGCCGCCAGCCCCGCGCGCCGGGACGGCCGGTGAACAGGCCCAACATGTGCCGGGTGATCTGATGAAGCCGCCCGCCAGACTGCAGATGTGCCGCGACATAGGGCTTCATCGCCTCGACCACAGTGTGCGGGTCTGGCGCATGATCCTCGCCCCAAAGGGCATCGGCCCCGATCAGCACGGACGCCGGATCGTGGTAGGCGGCTCGGCCGATCACCACGCCATCAAGCCCTTGATCCAAAAACGCCTTCGCCTGATCCAGCGTGGTCACACCGCCATTGAGACAGATGGTCAGATGCGGAAACTCCGCCTTCATCCGCAGCACCAGATCATAATCCAGCGGCGGGATCTCGCGGTTTTCCTTGGGGCTTAGCCCTTGAAGCCAGGCTTTTCGGGCATGGATGATGAAATGCCGCACACCTGCGGCCGAAACCGTTTCCAGAAAGCTGGGCAGCACCCTGCACGGGTCCTGATCATCCACACCAATCCGACATTTCACCGTCACCGGCACATCGGCCTGATCCTGCATCGCCTTGACGCAATCGGCCACCAGCGCGGGACGCTCCATCAAGACGGCCCCGAAACAGCCCGATTGCACCCGATCCGAGGGGCAACCGCAGTTCAGGTTGATCTCATCATAGCCCCAGGGTCGGGCGATCTGCACCGCCTGCGCCAGTTCGCCCGGGTCCGAGCCGCCGAGTTGCAGCGCCACGGGATGTTCAACCGCCGAATAGTCAAGAAGTCGCGACTTGGGTCCATGAACAATCGCCGGTGCCGTCACCATTTCGGTATAAAGCATCGCCCGACGCGTCATCAGCCGGTGAAAGACCCGACAGTGACGGTCAGTCCAGTCCATCATGGGCGCAACCGACAGGCGGTGCGCGGTTTGGGGCGTTGCGTGCATCATGCGATCCTGTGGCACGCGGGATAGCCTGATTTGACCGCGCCGTCCACTGGCCGGGGGACGCCCCAAGCGCAGCCCTGCCCGCAATTGCGGCGCAATCGCCACAAAGCGCGGATCGGGCCACATTCCCTTGCGGCCAAGCCTTGCGGGACCCCTAAGGCTGGTTTAATTAGAAGGGCAGTGAAAGGCCCCGACCCCATGCGAATTCTCATTACCAATGACGATGGCATCAATGCGCCCGGTCTTGCCGTGCTGCATGCCATCGCGACCGAGATTGCCGGGCCGGGGGGCGAGGTCTGGACCGTTGCCCCGGCCTTCGAGCAGTCGGGCGTGGCGCATTGCATCAGCTACACCTATCCCACGATGATTGCCGAACTTGGCCCGCGCCGCTTTGCCGCCGAGGGCAGCCCGGCCGATTGCGTGCTGGCAGGCATCTATCACGTGATGAAAGAAGGTCCGCCCGATCTGGTGTTGTCCGGGGTGAACCGGGGCAACAATTCGGGCGAGAATGTGCTTTATTCCGGCACCATTGGCGGCGCAATGGAAGCGGCCCTGCACGGGATCAAGGCGATCGCGCTGTCCCAATTCTATGGCCCGGCCAATGTGAACATCGACAACCCGTTTGACGCTGCCGCCCAGCTGGGCGTGGGCGTGGTGTGCGGGCTTCTGGACAAGGGGCTGTGGGACGAGGCCGATTACCGTCTGTTCTACAACGTCAACTTCCCGCCCCTGCCTGCCGCCGCCGTGAAGGGAACCCGCGTGGCCTCTCAGGGCTTCCGCCGCTATGCCGGCTTCCGCATCGAGCCGCATCTGTCGCCCACTGGCCGGCAGTTCCTGTGGATCAAGGGCGGCGAGCAGGGCAGGCCCACCCTGCCCGGCACCGATGTGACGGTGAATGTCGAGGGCTATATCTCGATCACGCCCTTGCGCTGCGACATGACGGCCCATGACCGGCTGGCCGAACTTTCCACGCGGCTGGATACGGCCCTGCCATGATGGACAACGGCCTGCCCGACGATGACGAGACGGCAGCCGAACGCAAGATGCGCTTTCTGTTTTCCTTACGCAGCAAAGGGGTGACCGATGCCCGGGTCCTGTCCGCCATGGAGCGGATCGACCGGGGCCATTTCGTGCGCGGCCTTTTTGCCGAGCGCGCGCATGAGGACATGCCCCTGCCCATTGCCTGCGGCCAGACCATCAGCCAGCCCTCGGTCGTGGGGCTGATGACGCAGGCGCTGGCAGCGCAGCCGCGCGATACCGTGCTGGAGGTGGGAACCGGGTCGGGCTATCAGGCGGCGATCCTCAGCCAGCTTGCGCGCCGGGTCTATACGGTTGACCGCCACAAGCGGCTGGTGCGCGAGGCGCAGGATCTCTTTCGCGAGCTTGGGCTTGTCAATGTCGTGGCGATGACAGCCGATGGCAGCTTTGGCCTGCCCGATGTGGCGCCCTTTGATCGCATCATCGTGACAGCCGCCGCCGAAGACCCGCCCGGCCCCCTGTTGTCGCAATTGAAGATCGGCGGTATCATGGTGGTGCCGGTCGGCCAGTCGGACGCGGTGCAAAGCCTGATCAAGGTAACGCGCCACGAGACGGGTTATGACTATGAAGAACTCCGGGCGGTGCGCTTTGTCCCACTGATCGAAGGTCTGGGCACCGAATGACGGCAAGAGCCGGGGCTAACCCGGGTGCAACATGAATGAGGCGGTTATGAGCGGTTCTGGTAAGGCGGTGCTTGGCGTGACGGCGATGTTGCTGCTGTCGGCCTGTGGCGGAGAGGCCCTGGATTGGGACCTGCGCAGTGGTGCGGGCGCCCTTGATACCTCGGATGCGGCCTTGCAGGCCACAGGCCCGCGCCCCGGCGCAGATGGCCGCGGGGTAATCTCATACCCCAGCTATCAGGTGGCCGTGGCGCGCAATGGCGATACGGTTTCTTCGGTCGCCCAGCGGGTCGGCCTGCCGCCGGCGGAACTGGCGAGCTTCAATGCCCTGCAACCCGGCGACAGCCTGCGCGAGGGCGAGGTTCTTGCCCTGCCAAGCCGCGTAGCCGCCGCCCCTGCGGGCAGCGGCGCGGTCATCGGCTCGGCTGCGGCACCGGGTTCGGTCGATGTCTCGACCATCGCAACCACCGCGCTGGACCGGGTAGACAGCACGGCCCCTGCGGCACCAGCCGCAGCCCCCGCCCCGACCGCCGCCCCGACAGCCGCCAAGACCATCGGCGGAGCCAGCGGCATGGAGCCGACGCGCCACCGTGTTGCGCGTGGCGAAACGGCGTTTTCAATCGCTCGCAGCTACAATGTCTCGGCCAAGGCACTGGCGGACTGGAACGCGCTTGATGCCGAGCTTTCGGTGCGCGAGGGCCAGTATCTGTTGATCCCGACCCCCAGCGGTGCCCCGCCGGCCGAACCCGCCGTCGCCGAGGTCGCCCCCGGAACCGGCAGCCCGACCCCAACCCCGCCTTCGGCCAAGGAACCCTTGCCCGATGAAAAGGTGAAGCCCGCCGTCGAGGTGGCCAAGGCCAAGCCCGCCGAAGAGGATATGGCCAGCCAGCGCACCACCGGATCTAAATTCGCCATGCCGGTTTCAGGCAATATCATTCGCGGCTATGCCAAGGGCAAGAATGACGGGATCGACATTGCTGCGGCCCCCGGCATCCCGGTGAAGGCCGCCGCCGATGGCAGCGTGGCCGCCGTGACCAAGGACACCACCGGCACGCCCATCGTGGTGATCCGCCATGCCGACGGGCTTTTGACAGTTTATGCCGGGGTGGATGGGCTCAAGGTAGCCAAGGGCGATGCGGTGAAGAAGGGGCAGACCATTGCCTCGGTCCGCAATTCCACCCCCTCTTTCGTGCATTTCGAAGTGCGCAAGGGCGTCGACAGCCTCGATCCCCTGCCTTACGTTCAGTAGGGCCGGGGTCGTCGCCAGTTCAAACCGGCGTGACCAGCACCTTGTCAATCCGCAGACCGTCGAGATCGACCACCTCGAAGCTGTGGCCATGGGCGATCACCGTCTCGCCCAAGGCGGGCAGGCGGCCGAACTTGTGCAAAACCAGCCCCGCCACCGTGTCATAACCGCCCGACGCCTCACGCGGGAGGCCGAGATGATCGCAGAATTCATCCGCAGGCATCCAGCCTGCCACCAGAAGGCTGCCATCTGGGCGGGCCAGCAGGGCCGGCTCGCCATCATCAGGCGCGCCGACCGCGCCGGTGATCGCCTCCAGCACATCGCCCGAGGTGATGATCCCCTGAAAATGCCCATACTCATCATAGACCAGCGCCAGATGATGCCGTGCCTTGCGCAGCACCTCCAGCACGTCAAAGGCATCGCTACGGTCCGAGACAACCGGCACTTCCTCGATCAAGGCCGCCAGATCCAGGCTTTCGCGCCGCGACACGGCCTCGAAGGCGGCGGCCAGGGTCACCACGCCCAGCACATCCCCGCTCGCGCGGTCTTGCACCGGCACGCGTGGGCGGGCGATGCGGCGCAGGGCAGCAATGGCCTCGGCGCTGGTCATGCCGATCTCAAGCATCTCGACATCACGGCGCGGTGTCATAAGCGCACGGGCCGAACGGTCTGACAGGCGCATGATACCGGTCATCATCTGCGGCTCTTCGGGTTCAAGCACGCCACTGTCATGGGCCTCGGCCAGAAGGCTGTGCACCTCTTCCTCGGCCACGCGGTTCGCACTGGCCCCGCGCTGACCCAAAAGCCACAAGACCGCACGTCCCGCACGTCCCGAACGTTCCAGCATCCAGACCAAGGGGGCTGCGACGCGCGACAACAGAAGCATCGCCGGGGCCCTCGCGACCGCAACCTTTTCCGGATTGCGCAGAGAAAGTTGCTTTGGCACCAGCTCGCCCACGATCAGCGAGACATAGGTGATCGCCACCACCACGCCGCCCACGCCCAGATTGGTTGCCCATTCCGGATCAACCCCCCGCGCCACCAAGGCCTGCGACAGCCGCGCCCCAAGTGTCGCGCCAGACAGCGCACCCGACAGGACACCCACCAGTGTGATGCCAATCTGCACGGTGGACAGAAAGCGCCCCCGATGTTCCGCAAGCCGCAAAGCCGCGGCTGCCCCCCGGCTTTTGGCCTCAAGCGGTTTCAGACGGGCCGGACGGGCGGAAACGATGGCCAGTTCCGACATGGCCAGCACCCCGTTCAGGCAGATCAGGCCAAGGATTATCAAAAGTTCCAGTAACATCAACGCCGGGATATGGCGCTGCGCCCGCTGTCAGACAAGGGGGTGAAGGCCCATGACGCCCCGAAAAGCGCAAGATGGGTCATATCCGCACGCCCTCCCGTGCGGCCAGGTCACAGAAGAACTGCCAGGCCACCCGCCCCGACCGACCGCCCCGCGTGGCCTGCCATTCGACGGCCTCGGCGCGCAGCCGATCAGGCGCAACCTTGATGCCATGGGCCGCGCAATAGCCCGAAATCATGTCCAGATACTGATCCTGGTCACAAGTGTGGAAGCCCAACCACAAGCCGAAGCGATCCGAAAGCGACACCTTTTCCTCAATCGCCTCGGTCGAGTGGATCGCCGCCTGGGTCTCGTTTTCGATCATGTCGCGTGGCATCAGGTGGCGGCGGTTTGATGTGGCGTAGAAGAGAACATTCTCAGGCCGCCCCTCGATCCCGCCATCCAGAACCGCCTTCAGCGACTTGTAATGCTGATCGTCATGGCTGAATGACAGATCGTCACAAAAGAGGATAAAGCGGTCAGCCGCGGCGCGCAGATGGGCCAGCAGGCGGGAGACCGAAGGCAGATCCTCGCGGGAAAGCTCCACGATCTTCAAGGGCAACCCCTCGGCCACAACCTTGGCATGGATCGCCTTGACGAGGCTGGATTTTCCCATGCCGCGCGCGCCCCACAAAAGGGCATTGTTGGCAGGCAGGCCCTTGGCGAAATGCCGGGTGTTTTCCAAAAGCGTATCACGCGCGCGGTTGATCCCGACCAGAAGCGACAGATCCACCCGGCTTACCCGCGCAACGGGCTCAAGCCGGTCGGGGCCGGTGTGCCAGGCAAAGGCTTCGGCCGATGTGAAGTTGGGCGCAGGCATGGGGGCAGGCGCCAGACGCTCCAGCGCCTCGGCAATACGAAGAAGCGGGTCCGTCATGCCTTGGTCTCGTCCTTCGTACCGTCAGCGCCCTCTTCCTCATCCTCCCACAGACCTTCGGCACGCAATTCGGCCTCGCGCCGCTTTTCGATGCGGCGGATCAGGAAGATCGACACCTCGTAAAGCGGATAGACGGCAAAGAACAGGATCAGCTGGCTCATCACGTCGGGCGGCGTGACCAGTGCTGCGACGATCAGGATCAGCACGACCGCATATTTCCGCATCCCCGCCAGACCCGCCGAAGAGACCAGCCCTGCCTTGCCCATCAGCGTCAGCAGGACCGGCAACTGAAAGCACAGGCCAAAGGCGATGATGAGTTTCAGCGAGATATCCAGCGTTTCGTTGACCTTGCCCTGAAACACGATGTCGATCCCGGTATCGGCGGCCTCGGCCAAGGGTTCGGCGGGAATGTCAGAGGGTAAATCGGTCAGCGCCGGGATGATCGCCGCGACCACCGAAGAGGCATCGGCAAAGCCAAGGAAGAAGTCCATGGCAATGGGTGTCACGACGTAATGCGAAAACGCAGCCCCCGAGAGAAACAACACGGGCGAGGCGATGAGGAACGGCAGGAAGGCATTCTTTTCCGACCGGTAGAGCCCCGGCGCAATGAACCGCCACAGTTGATAGCCGATCACCGGGAAGGCCACGGCAAAGCCCGCCACCATGGAAATCCGCACAAGGGTAAAGAAATACTCTTGCGGCGACGTGTATTGCATCACCGGGTTGGGGTCGCCAAGCGCCCGCATCGACAGTTCAATCGGATGCAGCATGAAGTTCAGGATCGGCTCGGCCACCACGAAACAGGCAAGGATGGCCACGATATAGGACACCACCGCATAGATCAGCCGGTTGCGCAGCTCGGCCAGATGTTCGATCAGCGGCGCGGCCGAATTATCGATGTCG
>Ga0194133_10006110_pt1 | contig 14994 bp, 17 predicted proteins | sample TA2KigOf40mmetaG_FD_155448 | JGI IMG/M metagenome (GOLD analysis project Ga0194133, IMG submission 155448) | Freshwater microbial communities from Lake Tanganyika, Tanzania - TA2015055 Kigoma Offshore 40m | ecosystem: Environmental > Aquatic > Freshwater > Lake | place: Tanzania: Lake...
TGAGCCCACATGCAAGTTGCCCTTCCAACGAACCCCTTATGAAGATCTTCGCAGCCCTCAACGGCGGACTGGGCAACCAGATGTTTCAGTACGCCGCCGCGCGCTGACATGCTTGCATTGAACAGGCCCTCCCACTACGAAAGACTTTCAACACTCAAGGGGCCAAGAGGCGTCTCCGATGATCGGTGAACTCCGACCGACTCTCGCCTCACTAGGTGTTGGGCACGTCATTCTGGACGACGATCCGTGCCACTTTGATGGCAGCCACGACCGCTGGCATCTCGATACATTCCTGTCGCTGATCCGCGACGGCAGCCGATACCAGGACGGGTTTACGGCCGCTGTTCTGCAGCTGTCGCCGACGCCTTCAGTGGTTGCCCAGTCATCGCGGTTATGAAGCCCCTCTTGATCAAAGTCCAATGGCTCCTCGCTACGCAATTTGGCTTCGATCCCCTGCGCCTTTTACGTTCTCTGCGCGGGCTACCCCAATACCTGCGGGATCGGCATTCCTTCCATCGCGGCTATCGCGGCCCACTGAGGTGGATGCCCTGCCTGCACGACCGCTTCGAGGAGGGCGGTACCACGAAGTCTGAGTACTTCTGGCAGGATTTACAGGTCGCCCAATGGATCCATGCATCGGCGCCACAGCGGCATGTGGATGTGGGTTCGCGGGTGGACGGCTTTGTGGCCCATGTGGCGAGCTTCCGCCAGATTGAGGTATTTGATGTGCGGCCGGTCAGTAGTCGGGTTCCTGGTGTCACCTTCACGCAAGCTGATCTGATGGATGGCGCGAGCATCGCTGCTCTGATGGATTCGGGGCTGGGGTACTGCGACTCTCTTTCGTGCCTGCACACACTCGAGCACTTTGGACTCGGACGCTATGGCGACCCGATCGACCCCACGGGTTACGCGCGGGGTCTGGCGAACCTAGCAGCCCTGCTCCAGCCCAATGGTCGCCTATATCTCGCAACTCCCTTGGGCCGGGAACGGGTTGAGTTCAACGCCAACTGGGTGTTCGCGCCAAACACCATTCTTAACTGCGCACAGAAGCTGGGGCTCCAACTGGACCGGCTGCACAGTTTTTGCGGCGAAGCGGGGCTGGTAGAGCACCCCAAAACCGAATGGTCCCGGGTCCTAGACTGGCTTGCCATACAGCCCTATCACCTCGTGGTCATGCAGTTCGTCAAGAGCGAGAAGAGGGGCGCCCTTTGAATCATGTATTGGTGAATTCAGGTGTCGCGCGGCAACCGCTGTCCAAGGCCATAATCGCCGTCGGCCCCGGTCAATCGGCGGGGCTATCGCTTGCGTAGAACTCAACAATAGAGGCGGCAAATACGAGGCGCGAGGCAGTTATGGAAAGTGGAAGCATGGAACACTTCGGTTGTCTGTTGATCAGGTTTCACCGCCAACCAATGGACTACGCTCATTCCTTCGGGACGAACCTTCGCAAAGTGATTCAAGCGTTTACCATGAGTTGGTATCTCCGGTGGCAGGTGAGCGGTGCGACTTGCGGGATTCAACGATCTGAAACAATGACCGAATCATGAGCCTTCTCAGCAACCCCAACGAAACCAACCGCCAAGCGTGGCTGCAGCAGATTCTGACGGGATTGCCCGCGGGGGCGCGACTACTCGATGCCGGTGCCGGCGAACTGGGGAATCGCCGCCACTGCACGCACCTGGACTATGTGTCGCAAGACTTCTGCCAATACCACGGCGCAGAAGGGGGACACCCGAAAGCCGGATTACATGACACTCGGTGGGACACCTCACGGATTGACTTGGTGAGTGATATCACCGCCATCCCCGCACCAGATGCGAGTTTCGATGCGGTTTTGTGCAGCGAGGTACTTGAGCATGTGCCGGAACCCACCCACGCACTGGATGAGTTCGCCCGTCTGCTCAAGCCGGGCGGAACCCTGATCCTAACAGCGCCGTTTTCGTCCAATGTTCACCAGGCGCCTTACCACTTCTGCACCGGCTTTTCCAAGTACTGGTACCAGCACCATCTCAATCACCGCGGCTTTCGCATCCAGACTCTTATCGCCAACGGCGACTGGTACGCGCTGCTGGCCCAAGAACTCCGTCGACTCGGTGGGCTTGAACGCCAACAACGCCAATGGGCTTGGCCCTTGGCTTACGCATATGCATCCCTCGGACTCGTCTACCTGATCCTCGGCAAACGAAACACAGCCGAAGACCTGGCCTGCTTCGGCTGGCACTGTGTGGCGGTAAGAGACTGAGCCCACATGCAAGTTGCCCTTCCAACGAACCCCTTATGAAGATCTTCGCAGCCCTCAACGGCGGACTGGGCAACCAGATGTTTCAGTACGCCGCCGCGCGCAGCTTGGCGCAGCGCGTAGGCGCCGAACTTGTGCTAGACACCTGGAGCGGCTTCGTGCGCGACCGCCAGTACCGACGCACCTATGAGTTAGGCGCTTTGCCGATCCAGGGGCGCGTCGCACGGTCGGCTGAACGGCTGCCCATTTGGCTCCGCCGCTGGAAGTATCGTGGGAGTCGCCCCCCGCGCCAGCCTATCGAGCACCATTGGTTCGGTGACTTCCTCGTGGAAACAGCCGATGTCCCTCCGGCAGAAGCGGGTGAGAATCACGCGCAGCCCTCATTGTCGCACCAACGATTCTTTCACCAATTCACTCCCCGTCGCTCCACATGGTTGATCGGCCACTGGCAATCTCCCCTCTATTTCAACGACATCACACCAAGCTTGCAGGTAGAGCTAATGCCGCCGGCACCGACTGCGGCCAACCTCCGCGCGCTGGGTGCGGAGTTGGAGCGCGGTGAGTCGGTGGCCCTCGGGGTGCGGCTCTACGAGGAGAGCGCCAACCCAGAGTTCCACGCCTACGGCGGCCAAATTAAGGGTGTGCCAGCGATCCGCAGTGCAGTTGAACGCCTGCGCTCCGCGCACCCGGCGGCACGCTTCTATGTTTTTTGCACCCACCGCGCGCCGCTTCTCGAGCAGCTACACTTGCCGGCCGACACGGTGTTTGTCACCCATGACGACGGGTTCATCGGTTCGCTAAAGAGAATGTGGTTGCTCACTCGCTGCCAGCATCACATATTCACGAACAGCTCCTACTACTGGTGGGGTGCATGGCTGAGCGCGGCCGTGCGAAGCGAAGAGGATCAGCAGATCATTGCCGCGGACAACTTCAAAAATCGGGATGGGCTATGTGCGGCGTGGCAGCGATTTTGACGCTCCCGCCCGCGACGCTCTACCTATATCAGTTGCTGGGTATTCAATTCACGCCCCACTGGGTTCTTTTCGTCGCGCTCTAAGAACCAACATCTCGGTTTTGCATGGACATCTCCTATGAAATCAGACTGCAACCCAATTCTCATTACTGGTTCCTCCGGTCTCATCGGCAGCGAAGTAGTCAGCTACTTCGCAGCTCATGGCACACGAGTTCACGGCATAGACAACAACCAACGAGAAGTGTTTTTTGGTGCCGCAGGAAGCACCCGCTGGAATCAACAGCGATTGACTAAGCACTTTTCGGTGTTTACTCACCATGAACTCGATATCCGCGATCGAGATGACGTGCTCGGCTTGATTCAGTCGCTGCGCCCTGCAGCAATCGTTCATACCGCCGCCCAACCATCTCACGACCGTGCGGCAGCCATCCCCTTCGATGACTTTGACACCAATGCGGTCGGCACTTTGAACCTACTAGAGGCCGCGCGGCGCTTTTGTCCTGAGGCGCCGTTTGTGCACATGTCCACCAACAAAGTCTATGGAGATGCCCCTAATCAATTGCCGCTTGTGGAGCTTGACACGCGCTGGGAGTTTGGAGGCGCTCCGTGGACTGAGGGAATTCCGGAGAGTTTTACGATTGATCAATCCAAGCACTCGCTTTTTGGTGCGTCCAAGGTTGCGGCTGATGTGATGGTGCAGGAGTACGGACGCTACTTCGGTATGCCTACTTGTTGCCTGCGTGGAGGTTGTTTGACCGGACCGAGCCACAGCGGCGTAGAGTTGCATGGATTTCTTAGTTACTTGATCAAGTGCAACCTAGAATCTCAACCGTACACAGTCTTTGGCCATAAGGCCAAACAAGTCCGCGACAATATTCACGCGTGGGATGTGGCCAGTTTCATTGCACAGTTCATTGCCGCACCGCGCATCGCTGAGGTCTACAACCTAGGCGGTGGCAAGGCCAATAGCATCTCCATGATGGAAGCCTTTCGACTGATCGAATCCATCAGTGGGAAACCGATGATTTATAAATACTCCGAGACGGCGCGCGAGGGTGACCACACTGTTTACTACAGCGATCTGCGCAAGATGCAGGCGCACTTTCCAGGTTGGAGAGTCACTCGCAACCTCCCCAACATCTTTCAGGAGATCCATGACAGTTGGCAGGAACGACAACTGAGCACTACCTAGCGTGGTCCGGCCATTGAAGCATCGTGGGCGCCCACCATCCCTGTGTCACTTGAAACTTACTTTTGAGACAACACGAGCGTGCCCTCATGAAAACCCACCATCTCCCGCTTCTTTGCGACCCGCACACCCGCGAGGAACTCACGCTGGAAGGTGCCGTCTTCGTGGGAGACGAAATTGTCAGCGGCAGCCTGCGCTCTGCCCGCGGCACCTACCCCATCACCCGGGGCATTCCCCGCTTTGTCAACGATGAGGGCTATTCCGACAACTTTGGTTACCAGTGGAACCGCTGGGCGAGGGTGCAGTTTGAGGATCAAAATTTGGGTGGTCCGATGCAGGGCCACACGACGCGCATGTTCACTTCGATCACTCAGTTCAGCGCTGAGCGGCTGCGGGGCAAGACTGTGCTCGACATGGGTTGCGGCCCCGGCCGCTTCACGGACGTAGCGCTGGGGATGGGGGCATCGGTTATCGCGCTCGATTACTCATCGGCGATTGACGCCGCACAAACCAACTTTTCTGGCAAGAACGCCGATGTGCTCTTCGTACAGGGCGACGTGCTTCGTCTGCCGCTCAAGGATAACAGCGTCGACTACAGCTTCAGTATCGGTGTCCTGCACCACACGCCTTCGCCCGCTACCGGCGTGCGCGAGGCGTATCGCGTGACCAACGGGGGAGAGTTCGCCATCCGCGTCTACAACGCCACTGGCTTTTACACCTATCCATCGGTGCGTTTTTGGCGTGCGGTGTTCCTAGGGCTCAAGCCGTTGTTCAGGCACTACCCGCCCTTGGTGTACTCCTACCTCTTCGGCAGTTTGGGCTTCGCTCTCGGAAAGGTGTGGCGCCCGCTGAGGTACCCGCTGCACGCGGTCTTTCCCACCGCGTGGCTGCCCGACTACCGCTGGACCATCCTGGACACCTTCGATGCCATTGCCACCACCCACCAAAGCGGGCATTCCCCGGCCGAGATCGACGGCTGGTTACGCGAAGCTGGCTTTGCTTCGGTACGACAGGTGGCTGGCAATGACTTTGTGGCGACGAAGTAGATTGGATTTGAAGAGTGGACGGCCGCTCTTTGCTTTCTGATTGGCCCATGGTTGGACAACAAGAGCAACTTAAGGTCACCGTTCTGATGTCCGTCTTCAACGGAGCGAGGTGGCTTCACGAGAGCATCGAGAGCATCTTGGGGCAATCATTCGAGAACTTTGAGTTCATCATCGTCAATGACGGCAGTCAGGATGAATCGCTCAACATTATCCGGCGATATGCCTCGCTGGATCCGCGCATTTTGGTCGTTGACAAATCGAACTCGGGTTTGGCCGATTCGCTGAATACGGGCATTGAATCGGCACAGGGCGAGTGGATTGCCCGCATCGATGCCGACGACATCGCCATGCCTCATCGACTTGGGACGCAACTCGACCACGCGATCCGTGAGGAGACTTGCGTCGTACTAGGCTCTTCAGCGGTGCACATTGACGAGCATGGGAAAGAGTGTGGGCTCGTTACCTACCCAGTCCAGCACAGGCAGTTATGTCACCTGATGGAGGCTAAGTGCATAAACCCCATTGCCCACTCATCAGCATTCATGCGGGCAGCAGCTGTTCGCGCAGTGGGGTGTTACCGAGCAAGAATTCGCCGATCACAGGACTATGACCTCTGGCTGCGGCTGTCTAGGTTTGGCGAGATCCGGACCATTGATCTTCCTCTCGTGCGTGTCCGAAAACACACAGGGCAAGTCTCGCATGAAGGTGGCGGGTTACAGCAGATTGTTGACGCGCGGGTGGCGCTTGCAAGCTTTCTGCTCGCACGACAAGGATTCACTGATCCTGCTTCTGCTCAGGCCACAGATGAGCAATTCCGTGAGTTTTGGCTCTTTGTCCAGCGCAGAGTCACACAGAGCAAATTCTTGGAGTTTAGGAGATTTATTGAAGAAATGAAGACCGATCTAGCGAGTCGCAGCTATAACCGAAAGATCCGAGCTTTGCTTTCTTCGTTCCGGATGCCGCACTATCTGCTTCGATTCGCCTCGATACGCATGTTCGGGGATCGGCTTACACGGCACACTGTAACGAGTTGGATTGGCCGAGGAGAGGGACAATGTGCGGACTAGTCGGTACCGCCACGACAACACCGCAATCTGATCGCGGGTGGCTGGCCACCTCCCGCGACACGCTCATGCACCGCGGTCCTGATGATGCGGGCGAGTGGTGGTCAGATTGCGGCCGGGTTGGGCTGGCGCATCGACGGCTGTCGATCCTTGATCTCTCGCCGTTTGGGCGTCAGCCCATGCGGCGACCCGATGCGGGGCTGTCCATTGTGTTCAACGGTGAGATCTACAACTTCGCCGACCTGCGGAGCGAGTTGGAACGGCTCGGTCACAGCTTCCGCACCCTTAGCGACACCGAAGTGCTCCTGGCGGCCTACGCCCAGTGGGGAACAGCCTGCCTGACGCGGCTCAACGGCATGTTTGCCTTTGCGCTGTTCGACGAGCCCCGCCAGCGGCTGTTTCTGGCCCGCGATCGTGCTGGCGAAAAACCGCTCTTCTATAATTTCTCGGGCAGCAGCCTGTACTTCGCTTCCGAATTGAAGGCCCTGCTGGCTCACCCGGCACTGCACCGACGCATCGATGCGGAGGCGCTGGATTGCTACCTCGCTACAGGCCTTGTGCCCGGCGATCGCTGCATCCTGCAGGGCTACCGCAAGCTGCCGCCGGGTCACGCTATGACCTTCGACCTGTGCGAGGGCGCAGCTCGGGTGTGGCGTTACTGGCAACTGCCGGAACTAGACCCCCGCGCCGACACGGCCGACGACAGCGCCCTGCTCGATGAACTGGATGTTCTCCTCGAGGATGCCGTGGGCCGCCAACTGGTGGCAGATGTACCTGTGGGCGTTCTGCTGTCTGGCGGTTTGGATTCAAGTTTGGTCACGGCGATGGCGGTGCGCCGTTCCAACAAGGTGCGCACATTCAACATTAGCTTTCCCGGCCACGGGCACCTGGACGAATCACTCCATGCCCGACTGGTTGCGCGCCACTTCAGTACCAATCACACCGAACTGATGGCCGAGCCCACCAGCGCTGAACTCCTGCCTCTGCTGGTAAGACAGTTCGACGAACCGATGGTGGACTCATCAATGTTTCCCACCTTCTTGGTGAGTCGCTTGATGCGCGAGCACTGCACCGTGGCTTTGGGCGGCGACGGCGGCGATGAGCTGTTTGCGGGCTACAACCACTACAGCCGTCTGCTTTGGATGCAGCAGCGATTAGGAGCAGTGCCCGCACCCCTGCGCCGTCTGATAGCGCACGGCGCCGAGCGGTTGCTGCCGACCGGTTTGAAGGGCCGTAACTGTCTGCAGAGCCTCGGCATAGACCTGCTTGATGGCCTGCCCCCGCTCGCTTCCTTCTTCGACGCGACCACCCGCCGCCGATTGATGTGCAGACACGCGACTCACCCACTGGTCGCCGAACGCATCCACGGTGCAAGAGTTCCGCGGCAAACCGATCTGCTGCAGCGCGCCACTCGCATGGATTTCGAAAACTACCTGGCCGACGACATCCTCGTAAAGGTGGACCGTGCCAGCATGCTGAACTCGCTGGAAGTGCGCGCGCCGCTCTTGGATGTTCACCTGATCGAGTTCGCATTTGGCAAGGTGCCCTCGCGGCTCAAGGCCACCCAAAGCCAGAAGAAGATCCTGCTCGAGCGGCTGGCGGCGCGGCTGCTGCCGCCGGAGTTTGATCGCAAACGCAAGCAGGGGTTTTCCATCCCACTGGCTAACTGGCTGAAGGCCGGCCCGTTCCGAGATCTCTTCTGGGATACCCTCACTTGCAATGATGTTCTGTTCGATTCGTCGACCGTGCGAGGTCTGCTCAAAGCACAGGATCGGGGATTCAGCAACGGCGAGCGGCTTTTCGCGCTCGTGCAGTTTGAGTTGTGGCGCAAGTGCTATAACGCGACCCTTTAGGTCGGCGGCTTGCCTGCCGCTGGTGCGCTGCGCAGTTTTCTGAGACACCCGCGCGGGACTTGAGACCACATTGCACGCCACCAAGGGTGCGCGGCGGCACAGCGAAGCATGGGGGCAACGACCAAGCACCACCTCTCAAAGATTTAAACGGACGAGCGCAACCCCACCAGAAACACTGAGCAGGACCTGCCATTGCTTTGTCTGCACGACTCATCTAAATGCTGAAACGTCGTTCTGAGACGGAGCCGATATGTCGGACGATTTACCTACCAGCGAGGGCAGACCCGCACTGAGGCTAAAAAATCTCTGTATCTCGATTGCGTTTCCATTTCCGAATGCGCACGGCTGCGTGCAAGATTGCGGTGGCTTTGACGGATGTACTCGTCGGGCGCGTTCATCAAATCGAGGATCGCCTTGCCAACCGCCTCCTCGTCCCCAGCGGGCACTAAACAGGCATCGTCGAGTAACTCGGGAACTCCACCAACCCGAGTACTGATGCACGGCAATCCACGCGCCATCGCTTCGACTAGCACCCGCGGCATGCCTTCAGTCCAACTCGTGTGAACCATGACATTGGATGTGTCGAGGAGTAAGGGAAGCGCCCCGGCGGTCGAGACGTGTCCATGAAACTGCACACGGTCCGCCAAGCCGAGTTCCGCGGCAAGTGCGACACACGCCGCCTCATGTCTCCCAGACCCTACAAATGCAACTCTCACAGGGGCCGCGTTCGGTGTTGCCGCAAGTCGCGCCACTGCACGCAACAAGACATCTTGACCCTTGTATCGCTGTTCAAAGGTGCCGACATTGATAATCCGAATCTCCGTTGATGGGGCGTGTGACCGCGGCTTGAACGCGTAGGCGTCCTCGCACAATCCCACGTCAGATCCGACAAAACTATCGCCCGCTGTCCTGTATTTGGAGCGCAAGACCTCGCTGACGTACATGACTGCGTGAGCATGTCGGCATAGTTGTGACTGCAATCCGATAGCGACCGCACGGATCATTGAACGTAGTGGATGGGCGAAGGCGTTCCTGGCGAACACGGTCGCCGGGTCGCCTATGACTTCGACCCCGACCGCGCGCCCTCGGACGCGCGCTGTCAGCGCAGACAGACCACCCCATGTGGAGGGACTGCGCACAACGACAGCGTCCACCATGCATGCGGCACGAACCGCGCGCAGCGCAGCGACGGGGGCCCGAGTCAGAACACCTCCCATCCCCTCGTAGTCCGGCAGCGACACATGAACAACCCCTGGGCCTCCCGACACAACCGCGCGCGCAGGCGGCGTGTTCGAACGGATCATTCGTGCGAGAACTCGAACCTCATCGAACGCCCCCAAATAGCGCTTTAAGAAACTGTACGGATAGTGCCCCACTGTCCATACGCGCCCGTCAGGCGTGCGGTGGAATCGTTGTTCAACAACATACAAGAGCACCTTGGGCAAGCTAGAAGTTACCTCCGGTACCGAAGACACCTCGTTCAAAAAGCCTCCAATCATCTAGCACACAGTCGCGATTGATGAGGTCGTCCGCCACAATGATCACGGAGGATCGTTCTTTAAGCAGTGAAACGGATTGACTCAGCCACGCGCGCCAACAAAGCAGCGTGCCGTTACAACTCATACGAGACGAACAGTAAGAACTTAGCGACAACGAATGCATCGAACGGCAAGGCCGCTCTGCGGCGTTGCGAGCGCAGTTTCGCTAGGGAGGTAAGCCGCCGCGAGGGCACACGAAACAGGTCCACGAAACAACAACACGCAGTTGAGTATTGGGTGAGGTTGACGTGACGAAGTCGCTTTCATCGGTCCACCCCTTATGAGAGTAAGGGGATCATAGCGTTACTCAGGTTTCGGTTGCGCGCCGCAGCGCGGGCGAGCCGAGCGAGGCTGCGCGAAGGCGCGCAAGCGCATCTTGCCAAGAACGCCGCGAGGGTCATCTTGCCAAGCGCCCTTTGGATGCGCCTGTGGTTGTAGTGCAGCCGCCAGCGGTCCACGAGGTAGCGTGCCTCGCCAAGCGTGTCGACGGTATCCGATGCGAGAAGCTCATCGCGCAGCCGGCCGTTGAGGCTCTCAACGATGCCGTTCTGCCACGGCACGCCAGGGTCGAAGCTGAACGTGCGCGTGCCCCCCTGCTTGCACGATGCCTTCACCGCCTTGGAGACCAGCTCCGGCCCGTTGTCGCCCCTTATGCGCTTGGGTGCCCCGCGGATCGCCGTCAGCTCGTCGAGCACCATCACGATGTCCTCGCTCCGGAAGGTCCTTCGCAACTCCAGGGCGATCCACTCCCGCGTGAACACGTCCCGCACCACCAGCATCCGCAAAGGGCGGCCGTCCGCCGTGCGGTCGTGGATGAAGTCCATGCCCCACATCTGGTTCCTGCGGCGTGCCCTGCGGCGGACGATGCGGTTCTTGCCCGTGCCGACTAGCCTGCGTTTCCTGCGCCCCTGCGGCAACAGCAGGCCCTCTTGACGCCACAGGCGCTTCATCAGCCGCGCGCCGACCGACCAGTGCTCCTTCCGCAGCAAGTCCATGATGTGGCGCCGGCCGAGGCGCGGATTCACCACGGGAAGGTCGCGCCTCCTGGCCACCAACGTGTACCGGTACGGGTTGGGCGGCGCCGTGCGGCGCTGCGTGCTCCGGTGTTGGCCCGCGACACCGCAGACACGCCGCTCGGACACATCCATCACCATCGTCACGTGATCAATCGCCCGGCGCCGCCGCCCAGCCATGCAGTCCAGTGAGCGCTCAGAACTCCCCCTTGGAGATCTCCTTCAGGATCTGGATGTCCAGCTGCTGATCCGCCACCTGCGCTTCAGCCGGGCGTTCTCCGTCTCCAGCCCCTTCAGCCGGCGTACCGCATCCCGGTCCACCGCCCCGTACTCCGCCCGCCAGCGGTGCAGCATCGCCCCGGAAACGCCCAGCGACCTCGCTACATCGGGCAAGCGGCGCGCCCTTGGCAAGGGCCGCGTTAGCCTGCCAGAGCTTGGCGACCACCTCCGCGGGACGGTGCCGCTTCCTGTTCGAACGCTTCATCTGAGACTCCTCTCGGCCCCTTGGGCCGCGAAAGTCTCTCATTGGGGGTGGACCTGTTCAGCGCACCCCTCCAACATGACCTTCAAACGCTGGCGCCCCGGCGTCGACTCTTGAATCTGCCGTAGAGTCCGCCCTAGCCGTGCAATTCGAAAGCGACCCTTTGATCTTGAACGCGCTCGCCCTACTGGGCACAGGCACAAGTCTCGCGGTGATCGTATGGCACGCCCGCAAAGGTCGGCCAATCACGCTATTTGCCACATACATCGCTATTCTCGTGCTGGAGTTTGGTGGCGGGCTCATTCAGTCCGCGCTGGGCGAAACTTCGCTCCAACTCCCGGATTGCGGGCGACCACTCATCGTCCGACTTGCATCGCTCGGACCGCTCTGTGCTGGTTACATCGCGATTTCCCTGATGCTGCATTGGCGTAGCGGGCCGCTCGCGGCGCGAGAGATAGCCGAAGAACTTCACGATCGAGTCGATCGGTCAGTGGTCGCACGCCTATGGGTCCTCTGCGCAGCATTGTCGCTGTGCGCCCTTTACCCACTTTACGTAAAGGTGCGTCTTGCGGGCGGGTTGAGTGCGTTCTTCGACGTCGCCTACTCAATGCGGTTTGGCACACACGGCGATCCAGGTCTGGAGAACATGATGATCGTCGCATCTGGCATTCTGGCGGGCCCGCTGATGGCTGTCATCACATTTCTGACGATGGCCGCTGCCGGAAGCACAAGGGTCAGTCTCCGGTTCTGGCTGCCACTAGGGGCCGCGCTTTCGCTCAATCTTGCGATAGCTGCAGTGCATGGACGCAGAGCCGGAGTGGTCATCGCGGCAGTAACTCCGCTCATGGCTTGGCACTTACAACGGCCAATCGCACTTCGCGCACTCATGCGGATCGGCTGTTTACTCTTGCTCGGCTTTCTTTGCCTGAACTGGCTTCATTACTACCGATACAGCGTAACAGCCGACTGGGAGCCGAGGTCCCTCTCGGAATCGAGCATGTCGCTTTTAGCACCCCACGCACATCTGGCCACGCTGGCGGAAGTCCTCAACAGTGCCGACCGCTCACAGCCGCTCGGAGCAACGCAGTACGCACACTCGGCTGCGGTCTTGGTCCCTCGGACTCTATGGCTTGACAAGCCCGAGCCACAGCACCTTGGGTCCCTTGCAGTGCAGGGATGGGCCGGACTGCCTATTCATTTCCAGATGGCAGTCACGGATGTTGGTGAAGCCGTCGCATGCATGGGCTACGGTGGGATGGCAGCGCTAGCGCTTTGGGGAATTCTGTACTCCATGCTTGACTGGCTGATGTACTCCTCCGCGGTGGGGCGCGCCGTGGTGATCGGAATCGGTATCACACGGGTCCTTGTTGATCAAGGCATGGGGGTATCGGGTCTTTCAAACAGCATGGTATGTGCCTCAATCGCGACCCTGTTGCTTTGGATGGCTGTACCTCGCCGCTTGACCTCCCCCCCCTTGTTGAGTCCTCAATCAACGCAGTAGTCGTCCGATCTGGTCTTCACACCGGCCTGATGCCAGCCGCGCTGCGAGAAATTCGGGCCATTGGCGGCCTGCATTCCCGCTGACCAAGTTCGGCCAATTCCGCGGGGGATCATCATCCCCAAGGCGCTGTGAGGATGCGCCGCAGTGAAATCGCTCCGTCAAGAAGTCAATGCTTCCTCGGCGTCTTCGATCGATTCGAAGACGTGCGCGTTCAGGCACTCCGCGCGCAGCCGCGCGTTGAACACTTCGTCTGCGGCAAGTCTCCGCCTCGAAGCCCGCTTGCGAACTTTGGTTTTTTGCGCGCTCCCCGGGGTGTGGAGTTCGAGGCGGTACAATTCTCATCCCATGACGCCAAAGAAAGGTGACGTGTTTGGAAACTGAGCGGCGACTGGAACGGCGATGTGTCATTTTCGTGGTTACCGTGCCCGTGAGCCATGCACACTGGGGAGATGTTCCAAGCCAGCTTGTCGCACGTGGCGTCCGAGTATTCCTAGTTTCTTCTTCCGCGCCAGGAACAGTCGAAGAGAGCTCGGGAGTGGCGTACCGTTTCATTCGCATGTCGCGGTCGATTTCACCGCTGAGCGACATTTGGTCGCTCGTGCGACTGCTTTGGTTGTTCATTCGCCTTTCCCCTGATGCTGTGATTGCTGCAACACCAAAGGCTGGGATGCTCGCGATGATCGCGTCTCTCGTCTGCGGCGTGCGGGTGAGGAAGTATCACGTCTGGGGGTGCCGTTGGGACGGGCACCGGGGACTGCGTGCTGGACTTGCGAAGTTTGGGGATCGCGCAGCCTGCTGGGCGGCGACCGACGTGATCGCGGTGAGCTGCGGCATCCGTTCGCTATTGCGGTCCAACGGCATCACGCGCCGCGCCGTCCGCGTCATCGGTTCGGGAGGATCGAAGGGCGTCGACGTTTCACGATTTCGATACCGGGCTCGAGGTCAAGGAACCGGCAATCAGCACGTAATCGGATTCGCAGGCCGACTGGCTCGCGACAAGGGATTGGAGTTCCTCCTCCCGATGTTGAGAATGGTGCGCGAAACGTTGCCGGCTGCGACGTTACGGCTCGCCGGTAGCCCCGATGCCGCGGACCCAGAAAACGCGAAGTCGATGTCCGCGCTTCGCGCCTGCCCTGGTGTGACACTCGTTGGTGAAGTCACCGATATGCCAGGATTTCTTTCGGAGATCGATGTGTTGTGTTTTCCAAGCCTCCGCGAAGGGCTCCCCAACGCGGTCATCGAGGCAGCAGCAGGTGGGGTGCCAACAGTGGCTTGGAGTGTGACAGGCCTAGCCGACGCGATCCATCCTGGAAGTACAGGCTTCCTTGTGGAGTATGGGGATGTCGCAGAACTGTCTAAGAGGGTGAAGGACCTATTGATCCACACTGAGTTGCGCGAGTCAATGGGATTGCGCGCGAGAGAGTTTGTTGAGCGTGAGCTGAGTTCCAACCGCGTGCAGCAGCTCCAACTCGACGACATTCTTGGAGCCATCACGGATACGGGACTTCGCCCGAGAATCTGATCAAATCCAGTTGTCTTTCGTAGCGCGATGAACTCCGCTCCCGTGCGGATGAGCGAGAGCACATCGCATGTACACCTAGACCGCCTACCCTGGCAATCGGTCCCAAGCGAACGAATCAGCCTTGACGCGCTAGTCCGCCGAGAGCGCGGACCGAATTGCGGCTTCCCAACTCGAGTGGCCGGACCCATCCACACCGATTGGCACTGGTCTTCCGGCCTCGTAGAACGAGGTGAACGGCCGCTTGGGCTTCTTGCCTGCTCGATCACGTGCGCGCTGTACCAACAGCCAGTGGAGGCCCCACTCATCACGCCCGAGCCCAAGACCGATGGCTCGGCACTCGTAACGAAGCACCCTTACAACCCAAGTCTCGGAGTGAATGCTCTTGTTGGTGGCATGGTTCCGTTCTACGGCTTTGTAATGCCCGAATGCCCAGCGATAACCAGCCCCTTGGAGGCCGAAGTCGCGAACGCCCAGGCGCAGGGTGTTTGGACGACGGAACCACCCGTGCGGCTTCCAGAGGCGGGAGGAATGAGGACCAGGAAGTGGCCACCTTCGACACAGGGCCGCATGCTCCT
>Ga0194133_10006113_pt1 | contig 14990 bp, 12 predicted proteins | sample TA2KigOf40mmetaG_FD_155448 | JGI IMG/M metagenome (GOLD analysis project Ga0194133, IMG submission 155448) | Freshwater microbial communities from Lake Tanganyika, Tanzania - TA2015055 Kigoma Offshore 40m | ecosystem: Environmental > Aquatic > Freshwater > Lake | place: Tanzania: Lake...
TCTTCCTACCCTGTGGGTTAGGAGGAAACAAACTCATTGAAGAGTTTGTTGCTTGTAGTTGGCAAACTGGTATTAGCGAACTTGCATTAGGCAAAAGATCTCAGACCTGTGAAAAGCACAAACTTTACAAAGTTTGTTTCCATTCTCAAATCTTTGATAAGTTCGAACTTCAGTGACTAAAAAAACCTGCCTCAGAAGCCTTTTATTGACAAAGAAGAGTTAAAAGTAATCAGTTAAAGAGGTTCTTTATTGGGGATGCATTTTTCTGCAATCGCATCATTACTTTGCCCTGTTTATTTTTCTGCCTGCCTTGTCTGTCAACCCAATGTCCTCGTTTATTTCCATTAACTATAGAGTGACTTTTATCGACAAGCCATCAGGTAGTGAAATCACTTGCCCATCAACTTTTTCCTTTCTGTACAATTAGTAAATCAACGCTGGAAGGGTTGAAAAAATATTAGTTCCCATTTTTCTCCCCTAAATGGTTATGTGGTTGTGACTGACCAGCAGCTTTTTTTTGCTCACTTAATTGTATCACATTGGTTGCCACAAAGTGATCTAATTAGTTTGTTAGAGAAGGAGAAAAAAACTTTTTATTTTGACCACAAAGTGAGCTTTCGAAGCGTGATAAATCAATTAATCAGTGGATCATCATCAACGGGTTGTGGAAAATATAATGTTTGGAAAAAAAAGATGTATTTATCCTAACAAACAATAAATAACTTGGTTATTATTATTATTATTAACGTATATTGAGACTCAAACAAGTTAAAATTTGACAACAAATAATAAACTCTTTACTAGAGTCGGACTAACATTTCACTTATAAAGTTTCATCCTAATGGTCCCTAATGGTTAGAACGTTTTTACGTGACATTTTTCATAATTGGGTAAAAAATCAAGACGTGTTTTTGTGTTTGTATTTATTCTCTTGGCCTTATCTCAGATATAACTAGCTCTAAACATTAACAAGTGAGGAGCTCTGTAAAAACATGAGCAAGACATCTGTAGAGTGCCAAACTGTCTAACTTTGGAATGTCAGCCCTTTTTATTGGGCTGGGAACAAATCAAAGTGCAGATAATGAGAGAATAGCATCTTCAGATGCCGTCTGGAGGGATGTATCTATTGTTTAAGTGAGGTTAATGGACGCAGTTGAATCAATCCACTTTAAATCTCTACGAATCATCATGCGGGACTACAGACAAAGGATGAGCAGGGACTACATCTCTGAAAAAACGAATAGACTGCCTCCCCGGCTCTGGTGCAGATTTGCATGTGCCTCATTCCTCATGAAGATGTGGTATTCTGGATACCCTGCCTTATTGAAATCAAGTGCTTACAGTAATACATACACCAAAGTGAGGTACCCTGGTCAGATCTTCGGGTTTGACTCATCAAAAACCAAAATTGGAAGACAAATCACAAGAAATTGGTGTGGTAGTGTACTTGAACAAATCAAGGTGTCTTGGACCAATAACCCACTCTCTAATGAAAGAATAAGACTGCTTTTAAAATCTACTTTTTATCCCCACAATTTTATTGCTTTTGATTTTTAGCATGTTTTAAAGTTTTACTTATTTTTAGCCTTTTGTTTGTGTGACTCTTATTAATGTTTCATTCTTTGATTGTAACAGTATGAGTCTTTATCGTATAAATAATAATAATGATAATTAGGGGTAGCATGGGGATGTTTGTTTAAGGAGCAGAGGAAAGGTTACTAAGTGTGGTGCTGGTCTGACCATTGGTCAGTTCAAAGATGTTTTTTGGGTGTTCAGGTTCAAACCCAGGAATTTTGCCTTCTTGTTGGGGGATTCCCACTATTTATTATGTAGCGTACTTTTTGGGATATAGAAGGTCCCTAGATTTTCACACGGAAAAATATGCTCGTTGTACTGCAGGGGCGTCTAGTTCAAATTACTGACTGGATATTTGTTAACCCCCCTTGTAAGACCCTCATCAGGTTTTAGTTGTAAGGCTAAAACTTTCAGTAATTTTCTGCAGCAGGACCCTTGGGAGGGTAAGATGGGGGCTTTCAAATTGAAAGTGTATAAGTAAGGAGAGGAGGCACTGGTGAGAATGGCATCTTGAGTGACACATCTTTTGTTTATGGGAGTAGAAGCATGGGGATGAAAGATAACTTGTCATGTGTGGAAGACTTTTACTGTAAAACTACATACTTTAAACATTTATGTTTGACTACCCAATCAAACCTCAAGTTATTTAAAACTCAATTGTAATAACAGTATTGATCAAGCGAGTATTGCTGCTAGTAATCACCTTTATTCAAGTCACCGCAGATTACTGTTAACCTTACTAGGGGTGCCTTATTGTTTTCTTTTGAGGATTCGTCAATCATCATAGTCATGGCTATGAGGACAGGGAGACTTGGGTTCAATATCAGGTCAGGGCAAATCGTTGACCCCTGGATTTGTCTTAAAATAATCATTAACATGACGGTTATACCTCAGTCACGATTGATGGTTGTGCTGATCAAACGGACAAAAAACCTAATTTGATTATTAAAAACACAAAATAGTTACATATCGGAAAATACCATTCCCAAAATTTAACTGAGAATAGTTAAGATGAATGTAAAACAGAATAATAGAGTAGGGAATTGTTGTAAAGTCCAATTCTACGGTATTTGAAGAAACAGCTCCTCAACCGACTAAAAGCTGTCAATCAATCAATTCTGGCCACACCAGGCATCCTGTCATTCATTAAGTCATATGACAAAGATATGTCTCCACTGTAAAACATCATGATTCAGAGCTTTTTTTGATGTGATTCCATTGATTGTGATTTGAAAATGGTTCTTTTTCATACCAAAGTTGTTGTTGAAAATGGTTTCCTGATTACTTAATGTGAACAATTGGAAGCACTTTGAGTGTTCAGAAAAAAAAGGTTGCCCTTTCACAATAAATATGATTGGATTTGGTCAGTGAAAGGTGGGGATTCTGTCAGATTATCATTATAGAAAATTACTTTTTGTCATTCTGGCAACAATTGGGCCAAAAGTTAATTCAATTTTTCTAGATTTTCTCCATAATCTTGAGTTAATCTTTTGTTCTCGAAACTCTTGTCTGCATTGAGACGAGTTTCGCTTGGATAAGCTTGCCCATTCGTATATTTTTCATTCAAAAATTTATACATTGTGTAAGGCCCCAGATGAGTTCTTATAGCAATAAATTCTTGCTTTTAATAGCATGCAGATATTTTTGACGCAACTCCAAGAGACGTTTTGTTTGATTCAATTGCTTTTTATCAAAGTTGTTACTGTGAAAAAAAAAATTTTAAAGTTCAGTTGGAATGTATATTTTTTAATCCTATAAGATGAATGACCATTTTCCAAACTTTTATCAAAGAAAAAGTAGCAAAACTGTTTTGTTATTCTTGTTACTTTTTGTAAAAGAGACGAAAGTTTCAACATTCAATTTTCAAACAAAGTGTCAAGTAAAAGTTCTCTCTCACACTCTTTGTTCCATGTTATTTTTTTTTGCTAAAACAAACAGGAAAGTAGACAAGCAACATGACCCAAATCTCCTTCAAAATGTTGTTATCTGGTTGTCTTAAACTGCAAAATCAATTTGGTTCCATGTCCAGTTTGGAAAGGCCATTTGTTCTGAGCCAATGAGCATGAAATACAACTACTACACCTGTCAGATAAATTGTTATAAGTTAATCAAAAAAAACTGACTCTTTTAATGGTGAACTTTATACAGTGGATGGTCAGATCAAAGATGATAATGTGGTGAGGGTGGTCAACCATTGGTACTGATTAATCCACGGATCCAGTATACAAGTGCTAAAAGACATCGGAAGGAGAGAGCAAGCGGCAGGCTGTTTTGAAATGAGTTTGACGGGAATGTAAAAGAGATTGCACATTTCCATTAAAATATTCTAAAGGGAAAATGAAATGTAATGTTCCATTTGGTAGCAATTCATTGACTGTAATAAATGCTATGAAAGAATACTACAAGTTGACCAACCCCTTCGATGTTTACAAGGTATTTCACAATAGTTTTGGGCCAATTGCCTGGCGTGCGTCTGGTTCGATTACTATTCATGATCAACCCCCTTGTCCTCGCCAGGACTGGCTAGCCTGGAGAGGTGAAGCCTTGCTGACCCAAAGCAATAATTGTAAACTGATATAAACTCCTGTATTTGATGGAATTAGCCACTTAGGATTAGTGGCACTCATTCTTTTGGGTATCGTGACTCATTCAATAATAAGAACAAACATAATTTTACAAAAAAATCAATTGATTTCCAATTGAAAGACTTGGAGATCCAACCAGAAAAATCACAGTGTATCTTGCAAGCATATAGAAAAATTTGTGTATTGTGGTACGTTATTCCCATTTTTGACGTGAGCAAAATGGTTTCTGCTTTTTTATTGCACGACTGTTGAATAATAGCGTCAAAAATTGGTGTGTCGTGCAATCTTTTGCCATAGGATATCATAGCAGTATTACACATGGCCCACTTTTTTGGTTGAGGAGACAAACTACTTATTTCTAAAAGGGCAACTCTATTTAAAGACTGAATTTGTACCAATAGAAAATGTATAACATTTTGAGAATTTAGACACTGATTTCTTGTGGATAGTAGCATTTTTACCCACTTTTTTGCCTCATATATGTGAAATTTAACTCTTTGAAACGGTAGGATTCTTTTTTACAATATTTCTTTGTTTTTGAAATTTCATTCTTTATTTTCAGGATATTCGAGATGCTTTTTCTGACGTGAATATTCTCAATGTGGCTATAGATTTCAACGATGGAAGATACAAAGCAAGGTATTTATGCACAGATATATTTTATTGTCCTGAAATTAACTTTTAGCATTTAAACCTTACTTTTTCAGTGCAAAAGTTTACTTGGAAAATCCAGAGTTGTTGGACACATGGCCTGAAAGTCGTCAGAACGTGTTTGTCAAAAATAAAGAGGTCTCAGTGTCTGTTGGTAGCTCTGATGGCTGGTTATGTGTTGCAAAGCTACCCCTTGACTACACAGATGAAGAGTTTTATAACTTGGCCAGTGCCTATGGAAAAGTCAGGGAAGCTTTTATCATGATTTCAGAAAGGACTGGTAAGCAAAATACTAAATTTCATCTCAGAAGTTTCAAGACACTAAGAAAATTTTTTGCTTCAGGTCACTCTAAAGGTTATGGCCTGATAAAGTATGTCTCTAGTGATGCTGCAGCCCAGGCTAGCCACCTTCTTGAGGGCCGGATTGTAGCTTCCATGAGGTAGAAAGTTTTTCTTTCTATAGTAAAATCTAGTTCTGCTCTCTTGATTGTTTTTTTTTGCAATCCACAGTGAAAAATCACTGAAATCCCAAGGACTTGAACCCCATTAGACCCTTCCAATCCCAGAAAATCTGCAGTAAATAAGCGGATGACCTGGGTATTATTTGACCTGACCGAGATCTTTTTTTTTGGCCCAACATGATAAAAGTTGAAAAAAATAGCTTTTTTGAGGAAAGTTTTCCTGAACCTGAGTAGGTTGACCCTATCCGGATTGAGCTGCCAAAATATTACCCGACTCGGGTCAAAATTGTTTAGCCCAAACCCATCTCTGCTCTAAACACATTACTGTCTTTTTTTAAAGGCTTAAAGGTGGCCCAAAGCATTCTATAATTAGACATATTATTAGTCCTTTTCAATTAAATCTTGCCACAATCATTTTGGCTAGGAATCATTTCCATCCAGTCTTAAGGATCATCCACAATTCATTGTAGCAAAATATCACATATTTCAAATGCTTTTTATTTTTTTCAGGTATCCCAACATGCATTACACCCTGATTTGTGACTGGCTCAACTCCAGTCATGTAACCTTCAAAAGTCTCCACTCAAAAGCTCTATATATCGACCATTTACCTCAGAACTACAGAGACATGGGAGAGTTCAGGAGAATCTTTTCAGTTTACAAATCACCTCCTTATTGTCAGGTAGTTCTTTTAAGGCCAATTGAGCTTCTTCCTCTGACTTGTTTTTAAGTACAAATCCATTGCTTTCAGATTGCCATGCCCAAAGGTGTGATTCAAGATTGGGGTCTTGTTGAATTCTTTGATCCTGTGGATACAGAAACAACACAAGCTGCCCGCAATGGCTATCTTATAAAAGGGACACCCATTCGGGTTCATTTCTGCATTCCTGGAGTAAACGCAATCAATATTTACATGCAGGTACAAATAGCGAGAAAGGTGTGTCGACAGGAGTATAAATGTAGGCGGAAATTGTGAGCGATGTAGAGTGGGAATCCAAGGGATGACCTTCCCAATCAAGAAAAGAATCAAAACTGAACTGTTTATTGATAGGAAGCATGGGCTTTATATTTAAAAGGGAGATAAAGAAACAGATCAAGAAAATATCTGACCTCTTGGAAGAGGGTAAACTGGAACAGTGGGAATGAAAACATTGCGGCAGCCTGTTTGAAATGACTTACATAACATGGAAGGAAAGACAAACTAGTTTGAAAATACTTTAGGCTTGAAAGCAGAAAAATATTGTAGTGTGAAAAAGAGGGTGTTTGAAGCAAATACTACGATACTAAGTTGTCCGAATTTAAAACTCAGCCTAATCTCCTTCCTGTTATTTTTAAAGGCAGTGAATGCGCCTCCTGATCCCAGAAAGAAAGCCCTGATGCAAGATGCTCCCTCAGCAGATGTTTATTCTCAACTACAGAAACTGGCTGCTCAGAATCCAGCATGTAAGTCATCTATTCAATGCAACATCATATGAAAATCAGTTCAAAATTGTTTTATTTTTTTGTAGTTGCTGAAAACCTTCAGACAATCATCCAGGAACAGATACGAAGTCTGTCAAGTGGTCAGAGTGGATTGGGAGCTTCGACGCGTGACTTTAAGGAGAACATCCCGAAGCCAAGTGTCAAATTGACTCATTCAAACAATCATCCGACCCATGCCATCCCGTCAGGGACCCACCCACAGCAATCTACAACCCTTGTCTCATCATCATCCTCAAATTTGAACGCAAACGCTCAGGTTTTTTTAGATTTCAGCAGCAAACTTGTATTTTCCTCTTATTAAACTTTTCATTACTATACTCTAGGCTGCATTAATGATTCTCCTGACAGCCCAGATGCAGAGTCAGACTGGAGAGACGTCCATTTTGCAGAACCCTCAAGTTGTGTCCATCTTGCAAAACTTAGTGAACCAAGCTGGCAAGTTGAAAAACTCTTATTTTTGTCATTCTCTATGGGAACTAAATGAAGCTATTTTTTTACAGGAGATCCAACAAAACAAAATGACGTGAACATCTCTGAGATCATGGAAAATCCTGCTCTCAGTGCCGTCTTCAGATCAGGGTCTAATCCAAGCCCAACTTTGGCTGCTGCATCTTCTGTTGCAATGTCTGCTCAGCCGCCAATCGCTACTCCTTTGCAGTGGCACGCCCAATCTCAAATCCCCCAGCCGGATTCTGTCAGCAGGATTACACTTTTGGAGACGCCCAAACCTCTGAGACCAATCTTATTAGGAGACGCTCCTCCTGGTTATCCTCCGGTGAAGCAAGCCCAGTTGGCCCCTGAAAAAGAGACTCCAGTCGTGGCATCTAACTTGAACAACCTTCTAAATGCTCAGAATCTGAACCAGTTGTTGGGCAGCTTGACCGACGTGAAAAGTGAAAATGATAAACCAGTTGAAACATTGAAGCCAGCCTTGAGGAGGCCACCTGGTCAGAGGCCAGTTTTATTGGCAGATCCTCCAGGTAGGACTTGGAGAAGGGTATTTCTCACGACAATCTCTTAATGTCGTGTTAAATTTGTATGTTTTAGGATTGCCATCTTCTTCAAGTATTCCCACAGCTCCCACAAACGTGACATCGACCAAGAGCTTTTCCAACTTTGTTCAAGCCATGCCCATTTCCACAGCCGCTCTCCAAGTGCAGCAACAGCAGACTTTGCAACCCCCTACTTATGTTCAGCCTAGCCTCACCTCAGTTTACACAACCCTGTCGTCAGCAAATCCGTCACAACAGCCCATCTTCACCACCATTTTTCAGCCAGACCCCCAACAAAGTTTCCTGCAGGCTGCTCAACAACAGCAGCAGCAACAGTTGATGACAAATCCTTTTCTCTTGGCAGGCTACCCAACCCCAATGTTGACCACCTCTGCACCCCAACCAGGCGCACCTCAACAGCTCTTCTATCCTGCAGCAGCGGGTGTTCCTGCATTTCAGACCGCATATGCAGCCCAGGCAGCCCCCTTTACAACAGCCAGCGCCCTTGGTTACGGCACCAACGCCACCGTGCTCACAGGTCTCCCAGGCTACTCTCTTGCCCCAGGACCCTATTCAAACGGAGCCCAATTGATGCCTCCTCCTGTGACGTCTCCCAACTCTCTTTTACAAACACCCCCCAATATCAAGAGAAAGTTGCCGATTCCCCCGAGCCCGGAAGCCAGCCCCGAGGGATCCTACATTGGCCAGCATTCTCAAGGTCTTGGTGGGCACTATGCTGACAGCTATTGGCGGAACAAACGATCCAAAAATTAATGTAAAATCTCTCACTCTGATGATGGGCATTCATTCTCTAAACTTTAAAAAAATTAATTGTAATATTGCTCTGTTAAATTGGGTTAAAAAAGAGACATTTGTTTTGATGGATAGAGCTTGATCTATATATAAAAGAAAAAGTTTCTTGCCCAACATGCTCTTATTGCTTCACCCTGAATTCCAATTAATTCTAAAGCTCTCTCTCTCTAATGCATTTATTTAAGTTGATTTTTTTAATCTATCAACAAAACCATTATTCAGGCTAAGAACCTTTCCCAATAAGTAAAACGTCTATTTTGAACATATACATTCACGTGAAGAAATCATTTTGTCCAAAAAAGAGACCCTAGAGCCACAATTCAATGTTATTCAATGGTTTAATACTCATTGAAAAATAAATTTCAAGTTGAAAAACCTTGATTAATCTGAGCAAACTTCTGCATTCTGTCTTTACCTACCTTGAAACACCCAAGAAACAATTGCCTTAACTTTTCTCTGTCGTGTTGCCCATGAAAAGTAAGTGAAGTTTTTTTGATTTTTAAATGTCCTTTGAGAGTTATAATTGTCTTCTTGTCACGTTCTTCAGACAAAAACTATCCCAAACTAGCAGACGAAAAATGTTGGCAATTTATTTTGAACTTTTTCATAATTTTCTTATTATTTCTTTTGTCTTTGGTTTGATTTGATTTTCTATGGATGAAAAAAGTTGGTTTGTTCAGTTAATATAAAAGCCTGAGTTTCTAAGGTTTGCCACAGAACATCAAATTTCACATTTAACAACTTATTAATTTCCTCATCTTTTCCCTTTTTTTTAATTTCAGTTAATTTCTCCTACATTAAAGCATAAATACACAGATTCAAATACAAATCTTCTTATCATTTCTGTCTACATTGCTGATATTTGGAAAAATTATGGCTTTCATATGCATTACACAACATCAAAGTTTTACATCTGGGTTGAAAAAAGGGGGTTTGAGTTTTAGATAGCTGAGGGTGAACTTATTAGGGTTAGGATTATTGAATTATATGGGATTGATAGGTTTCTTTTGACCCTAAGGTAAAAAAATTTAAAAATAAGGGATTTTTGGTTGGAACATTTTTAGACCTGGAGGATGATGACCTGAACCCTGGCAGCAAGAAAATTACTTGACCCAGGTCAAAAATTTTGTCCTGGGCCCATCACTAAATAATCTGGTGCAGCATAGACTCATCAGAGTCACTGTGGATTAATTACTCTGACTGGGGTCCCTTGTTGATTTTTTTCAAATTTGGGGTTAAAAATTGGCCATGGCAACCTGTTAGGATGCTTTTCAAACAGATATCTGTGTATGACAATTCAAAATTGAAATGCAGCTTGTTCTTAAACCTGAAAATAAATGAATCACCAAAAAAGTTACCCTCTTCTGTGGAAACTAATTTGTTTATGGAGAGAAGAGAGGAATGTAGACTATTTGGATTGATTAGGGTCTTCCAAAATGACCATTAGTAGACAAAAAACTTCAAACTGGATTGGAATGTCCCTCGGAGTGATAAGGTCTGCTGTGGTCTGGAGAATGAGCGAGTGTCGATATTAAGGATTGTATAAAAAACCAGTGATGACCTTCCCAATCAAGAAAAAATCAATACTGAACTGTTTATTGATAGAATGGCAGCCCTTTCCATACAAGAGAGTGAGATCAGACATGATTGATTAAGGAAATCAACCAGCTGCACAAGCTGGTTGGAGGGACAAGTTTACCTTGCGCTGAAAAGGTGTGGAAATGAGAAATCAGGCGGCACTGTCTTGAAATGAGATTAAGAGGATTGTGAAAAAAGTTGAGCGTTTTCATTAAAGTATCGTAAATATGAAAAATAAATAAGAACTTTAATTGAGTCATGGTTCAACAATCTCCTTCGTACACACCAGTCTATTTTGCAAGGATTGGTGCTCTTTTGTCATTTTCAATCCATCAAAGAATTTACCATAACCCCACTTTCTTTGTTCAGCAAAAAAGTGTTTTAGCAAAAGACTGAACAATTGTTTAGGCTGTTCATCTCTTATTACTTTGGTAACCTTTGAGGCTGTTGCAAACTTGGCCTACTCATCTGGTATGGGGCTCTTTTGCATATTTTGGCTAATTTTCTTAAGGTTTTGTGAGACCATAAGCCTTACAAAGTAGTCTAAAGTGCAATTATTTAAATTTGGTTTTAAATCTGCTTTTACACTTTAGAAATGACATCCTATAGAATGTTTTAAAAATTACATCTTTTTAAAATAACCCAACATCAGGCTTAAAATGATGAAAACTTGGTTTTAAATTACATAGAAGTCCGAAGGTATTTTTAGGAATCCAGATATCTATAAATATAAAAGTGACTGTTTGTACCTATGTCCACTTTTTCACGCCCGAACCGCCGGACCAATCTCCACCAAATTTTGCACAGACCTCCCCACTAACTCAGGGAAGGTTCTTAACACAAGCATCACCCTGCAAACATGACCCCTGGACCCTGGGATATAGCCCAAACTCCAAAACCCAAACAGGTCAAGGGAGAGAAAACTTTGTGTAACGTAAAATGTCCAGATGGGCGACTTAATCTCATCAAATTTTTCCCGGGCAGCGCTGGGGCCTGGTTAGCTAGTATATAAATATAAAAAAGACTGTTTGTGCCTACTTATGTCCCTCTTTCACACGCGAACCACCAGACCAATCTCTGTCAAATTTTGCACAGACCTCCACACCAACTGGAGGAAGGTTCTTAACACAAGTCTGACCCCAACTCCCTGACCCCTGGGTACCCCAAACTCTAAAACCAAAATAGATTGGAAAAAAAACTTAGCCTTACAAAAAATGGATTAAATTTTTCCTGGGCTATGCAGGGCCCAGGTTGGCTAGTTTTATATAAAATGGAACACTCTCTGAACTGATCAACAACAAAACATGATAGAAATTTTTAATACTAGTAAAAATCGAAGAGAAAAGAGGTTTTTTGGAAATTCCAATGAAAATCGATTTCTTTTGAAATCCAGTTGAGTTAAAATAAAACATTCTTAAATTATTTCAGCTTAAATGTACTATATAGCCTCAGGAGTTAAGATGTTAAGATGGAAACATTTATTTTTCAACTTGCAGCAGAACATGGTTCAGTTGATTCCAAAAATATTTTTAGGAACGAACACAAACTATTTCTATGTTTTCATTCTGCAACCAAACTTCTTCTTCATCATACTTTTCAAAAAGATATTCCCAAACAACTTGGTTCGAAACTGAACTGGTTGGACAATATTTTGAAGGACGCTCTTCTCTTGGCAAATTCAACAAATTGAGTCTTAAGGACCTACAGATGGAGATGAATTAAATTTGAAACTTTAAATTATATGTTTACTGATCTCACCAGGTAATAAATGATCGTCCCACTAACCACAAATGTCCTGATGGATGGTGACTGTACAAATAATAACTGGAATATTCTTTCTTGTAAACTGGAGAAAGGAATCCTAGGCGAGAAGCTTCGTGGTCCAAATGAAAGATTCCTAAAGGATTATTCATCCTTTAATCTTACTATCAGTCAATTAAAGTTCTTTGTTTATTTGGACTATTATGATAGTTTTTTGAAAATGTTCAGTTTCTCTAACATTCCTGTAAAACTCATTTTGAGACAGGCTGCCGTCTGGTCTCTCATTCACACACTTTTTTAGTTCAAGGTATACTTGCCCCTCCAACCAGCTGGTTTCATACGTTGATCCCCTTTATTCGTCATATAAAGGGCTGCTGTTCCATCAATAAACAGTGCAGTATTGATTCTTTTCTTGAATGGAAAGCTCACCCCCGGGTTTACACAATCTCGCAGCGCTCGCTCTCTCTAGACCACAGCATCATTACAAGACAGATTACCCAAACTATCCTCATGCAATTTCGTGTCGTTCGCACTAATTTTGATTGTCTGACAATTGCAGTGAAATCCAGGATTGACTATTGGGTTGTGACACTCAATCTGAATATAATGGTTTTCTTCTAGCTTCCAGCCATTGCCCTTTGGATTCCAGATGTTCCCCTCAAGTTTATCGTAATAGTAAACCTTTGTGGAGCCTAAATCCATTCTAACTGGACACTTTTCTGTGCTCAGAAAAGTCAATCCACCCTAGGATTTCAACAGTAGATTTATTGAAAAAAATTGATTTCATGTTTTCCATTTTCACCTCCGAGACTCCAACGGTTGGACCAATGATCCATCTTTGAATTTTGTAAGGATAATCCCACTTTTCGTATTGGTCCATGTAAAAAAGACTTTGGTTGCTTGCATAACGAGTATAGACTGGCCGATCCTCAAACTCTGAGCTTAAACTGTACAACCCAAATCTGACAGAAAAAATTATTCTAGAATCCAGATATATTTTGGTGCTTCGAAAATCTGCTGAATCACAATTCACCAAATCAATGTTTTACCAAATTCATGATTTGTTGAATCACCTTTTTTCCAAATTCACAATTCGTTGAATGACATTTTTTATTGAATTCAGCGATTCAAGCTATTCAAGAGCTTTTTTTTATTGATAACTAAACCTAGCTCAACCTTCTGAGCCTAACCCTGCAAGGCTTATCATCCGAGCCTATCTTTTGGGCCCAGGCTGGGCTTCAAGCTGCAGGATTAGGCCCAGAAGGTTGGGTTAGGTTAGGTTAAAAATCAAAAAACCCTTGAGTTGGTTTGAAGCGGATTCAAGCCATACAAGGAATAGTGGATTTTTGGTAAATAACTATTTGACGAACTGAACTTTTGATAAATCGTGAATGCGACCAATCATGATTTGGTGGATTTTCATAGCACCGCAATTTTAAGTCAACCTTGCTGGATGTCTCAATGCTGAAGGTCCATCTGAAGTGATGATTATCTTGGAACAATTACCCTCTCCACAAATAAGATTTTTCGTTAATTGATCTTGGAATCCGGACAACTCATTGGAAACAATTGATCTATATAAAAAGTAAAACATATAAAAATGGATGTCTTTAAAGATGAATCTTTAAACTCTGTCTGGATATGCATAAATCAACCCATGTTTAAGAAGGTATATTTACCAACATCCAGACCCTGATCCCTAAAGCTACAGGGATGAAAGCTTTCAGAACACAAAAGTTGGCTTGATGGCAGCCTTAAAGTGCTTTAAATGGTTTTGAGTCTCAAACCCCATGGGACTTAAGGTTAAAGTAAAATTTGGTGTAAGAGGTCAAAACAGATCACTAGCATCCAGTGATGGGAGTCAAAAGGGCTAATTGTTTTTCTCTTTGTATGATTGAGTCAAGTTTAGATAACTAAACAATTCAACTAAAAAAAATCCAAATTTCAGTAGGTTTTTATCAATTAAAATTCTGCCTTGCGATATTGCATTCATGAAAGGTAGACTTTATGTGGTTCTTTTTTCTGTGAGTTACCCAAGGTGGGAGTCAAACCTGGGTTGCTGGAATGAAATTCTGGCATGTAATCTACTAGACCACCCTGACTTCCTATGTAGCTCACAAAAAAATATTATGTTTTGTAAACTGAAGACTTATTTGATGCCTACCTATAGTTCGCCTACCCTCCAGGCCAGAGCCAGGGTGTGGCCCAGTTCTGAAAAGTAGACTTTATGTGGCTCTTTTTTCTGTGAGTTACCCCAGGTGGGAGTCAATCTGGGTTCTTTGATGAAATTCTGGCTTGTAACCCTCTAGACCACCCTGACTTCCTATGTAGCTGAAAAAAAATATTTTATGTTCTGTAAGACCTGCTACGTTGGTGTGAAATAAAACGCGTTGTGGTTTTCAATATCATCTATTGACTAGTTTTCTCAATATATTTCATCGTCTTTTATATCATGACAAAGGAGGCGGTGCTTATAATATTACATAATCAATATGACAGAACAGAAAGGTTCCATGCGTACTTTAGACTACTTTGCGACTTCTAAACTATACATACTATAAAAGGCATGACATCTCTATAGTTCGTCTACCCCTAGTTCGTCTACTCCTGGTTTTTGCCTACCCTTGGGGCCAGAGCCAGGGTGTGGCCCAGGTCTGGAAGGAAGGCCTGGAGGGTTAAGCAAGGATGATAAGCCCCGCAGGGTTAGGCTCGCAAGGTTAGGTTAGCAATAAAATAGTTTTGTTTAATTTTATTCAACCTTCCGGGCTAGAGCCCAAGCAGACTGGGAATATTATGAAATGGGTAGGCAAATTGGTAGGTTGGCGAACTGGTAGGGTAAGCAAACTAGTCTAGCAAAACTCTCCCGGTATATTAATTAATGACTAACACCATCTTGAGAGTTACAGCGATATAAACCTCCAACTGAGATGCCTGATCAGGCTTAGAAGAGCAACAAAAAGGGGAATACGTTGTTTCGCCATATGCCTTTTTGCCATATGCCGATTCGCCATAGTCAATTCGCCATATGCCTATTCCCCATATGAGTCAGTTCGCCACATGCCGATTTGCCATACGACAAGCGCGCGCTCGTC
>Ga0194133_10006115_pt1 | contig 14988 bp, 9 predicted proteins | sample TA2KigOf40mmetaG_FD_155448 | JGI IMG/M metagenome (GOLD analysis project Ga0194133, IMG submission 155448) | Freshwater microbial communities from Lake Tanganyika, Tanzania - TA2015055 Kigoma Offshore 40m | ecosystem: Environmental > Aquatic > Freshwater > Lake | place: Tanzania: Lake Tanganyika...
AATGCAGAGAAATGCAAAGTTGCTCATCTTTAAGCATACATTTTTGTGTAAGAAATGAATAAAGAGGATGAAGTACAGTATTTTTTTTTCATTTCTTCTTTATCAATTTAAAGTATGCCTTGCAAAACTGTGTTCATTAAAGGCACAGACAGCTAGTTGTCTTTTCCAAGTGGGAGTCAAACCCAAGGCCGGGGATGGAATTCTGGCGTGTAACCCGCTAGACCACCCTGACTCCCAAAGAAAAAATCCCTCAAAAATTGGAGAAGTGGAGTTTTAAATTTACACTAAGATAGAGGAAAAAAATTACCCGAAAATAAGCCCTTGATGTGCATATGCAAGGAAGTACAAAGAGCTTAATTTCCAATTACCTGCAGGCGTGCTTAATTAGTTTGTCCCATTAGCATGAATTTAGGCTTGCATTCTTAGCTTAACCAATTAATGCCAAGTTCAAAAGTCAGCATGGAATTTATATCACAGTGAATGGAAAAATTAATTGATAAAGTCTTTGTTTACCTTCTGATTGTGTGGATGTTCATAAAAGGGAGTAGCCCTTTGTCAACAATGTCTAAGTAATTGATTCCATGCATGGAGTGCCTGAGTGACCGGTGAAGGTTGTGGCAGCAAAAATGTGTGGGGCCATTGCTGCTGTCTAGAATAGTAGTTGTGGGGTATTAGCTAAGCAGCTTGCTGTATCTAGCTTGAAAGGGTTCTGATCCTCCAAGAGATGATACATATAGAGTGAGCACACAACAAAAATTTCAGGGTTCCTGTACCCTGACGATCTCTGCCTTTGAGGGTTCTTGCTAATTGTATAAGATTTTTGTTTATCCCTCCCAAGCGATGATATCTTTTGTCTGGAAGCAGATATATTTAAGTTCAAAGTTTTATACTTACGGCTTTAATAGCTCCCATAATTTCAAAGCTTGAGAAAAGTTATTAAACTGGCATTTTTTGTTCAAATATTTAGCTAAACATGTTGTTTTATAAACTTTTCTTTAGCTTTATAGTTGATAGAGCTGTGAATTTTTTAAATAGGCAGATCGCTCTGGAGGGTTTGGTATTTTCCCCTGAACAAAAAATACCCTATAAGCAGTTTTTGTGGTGGATCAGTAACATACTGGCGAATAACAAGAAAATCAGATTTGTGACTGGCTTAATTTCCTCTTAGTAGGACTGATGTGAAAACCTACTTTTTTTAAATATCAACTAATGTAAAAACTCCGTTCTATTCTTTGGATCCTGTAAGCTGCATCACAAAGCCCTCCCTTTTCCTCTTTTGGAGGACTCTCGCGCTACAGCCCTTCTAACCTTGAATATTTCACACACCTTGCAAGAAGGACTATCGTCACAATTGTAATGTTTATTTGATACATCAATTAAGAAATAGAATTCATTGTAAACACACGTGACTTTTATTTCTGGTGGACTTATTAACAATACTACTTATTTTTCATCAAGTTAAGTAACAAAATGTAAGTTACTCAAAATGCTGCCTCACAAGTCCACAGGGTAGATCCGCAGCTGACTATCAAAAAGTTTGATGGGCAAGTGTTTTGTTCCCTTTGGTTTTCACAATTCTCCTTTACCTTCTACAACTTGAACAAACTGACGATTGGACAAACATGGTTTGTGTTTGAACTAAGCACAAAGCGTGCAGATCCCATCGTTTCTTTTCCTAACAGAAAGTTACTTTCCTTTCCTCTATTATAAAGGCCTCTTCTTCTTTATTCCATTTAACTTTTTACCATTGTTCACACAACCATGTGCGACACTTTTATATATCGTGGAAACTTTTAGAAATGATATTCTTGAAAAAAAGATGTGGTGCGGAGTTTGGAAAGGATTCATTCTTTCTGTCTTTTCCACTTTCCTAAAAAAATGGGGTTTTTTTGGCATTGATACTTTGTAGGTCCAAAACGTGCTTCCTTTTAAACAACCATAAAGGGAAAAAGGAAAAAAAGGGCAAGAAAAAGTAGTGTGGAAAAGGAAAATACAAAATTGGTTCGTGTGGCAAGTTAGTTTTGCTGAGATGGAAATGATGTCGTCAATTTGCACATTCGTGCATGCTGAGGATTGCCAACAATTTATTTTTTCAAATTTTGTGGTTTTGAGAAAGTTTTTCACTCTGTAAAATAGAAATGTAGGTCTATAAAACTATTTTTGAATGGAGAATTAAACACAAGTTTCTAAGAATAAAAAGTTCCTTCCCCTGCAAGGCCCCTGTTTGAGAATTGATTTGATCTTTCTAGATTGCTGCAAAGCTCTAGGCAACCAACTTTTTAGACAAAATCCTATCAAAATCAATACATGATTTCTCGTCATGTCTGTCCGAAATTCTTGCAAGACTTATTTTGTTAGATTTCATTTAAGCAAACCCTGTCCTGAGCCTAGTCAGGAATAAAGTTGGCATAAGGAGGGTTTCAACTGGGATTCCTTATGGATTAGAGATGGGCCCTGACTCAACCCGAGCATACTTTTGACCCACAAATTAGAGGCCAACCCTGCTTTGACCTGGTTACTTTTTGACCTGTCCCGATAAGATTTTTTTTGAGCCAAAGGGCATAAAATTGAAAAATTTAGGATTTTAAGGGGAAATTTTCCAATGCCAAACCCAAACCGGACCTATCACTATTTTGGATATGGCAAGGCCCAAACAATATTTTATGGAGATTGACCAAGAGTTCTTTTTCGGGTATGGGGACCATTCAAAGTTGGATGTAGCCACATCAAATACTTTTCTGTCTGCTTTAAATGTGGTGTAAGGAGAGTTCGCCTACCCACTAGTTTCCCTGCCACTAGTTCACCTACCCCTATTTAGAATTACAAGATTTCCCATGGGTTATATCATTGTCTGCTGAGATCCAGGTGTGCCTGTACCAACATTTGTCATGTCTCTTTTCATATCTTAGCTAAATATGGAATGGATTTGTGTCAATCATTTGCCAACTTGATACAAAAGAAACTTAATAAGTCCTGGCGAACTCCACCCAAAAGGGTGTAGCTATTCATGCTATATGACTTCCAATCAGTTCAACAGAAGCTAGGGCAAAAAATAGATATAAAGGTTAAATAAAGAATTAAGAATCACATCCTGAAATAAGATAGAAGATATGGAAAATAATTAGAGAGTCGTTAATAAATAATGTGAATGTAAATCATTTTATTTTACCTTTTTCCTAAAAGTTTGAGTTTAAAGCTTTGAAAGATTTAATAAGATTTTGATTCACTTTCACAAGTTTTGTCCTATATAGCAAAATAATAAAAAGTGACTTGCTAAATTCCTGAAGGATATCTTTAAGTCAGGGTGGTACATTGGTAAGAAGCTGGATATCCATCCCAGCAACCCGGGTTCATCTCCCGCCTGGGTAAACTACCACAAAAAACTACTTATTGTGCCTAAATAATGACCGCGACTCGCAAGGCGTACTCAAAAAAAAGTATAACCAATTGTACCAAATTAATTAGCATTTATTTGTTTCCTCTTCCCATGGATCTGATCTGAACCTCAGTTTACCTTAAGTTTGTTTATTTGGGAAAAAGTAGACTTTTCAACTTGTTTCAATCTCTGTTGTTGCTATATTTACTGTTCTGATAAAATACATAAAAGAAATCAATGAGATAAAGAACTCCAGTTAAAGTAGTTAGGATTGCAAGGGCTCCAGCAGATTCCAAAACTCTGCGATGAAGTAACTTGTTCCCAAAATTAGCATTATTCCAAGCAAAGCAACTCATTCCTAATTGAAAATATATGATTCTGGATTCTTGGAAATTGATTGCAGATCAAATAACTCACCCCCAGCTGCTATCAGGGTGGCAGCGGCTACAAAGCAAAAAATGAGGTCAAGGGACGTTGCCTGAACAGTCTTACGACCTTCAGTGGCATAAGCTAGTAAAATCATTGGAGTGATAACTGAAAAGGCCATGACAGCTCCTAAAAAAATTGTTATTTTATGACCATGTTTTTGAGCTGCACACAAAGTTGACTTGCCTTGACCCAGAATTTCAGCATCCACTTCTTGTGGCCAAACTACATCATCCACATCGAGCTGCATATCAGAGGCTCCAAAGAAAACCTAAAGTTCTAAAAGTTTAAACAAGCAGCTGCACAAGTAGTCCATGTTTGGATTTTCAAATCTTACTTGCTTGCCAATATATCCAATCCTGTGTAACATGAGGCATGTGAAAACAGCAAAAGATTCTGCTATCTTTATGAAACCAGACAAGCTAAAACATTCATAAACACCCATCTTCAAATAATATTATCCTTGATTGTTGCTTTATTGCAAAATAGGTCATGAGTTTTTGACCTTTTCAGCCTCAACTTCAGCTCTTTTGTGGTAACTGAACTTTTAAAGCTTTTGTCATACTGACGAATTTACACAAGCATTCACACAATCTTTGTGATAAGAGACCAGTCAAACATTTTGTACAGTTATGATAAAAGCTGTCATATTTTAAAAGTAATAATCCCCAAAAGAAAAATTTCTCGTTAGTCTAGAAGTTTACAGATAATGAAATCCTTTCTTCATTTTGAATCAAGTACTTTTAATGAAAAGTGTCAAGAAATAAAACTTATGGGCAACTGAAAAATTTTTATTTACTCATCGAGATTACTCAACATTGATTACAAAGTGGCTTATCAAACACTTGATTGATAAGAGGAATCACAAACGACAAAGAAAATTTTTTCAATCGCAATTATAAAGCATCAAAATTCTTCATTTCTCAATTTTAATTTCCATAAAGTTTGCGAAGATTGATGATGACATTTAAATGCACAGCCCAAAAAGAAAAAAAAACCTTAAGTGATAGTCTGTGGAAAAATATTGATGCTTTTTCCATTCTCATGCTGAAAATGAAAAATTCAAGTTCATTCATGAATATTTCATTTCAAAGAGATTATATATGTCGAAATAATTCATTTGTTTGATATTAGAATATTGCAAACCATGAAAATGAAAAGTTTTATTTGGCAATAATTGTTTGACAGAAACAGGGTCACTTTCTTTGAATCTTCAATAGATACACTCTTTTTAAAATGCTTTATTTTAAGTTTTAGAACTATCCCATGCAGGAGGAGGAGGGAGACTGCAGGGCAAACTTTGCAAAAAAGCCTTCATTGTAGCAGAATAGATGCTTGTGGAAAATTCTATTGGGATTGGTCCATGGGTGGACCATGTACAATTTGTCCCTCAAGTGCATGCTAAGCATGCCCACCTTTTCACTTAAAAAATGACAAATTTCATAAAAAAAATTATAAGATTAAAATTCAAATTTTGCAAATTATTATAGGCACAATTAATGCAAACATTATTTGCTCAAAAAATCATTATTTAAACCCAAAGGTGGGGACAGCTAGTTTGAGTACATAAACATGGGAATGTTGGTCGGCACACCATGATTTCAGCATTAATTCTTATTCTTATTCTTTTATTGAGCTCAGGCGTGTTAAATACAAGATTCAAAACTTTAAAAGAGCTGTTAATGTAGTAATAAAAGACATGGTAAATGTATGTGGGCACTAGGCATACTTGGATTTTTCTGGATATTGATAAAAAGACTTGGGAAATGTTGGTATAAAGGCACACTTGGATTTCATTAAACAAATATAATGTTGGTAGGCTAACCAGGATTTCAGCATATATTTTGATGAAAGAGATGGGAAATGTTGGTAGGCACACCAGGATTTCAGCAAATTATAATGTATGATATGTTCTAGTTAACTCTCCTTCCTTTCTTCTAAACCCACTTTCCTTCACTGAACTACCCCTTTTTACCCCCCCCCCCCCCCAAATAAATGAGATTATTGAAACAAACATTATATTTTTTCCGAGCAATTGTTAACCCATGACAATTAAGACTGCTAAGATTTTTTCCAAGCAAAGTCAGAAAGTGCTCATCTGTGGGTCAGACCGAAGAAATTTGACAATATCAAGGAACTTTGGGGTGTGAGTGTGCGGGTTTACCTGAATCATACAGGTTAACTTTCTGCAACTTGAGGTATTTTTAAGAGACTTAAAATACTAAATTAGGTATTTAGAAGTTCCATAGCGGAGTGGGGGTAATTATGAGCCTCCTTTCACCATTAATCTCCACTTAGATCACAAAAATATCTCAAAAGATCTGATTGCTTTACCATCTTAAAGCCACTTAGACCCTTACCTTTTCATACCATAAATTTTTCTCCCTGAAATGCTCTTGTCATGTGGAAGAGCTACTTCATCTAAATCTGTTGTAGAGGAAAGTAAAACAAGCAAGTCATTCCTCTGATGATCTTCTCGCTTTGATAAAGATACAGTGCTTTTACTTCAGAGCATTTCTAAAAGGTGCAAGCCAAAGACTGAATCATCGCAAGGTACGTTGAAATATATAAATATTAAGATAAGCTGGTATTGATGTATGAAATAATATCTAACTGCCAAAAAAGACTAAATGGAGTTTTCATTATCAACTTAAAAATCATTTTTTGCACTTCATCCTACATGTTCATGACAACCTCTTTGACTGAGGTTACCACTGCCTCAAAAGTACAACATCTGACTCACAAATAGAAGATTATAGATTTGTGGGTTTAAATCCTTGCTCCTTTACCATCAAATAAAGGTTCCTGAAAACCTATAGTTTTAATGCTTTCAAATTTGGAATATTTTGACCAAAAGCTACCTGTAATTTCCCAAAAAGCCAAAATCTTACAATACTGACATGATTGACCCCAATGCCACTCAAAAAACAACTTGTACAAGCCCCACTCAACTCATAAATAGCTGAACCCTTCAAATATATTTCTATTACAAGTTTTTCTTTTCACCTTTCCCAAGGATCTTCTACAACCCACTTGTCCTAAAAAGCTTATCCTTTAATGCTATACGTATATAAATCCAACCATATGTTTATTTATCAAGGGCAGAAAAGAGAGATGAGCTTGAAATACTTGTTATCTCAAATCTCAAACATACAAAAGCAACATATTGAAAATTAAAAAAAGGTAAATTTTGATCTGACCTGACCTTGTCATCTTAGATCTCAAACGTACACAAGCAACATATACTAAATATTAAGGCAAATTTTGACCTGAGATTTGAAGAAATTTCTCAGGAAGTTTTGTTTCTGTAATTAGGAATCACCATGGATCAGTTTGAAGATTTCTTTGGGTCTTTGTTTGAAAATGGACCACTTAAAGTCTTCATCATTACTTTTGTTATCTGCACCTCAGTTCTAAACCTAATTTCCAGCTATGGAATTTTTTGGTACCTTTGGTGTGAAAGTGATCTTAGGTACAATTCTTGTTTCAAAAGTAAACTTTTCCCTCCTTATTTCATATTTTAATTTTAGGAGAACCCTGTTCAACAGATTCATTGTTTCACTTTGCTGGAACACAATCCAATACATCTTGACCGTAATGCCTGCTGAAATTTTTAGATATACATGTGGCCCTTTGTCCAACAGCCTTTGCTTTGCTAATGTATTGCTTAAAAATGTCTTAAACATAAATGTTTGCCTTTTTGTAAATGCAGTGGCAGTAGCAAGGTACGTCTCATTGTTTGTCACCGACCAAATCTCAGAGGCGAAAGAAGCTTACTGGAGTTTTTTTGTCAACATCTGGATTGCAACATTTTCAGTTTTGAGCCAAGTGATCTTTCTTTACTTTCCTGGACGCCAACCACTGAATTACTACATATGCCTAGGGGAAGATATCAGTGAAGAAATGAAAGGGGAAAGTGTGAAGATCAATTACATTGCAGCGATAGTCAACCTTGTCACTGTCGCCATTCAGATGTTTGTGGCCTTGAAAGTTCTCAAATTAAAATTTGACATGGAAAAAAGCCAAGGAAACTTTTCCACAGCCAGTTTCTTTAAGGCTATTTTGTCTGAAATTAGGCTTCTTGTTTCAGTTTTTATGATTATAGGTTTATATGTTTACCTTATTTCAAAAGTACAGCTTTCTGATCCAGAAAATATCAAGAAATATCCCCAGTTTTATTATTTTTATGCCCTTAACTATTTCTTGCCTCTTTGCTCCCTCTCTGGAATATCCATTCTCATCTACATAAAGCGAGATGATCTCAGAATTACTGTATTTGAATCTATCTTGGCTTTATTTAGAACTAACCATCAAGCATGAAAATTTTATAGGTTGTAAGTGTGTGTGACTTTTACTCAAGTAATTTTTTGTATTGTATTTTTTATGGCTCATTATTTTCACATTACAATAAAACTTTTCAAGCATTTTTTAGCCTCCTGCTCGGTTCTAAACCCTAAAATCCTCAAGCAACTTTAAATTTCTAATCAAAACTTTAACATTGTAGATCTTAGCAAGCAGTGTTTCTCAAAAAAGGTCTAAAATAGAATAAAACTACAAGTTTTTGCATCATCAAACCAAATCAAACATCATTTTCCTGAAGCCTAAAGCGAAATGCAACATTCCTTTGACATCTTTTTTTCAAAATTCATTTTTAAAGATACTTTTTTCCAATAATTTTGTAACATTTTAACCAATATACTTCCTTTTTTTGTGAATAAAATTAATGCTTCTGATATTTTATTGAATTTCTATACCAAACTGTATATTGGAAATATTACTGGGAAAATACATTGAGAGAACTTCATACTTATGTGGATGTTGGAAAAATGTCTATTTCACCGCCATGGGAAATTTTTCAGAACCCTAAAATAACTTAAATTCGAAAATTTTTATGAAACTTGAGTCCCTGAGGCCCTTTTTTCCTTATTTGCTTCTAAGTGACTGAGATGGGAATATTAAGTGAAAAGTTCTCAAAAGGGAGGCCCTTTTTTCCTTATTTGCTTCTAAGTGACTGAGATGGGAATATTAAGTGAAAAGTTCTCAAAAGGAATGGTTTACTTTGATCTAGCTTAATATTCTAATTGAAATATTCTATGATAAAATCTTTCAAAAAAAGCAAGTATTAGTAAAATAAATGCTTATAATTAGTAAGCTTTCATCTCATGTTTATTCAATTAGTCTCTTTAAGTGAAACAAGCAATTTTTTCATCAACATTTCAAGCCGAATTGATAAATAACTTCATGTTGATACACCTGAAAAGTTAAAAAAATCATAAGCTCGTGTGACTTGTGTAATTGATAATTTTGAAAGCACCTGGCCTGGTCGAAGGACAGAATCATCTTTAAACTTTTGATTGATGGCATCAGGAAACTTTTGAGTTTCCAGACAAAAGCCTCCGTGCATTGTGTAGGTACAACCCTCTTTTCCCTTCAAAGATCCATCAGATGGAAGAAAGTTGCCTTCAAAAATCATTAGCTTTAACCTTTGATAATTAGGGGTCAAAAATTTATGTCAGAATAATATATTGAATGAAGTGACTGAGATTGACTCTGATCTAGGTGGTAAAAAGAAGCTTTGATGCTTACTTGGCCTATTTATAGTTTTTGTGATTTAATAATATTAATAATAATCTTATGCAGTATTGACTCATCTGATGCGTGATCAACATCTTTATAATAATCCCACCATAGAAGTCCACTGTCACTACGTATTACTATTACCCTAACTGAAGGTGCCTTTTAGATTTTTATTCAATCCAGGGTCGAAAGATTGCTGGCACGGGCCGCCGGGGATTGAACCTACAACCTTAGATCTGAGTTCTCAGTCTGGCGCTTTTGACCTCTCAGCCATCACGACCCATGCTTTATGATGGATCATACTAGCTGGTATATGATTGACTTCTAGTTTGACCCTCTTGTCATGATTTAAGCTTGAGTGATTGATCCAATAATTTTAGTACCTGTATAGAACTGCATGCCTGGCTGGTCAGTAAAGCAGGTTAAGTGGATTCCTGTGGTTTCATTGATTACTTTGCATGCTTCTCTGTAAAGTTTATGCTAGCAATGAATTCTCAGGAGACATTGGAGGGTGTCTATGATTACTACCTTAAGTTTCCGGATTCCTCAACAGGATTGATGCAAAAAGTGTGGTCAAATCCGTGCTTATCTCCACCAGCAATGGGGCCATCTACAATTAAACACTTTTTAGTATGAATCTTTAAATGCACAAGAATCTTCATCTAACTTTGATTTGTAAGGGGGGTTAGATTTTTAATTACACTAAAATTACACACGTGTAGTGGTAGGGGGTTGTCGTCCATCTGTCATTTCTATCTCATCCCACAGTTTTAAAGCTAAAGAACTGAGGTTGAGGTTTGGCATACAGACTCCACAACTGAATGCAACAAACATACAGAAGTTTGAACTTTTGATGGGGGGAGAGGGGCTTACTTACAGGGTCCTTGGATCTATGTATTATGGCGTGGTCTAAAAGTCATTTTTGTGTGTTTGTTATTTGAATATAACCTCTTTAAAATTGAATTTGATATGGGGTTTGTTTAAAAGAACAATTTATTTAAACCCCTGGACTCAAGGTTTTGGGAGCCTTCAGGGGTACCTCTTTATGCCTATTGCAAAAGCAAGGGATATAGGTCTCAAACAAACAACATCACTAAACAAAAAAGAAATTCAGTAGGGCTAAATTGATGGGTGCAAATTTTTTGTGACCCCTTAAACCCCAACCCCTTATGGATACCCCATGATGGCATCCTCTATAAAACACTGAATTCCCCACAAACTTACCAGATAGCCACCCCAAAGGGGTGATGTGGGGTTTGGGGGGAGGGATCTGGCTCGCATGCTGTATATTTGAGCATTCCTTATTGTTGGTGCTCATGAGGGGAAAGTGTTGCTCATGGAGGGTTCTGCATTTTTCAGCAAAAAATTGTATGAAGGGCAAATCATAGAGGATGAGATTGTTACAGAGACGGTACTTCAGGCATCCATGGGGTGTGCCAGTTTTTGGCGATTTTTCATACACATCTACACATACCTAAATTCAAAAAGTCTTCCAGAGTTTTCGATGATCTTAAATCAAATTGAGTTCCGTTGACAGAACGAATCTCTCCCAACGGAATAAGATTGTCATTATTCACTACAAAAATTAAAGATTGTTATCAGTAAAAAAAAGCTCAATTTTTCCTGAACTACAATCTCGCAGCCTTAGTGATTCTTATTAATTAAACTTTAGTTATCTTGATGTAAAGCTAGTTATTTTCATCTTTCTACGCACAAATTATTACCTGGAAGATAGAAATCAGCATTGATTTGAACCAAATGTTTTTTGATTGAATCTGAACCACTTGATTGGCCCCCTACAAAAAAAAATACAATTTATTATATATCGAAAAGGCAAAGCAAAATCAAGGTTTTCCTTAATGGCAAGAACTATTTCTGAATTAATGAAATAATATAGATAGCACACAAAGATTCCGACGTTTGATCCCCGAGCGCTCCTGATCAGCACACTCCTGTTTCACATGTCCATAAAAGGGTTTGCATGCCTTTACCATGTTATCTAGTTATTTCTCTATGTGCTTAGACGTAAGTTATTTTGGTCAAATAATTAGACCTAGAATCAAGTTTTATTTTACTTATATGAAAGATTAAGTGTTATAATGACCCAATAAAGTGCTATGAGCATTTTTTACACCAGTCTTTTATTTTTATAAAAGGAGGATAGTTTATGAACAATAATAACATTGGTTAGCTAGAAGTTACAACTGACATCTCTATTTCCTCTTAGCGACTCCATTTGAGACTTATGTATGTGCTATCAGAGGTAGTCTACGTATAAACAAGAATAGCTTGAGTTTAGATTTCTCAAGAAAATTAGGTTTTGTAATCTTTTTTTAGTATGCAAAACATCTTTTCTTGGCATAATAAAATGCACATTTCAAATCTGTCGCAGCTCTACAGTGAATTTAATCTCTTGAGAATATGTGTTTATCTGGATATTAATGAAAAGGGAGTGGCTGAGTGAGAATGAGGATTGAAAACATTCAATCCCTATTTCATGGGTGGATAGGTGGTTTACAAGGTATTTGGGTGAGTGAGGAGGACAAAATGCTTACAACAGGCATATTGGGGCTTGCCCTGCTAGATGGCTGAAGAACAGTTTTTATTATCTATTATTGATAAAATCCAAGCAAACTAAATGATCAATGAAATGCTCAGGTTTAAAACTATTCTAATGTATCAAGTTAGTGCTGTGCTATTGACTGGATCTACAGGAAACCACATGGCTGTGAGGTCATAGCCACCTGACTGAGAACCAAGATCTAAGGTTGTGGGTTAATCCAGCAATTTTTCAACCCTGGATTTCAAAAATATCAACAAGGCACCCTAAGCTAGAGTAAAAAAATCCATAGTGACCATAGACTTCTGTGGTGGAACCCCTTTAAAGAAGTTGATTGCACATTAACATGGCATGAGTTTATACTGTGCAAGATCATTATTATTATTACTAGGCCAAAGGTGTCTCACCCTTTTTTTACCTAGATTAAAGTAGACATGATTGGTAAGGTTGATGGGTGTAGCTTTTGTAGCTAGTGCTTTGAAGTTAATGGATAGGCGATTGAAATCATCCAAGCTGTAGATCACATTCACGATGACGTCTCCTACACATTTGATTGGAAATTTTTCATTATGCTAGAAAGCTTTAAAAACTGTTGGAAAAAGTACATGCCTGGGTATCCTTCTTCACCATCTTTGCTTAAATAGGTGAACGAAATCGTGTTTTCTTGGACATTTGGTTTGGCATTCCACAACACTTTATCAAAGCCCTAAAGTTTTGATTGAGACAATTACAATTTGAAGAGTACTGTGTTGATATATGATTTTTTATCACTCATTTCAAGAAGAATGGAAATGTAGAAACCATTAATGGCTCTCATCCCTTTTTCCTGGTATTATGAGTAAAAGAATCAAAAGAAATTTTTTTGCAATGAATGTATATAGGGTAGTGATGGGTCTGGGTCAAAATTTTTGACACGGATAAGGTCAAATTTTTTGTAACTCCGGTTGGGTCAGGTCAGCCATCTTGGGTTTGGGTTTGGAAAATTTCCCTTAAAAATCCCAAATTTTTAATTTTTTCCTGTCTGGTCTAAAAAAATCTCTTTGGGTCAGGTCAAAAAGTACCCAGGTCAAAGATGGGTTGGCCTCTTTATTACTGCAGGTCAAAAGTATGCTCCAGTCGGGTCATGGCCTATCTCTAGTTAAAGGGTCTCATATCAAATGTAAATTCCTTAACTTTAAACATTTTCCATTTTTTGTGTAGTCAGTAATAAAAGATATTCACTGTGTCTTTCAAAGCAATTTGAGATCATGAAAGGCACACTAATTGGCCATTTTTAAGCTAAGTTTTTCCAGGCAGGAGTCAAACCCATGCTGCCAGGATGGAAAACCAGTGCGTAACATACTTGATCTCCCTGATTCCCTTTTCATAACTTGTGGAGCAATGGCATAAACTTTGTGTTGCAAGCCTATTCATTCAACATTAAGCCAGTGGCACACTGATCAAGTCACTCCAAAAGCAAAGTCCAGATAGTAATGTAAGGTGATTTAATGTAATGCTTTTGATACTAACCACAAGGCCACCATGAAGAGAATTTTCACCATTATTCTGGGCCAAAGTAAACTTCTCTCCATCAAGCTCGAACTTTCCATTTGCTATTCGATTTGCAACCCGTCCAACAGTTGACCCAAAAAATGGATTCCTTCCATGCTTCCTAAAATCAATCATAGAAAATTTAAGATAGCATAAATGGATAATATGCCCCCCCTTCTGCCAAACATTCTCTTCACTGCGTTTCCACACTAATGACCCCTAAAGGACAGCATGACCCCTAAATCTCAATCTAGTGATGGGTTCGGGCAAAAAATTTTGACCCGAGTAGAGCCAGATAATATTTGGGTCAGGTCAGCCTTCTCCTGGTTAGGAAATTTTCCTCAAAGAAGCTAATTATTTCAATGTTTCATCCTCTCGGGGTCCAAATAATCTCATTGGGTCTGGTCAAAAAATTACTTATTAACTGCGGGTCAGAAGTTTGCTCTGGTTGGGTCAAGGACCTGCGGGTCAGAAGTTTGCTCTGTTTGAGTCAAGGACCATCTCTAATTTCAATCTAGATTTTTCTGCTCCAAACAGTCGTTGGTGACTTTGACCCTCAGATCCCAGCAACAAACAAACCCAATAACACAAATGCCATACCCCAAGTACCAATCCATTGAATCAAATCCTAAAGCAACGTCGATTTCATGTCCATGTTTATCCAAGACTTTGATTGCTCGGATTGTGGCTCCATAATCTAAAACCTAAACAACATTCCAGTCAATGATTTTCAAATGCTTCTTGACAAACTAATTTCTCACCTCAACTTTCATCCCATTTTTGTTGACTAATTCAAACAAATTTACATCCTTTCCATCATCTAATTTTCCAAAAACTTTTTGATTTATTCCGGACATTTTATTAATTCAAGTTGATTCCTCAGAAGGTCAATCCAATCTTTCCAAATAGTTCAAAAGTAAACTGAAAAACAAGTTTTACACTTGTGTACTAGAAAAGCATGTGACTTGACATGTTTCCAAAAAGATTAGAAAATAGACAAGATAAATATTTTTATCTTTAAACCCACAGTGGCAGGATGTAATTTTAAAAATGCAGTTGTCAAAAACTGACTTTAAGCCTGAGAAATGAAATTCTATTTTAAATCTAAAAAAATCGATTTGACTTACCTTTGGGCAACTAAGAATCATTGTTTTGATTTTTCATATATTTAACAATAAGCTTTCCATTTTTTTCTTTCTAACCCCCCTCAGAAGAAACTTGTGAGGGAAAAGTTACCCAACTATATTCTGGGTTTTGCTATGAGCACAGCTAGTTAAAAATGACATGGACTCTTCTTCTTCAACCAGTGGTGATCCGGAGACCCTGGACGGTGTGCAGCTCAGATTTCTCACTTGAGTTCTAGTTGCTGAAAGGGAACAGCCAAACTTCACCACAAAGTCTGAAGAAAAGTCCCTCCAAATCATCCAAAAAATGACAAATTTTGGATGGTGAGACCCTGACACGTGCAACCTAATCAGATGCGGAAAGGGAACTCCCTAAGCTTTCAATTTTGAATGTT
>Ga0194133_10006116_pt1 | contig 14988 bp, 12 predicted proteins | sample TA2KigOf40mmetaG_FD_155448 | JGI IMG/M metagenome (GOLD analysis project Ga0194133, IMG submission 155448) | Freshwater microbial communities from Lake Tanganyika, Tanzania - TA2015055 Kigoma Offshore 40m | ecosystem: Environmental > Aquatic > Freshwater > Lake | place: Tanzania: Lake...
AAGAGGCCAGGATTTTTTACCAGGAAGTCCTTGGTTTAGAATTGATAGCGCGTCCGGATACGGTATTTGAAAAGCCCGGCTATTGGTTTAATATTGGTGATGTTCAGCTTCATCTTGGCGTTGAAAAGGCCTTAGGATATACGGAACGACATACCGCCCTGGAAGTAAGCGATCTTGCATCGGCGAAGAAGCACCTTGAGGAAAATGGAATTGAAATTTCTTCTCAACCTAAAGTTGCGGGTTGGGAACGTTTTGCATTTCTCGATCCTTTTGGCAATCGTATGGAACTGATACAAATTGAGTAATTGGTTTGCCCGGGAATTACAATCAACGGGTTCCTGACTCTTAATTGCAGAAAGAATTTTAGAAAGAATCGATTTGAATCTTAACGAGTTCAATAGAATAAATTTGTTACATCCCACACCTATTATTCATTTCTATTCCTTGAAACAATTGCTAATTTAGATTTGAAATGAATACTGGACTAAGAGGCGGCATTTACCTAAAAAATAATAAATTCACAACATGGCGAAGAAACAAACAGAAATTGGTAAGGGAATGAAAGATTCACTGCCCATTCATGAAATCATGGATTTAAATCCAATTTTCACCCGTAGGCAAATGCTTGGTATGGCCGGAATTGGAGGGGTTATGGCTCTGATAGGAAGTTCGGCGACTGTGTTTTCTCCGAAGGCACAAGTTCGTCCACGTATTGCTGTTCTTGCCAGCTACTGGGCGTATACCCGATCGCATGCAGACTGGATTGTGAACAAGTTAATTGATGGTTATTGGTGGGATGGCGCTTATACCCCCTCACGAGTGGATGTAGCATCCATTTATATCCATCAGCATGATGCGAGTCTGCTAGGACAAAAAGTGGCCAGAGCGAAAGGTATTCCACTTTATAAGACTGTTGCGGAAGCCGTAACACTTGGCGGACAGGAACTTGCGGTAGACGGTGTGGTCATTGTTGCGGAGCACGGTGATTATGCTACTGATTTGAGAGGGCACTGGCTATTGCCACGTTGGTGGATTTATCAGCAGGTTATTCGGGTTTTTGAAAAAAGTAAGCGGTCGGTGCCGGTCTTTAATGATAAGCACCTTTCCTACAACTGGGACGAAGCCAAGTGGATGTTTGATAAATCCCGGGAACTGAAATTTGCACTAACAGGAGGATCTTCCATACCTGTTTATTTCCGTAAACCGGAGATTGAAATCGAAATCGATACTCCCATTAAAAATTCGATTGTGATCGGTGGTACCGGAGATGAAGGGGGTATTTTCCATGCTATTGATGTGCTTCAGTGTTTTGTAGAACGTCGTAAGGGTGGTGAATCGGGGGTTAAAGCCATACAATCCATTCGTGGAACTGAGGCCTGGAAATGGGTAGAGCGTAACTCCTGGGCCGGTAAATTACTGGATTCGGTGGCGAACAGTTTTAACTACAAGCCCGGATATTTTCAGGAAAGTCCTGAAACAAATATTTGTGTGATCGAATATAATGATGGAACAAAAGCCGCGGTAATTGGAGGAAGAGGGGTGGGGTGGACTTATGTAGGTGAAATTGAAGGTAAAAATGAACCGACCATCATATCGATGTTGGGCTGGGCAGGACCATACGACCAATACCATGCTTCGAACGCTCAACCGCATTGGATTGTCGAGACTATGCTCACTAAAAAGGAACCTTTCAATGCTGAGCGACTACTCTTGTCAACCGGCATTACCAATTTCTATATGGAATCTAACTGGGAAGGAAGCAAGTATTCTGCTGTGGGCAGACGTCTTGAAACACCCGAACTGAATATAAAATATTGTTCAACCAGAGGCGCGCAGTTCAGTAAAGGAGAACGCCCACCGGCAAGGCCATATATCAGGGGATTTGATCAGTAGGGCTTAGTTGCTTAGTGGTTAGTTGCTTAGTAGTTAGTGGTTAGTTAGTTGGTTATTGGAGCGGTGAGAACTGTTTCTTTATAAATTTAAATATGTCAAATAAACAATCTGAAATGATGGTTCCGGAAAGGAATTCATTCCCAATGAATGAAATTATAGAATTGAATCCAACCTTTACCCGTCGTGAAATGCTGGGCATTGGAGGTATGGCAGGTTTAACGGCCTTAACGGGATCTTCAACTGATACGCTGGGACAAACTCAAGGAAAGAAGCCTCGTGTTGCTGTTCTGGCAACCTACTGGGCTGCAACCAGATCGCATGCCGATTGGCTGGTGAACAAACTAATTGATGGTTACTGGTGGCAGGGAGCTCATCTTGATTCCAGGATAGAGATTGCCTCTGTTTATTTCCATCAGCATGATGCTAGTCAGCTTGGCCAGAAGGTCGCTAAAGCCAAAGGTATTCCTGTATACAGGTCGTTAGCTGAAGCGTTAACGCTTGGGGGAAAGGAACTGGCCGTGGATGGTGTGGTGATCGTAGGAGAGCATGGTGACTATGCCACAGATTTGAAAGGACGCTGGCTGCTACCACGCTGGTGGCTTTACAACCAGGTTATCCGTGTATTCGAACAAAGCAAGCGTTCAGTACCGGTATTTAATGATAAGCACTTCTCCTATAACTGGGATGATGCGAAATGGATGTTTGATAAGTCCAGAGAGCTGGGCTTTCCACTCACCGGGGGCTCTTTACTTCCTGTTTACTACCGCAAGCCTGAGATAGAACTGGAAAACGACACCCCAATAAAACATTCGATTGTGGTTGGAGCTGCTCCGGATGAGGGAGCGATATTCCATTGCATTGAATTATTGCATGCATTCGTAGAACGTCGTAAGGGTGGAGAGACAGGCGTAAAATCGATTCAATCTATCCGCGGACCTGAATCATGGAAGTGGATAGAAAGCAATGTATGGGCGGGTAAATTGCTTGTTGCCGTAGCCAACAGACTGGAACTAAAACCGGAGAACTATCAAGCAAATCCCAGAACAAATATTTGTGTAATTGAATATAATGATGGAACGAAGGCTGCGATTATTGGTATTCCTGGTCCCGGATGGACTTATGCCGGGGAAATTGAAGGACAGGCCGAACCGACAATTGCTTCCTTACTCGGCTTCCCCGGTCCGTTCGATCAGTATCATGCTTCCAATGCTCAACCACATTGGATAGTAGAGATGATGCTAACAAAAAAGGAGCCATTTAATGCCGAAAGGTTACTGCTGACCTCCGGAATAACCAATCATTATATGGAATCAAATTGGGAAAGTAGTAAATATTCGCCTGTTGGACGTCGAATTGAAACTCCCTATATGAATATGACTTATCGTACGAGCAGGGGAGCCCAATTTAATACGGGAGAACGACCACCTGCCCGTCCATACATCAGGGGATTTAGCCAGTAGTAATAAGTGCCACCTATGAGGATGAGTGATACCGGATTGTTAATTTCAATCTTGTATTTCTTTTCTCATTACCGATAACATTTAAACTATGCACTCCAGATTTGAAATTTGGATCTAAGGGTGGGTTTGGATAGCTATCAGCTATAGGCTTTTAGCTTTAAGCTTTTAGCTTTATGCTTTTAGCTTAAAACTCGCCACTACGATTGAATTTTTCCTTTATATTTTGGTTGAAAGCTTTACTGCTATGATGGATACTTTCTAAAATTTCATCCTTAGTATGTCCTACTGCATCACGTGCTGCAGGAATTATGGTGTTACATTCATTAGCATCCATAAATCGTACTGCCTCTAATAATCGGCTCTGCTCATCCGGTGCAATAACTATAAAGCCATGTTTATCGGCATGGATCAGGTCGCCAGGTTGTACTTTTCTGCCAAATACTTCCACCTCACAATTCCAATTAACACAAGCCGGATAGGCATGACCCACACAGAGTCTTTTGGCTAAAGCTTTAAATCCGGCATTGGTCATTTCATCCAGGTCGCGTATGGCCCCATCCGTGATTGTGCCGATACAACCAAGGGATTTATGAACATTACTATTGACTTCACCCCAGAAGGAACCCACAATCTGTGATTTATCTAAATCCTTTACCACCACAATTTTTGGTCCCGGGCTATGAGCCACATAATGGAGGTATTCCATATAGGCATTGGGATTTAAAATTTTATGCTGAGGATTACTTGGTTCAATTGTTAAAGTAACGGCATAGCCAATCATCGGTCCCATCTGAGGCATAAAGTCGCGAGTTTCCTCGAGATTAAAGGCGTCTTTGGTACGATTTTGCCCGGTAATTTGTTCCCAACCATTGTAAATTGTCGGCGTGTTCCAGCGTTTAAGTTGGATAAGATCGCTGTGTTCCAAGCCGAAGTGATGGGATTCTTGTTTATTTTGTTCCTGCATAATTAGCACTAATGGATTAATTGCAATATAAGAAACAGAATTGTTTAAAAATTCGACTATTCAGTGTTTTTTTCGGCATCTTTGATCCACTGGGTCCATTTTATCTACCATGATTTTCTGTCGGACAATGGTATTGTTACAATGGCCTTGCCGGGTATTTTCTATATTTCGAAAATTTTATAAGCAACTCATGAGAACAAAACTATTCCTATTCACCGTTTTGGTAATTTTCGGGTTCAGGGCAGAGGCTCAATCCAATGGATCATCATCCGGTAAACCCTATGCCTACATCATCAAAGGGGGGCATGTTATTGATGCAAAAAATAACATCAATGAAGTTATGGACATCGCATTTACTGCCGGCAGGAGAGGAAGTCCTGCCCGTCCCGCCATGCCCGAGCGTCCGGCAGCAAATGGTCGTCCTGCCCGTCCGGCTGTACCTGCGCGTCCGGCTATTCCTGCAGCAGAGGGTAAAATTGCCATGATTGCAAAGAATATCAATCCTGATCTTGCCGAAAGGATTATTGATGCCAAAGGCTTATATGTTACTCCGGGTTTGGTGGATATTCATGTTCATTTTTTTTGGGGCCATGATGGTAGTTATCTTAAAAATGCACCATCGGCATTGCCTGCTGATGGCTTCACCTTTCGTTCAGGTGTAACTACCGCTGTCGATGCCGGAAGTCCGGGATGGAGAGATTTTGAGCTTTATAAAAAGCAAACCATTGATGCTTCTCAGACTCGAGTATTGGCCATGCTTAATATCGTTGGTACCGGAATGAATGGTGCCGGCGAAAATAACATCGATGAGATGGATCCTGTAAAAACGGCAGAAATGGCTAAAAAATATCCAAATCATATTGTGGGAGTTAAACTGGCCCATTTTTCAGGCCGTACCTGGGTGCCGACCGACCGGGCTTTGGAGGCAGGTAGGCTGGCCAATATTCCAATTATGGTTGATTTTGGTTCGGCCGATCCCTTTCTACCCTTGGATTCATTGTTCAATGTGAAATTTAGAAAGGGCGATATTTATACCCACGCTTTTGGTGGAAATGGTTCGAATGATCCCAATGGCAGGGAATCTATTGTGGATATGAATGGTAAAGTAAAACCATTTGTTTATAAAGCCAGGGAACGGGGAGTTATCTTTGATGTTGGTTTTGGGGGAGCTAGTTACTTGTACAATCAAGGTGTACCGGCTGTTCAATCAGGATTTTTCCCGAATACCATCAGTACTGATTTACATACCGGAAGTATGAATGGCCCCATGAAAAGTATGGAAAATATTATGGGTTTATTCATGGCAACAGGAATGCCATTGAAAGAAGTGATTGCTGCAAGTACCTGGCATCCGGCTCAAGCTATTAAGCTAGAGGAACTTGGAAACCTTTCTCAGGGATCCGTTGCTGATATCGCCATCTTTAGAATTATTAAGGGTGATTTTGGATGGCCGGTGAGGGGTGGCAAATTCCCGGGTAAAGAGCGCTTTCAGACAACCATGACCATCCGTGGAGGAAATATTGTCTACGATTTAGATGGGATTTCCCAAGCTGATGGACCAAGTCCGGCACCGGTTAGATAAAATTAGAATAAAGATACATGCACAAGGCGCCTCCCTAAGGGCTGGCGCCTTGTTTTTTTACCAGTTCTCAGCTCTAAATTCAATTTTATCATCTTAAAGCATGTAACAAGCCAGTTTTCGGTTCAACAATTTCATGAAGCTATCCATCTGCACAAACAAAGTCCTTCAGGCTGATTTTATGGTTCGAAAGTTTAATCCCCGGAATTTTTTAGAGATCAAATTATCAATTGCACCTGAAGATTATTGATTTTGCCTGCTTCGCCTTGGATTATAAAAACCCAGGATAAGTCAACCATTAACTCATTTTCTGAGAATGGTGATGAGCATGACATGGCTATAGTTTATACAAATTTTAAACAAAAAATAAATCTAAACTTCACAGGAATTGCTTCATTCAACCAGTTCTTGGCGATGGATTCATGCCTGCTGTGGATACCGTTAAAATTAATTTTAGCTTATTTCCCGATCAACTTAGTTTGGATATTTAAGAAGGTATATGGGGAATTGTGGTTTATCATAACTTGGAATTGGCGTAGGAAATAAACAATTTCAACTGATTAAGGCAGGCCATAATTTGGAAACCGACTAATTACCTCTATTTTTCTTTCAAAATCTGTATTTTTAGAAAAAAACCAATTATGAAATCACTATTCTACCTTGTTTTCCTTATTGGCTTGATTGGGCCGGGGCCCATTCAAGCGCAGACCCCATTAAAAGCCGGCGACAAAGCTCCTGATTTCGTATCAAAAGACCAGGATGGGGAATCGGTATCCCTTAAACAATTTAAAGGGAAAAAATTAGTATTATATTTCTATCCTAAGGATAATACTTCCGGATGTACAGCCCAGGCTTGTAGTTTGCGGGACAATTTCAAAGCCTTAAAGAAGGAGGGTTATACGATTCTGGGTGTTAGTATTGACGATGAGGCTTCTCATCGTGATTTTATCGCAAAAAATAATCTGCCATTCTCATTATTGGCTGATACGGAAAAATCATTGGTTACAAAATATGGTGTTTGGACTGAGAAAGAAAGAAATGGTGTAAAATCCTTTAGTACCACCAGGACCACTTTTTTAATTAACAAGGATGGATATATCCAAAAAGTAATCACTGAAATTGATACAAAAAATCATGCCGGACAAATCCTGACTTTGAAGAAATAAAAATCTATTTTTTATTTGAGGGTAATAATCTCTAATAATAAAAAAGGATCCGAAAAACGGATCCTTTTTTATTAGCTTTCTTTGATTACAGATGCCTGTTTTACTTCAGGCTCTTCTTTTAAACCGTCTTTGGCATCTTTGAATTCTTTCATGCCTTTTCCTAAACCTCTCATCAATTCGGGGATTTTCTTGCCACCGAACATTAGTAATACTACTACCATAATCAATATGATTTCTGGTCCGCCTAAACCTGCCATAATTTTAATATTTGTTTTCTATGAATTTGAGAATAAAAAAGGATTTATAAAAGATTGTACATTAATCTGTTACAATTCAAGTCAATTATTGAATTAGTCCGGCTTCAGCAATTAGCATTAAAAGTCCGAATTTTATGCCTTCAGCCCCATTTTCATTGATCCACCACTCATCTAGCGAATGAGTATTTCCACCATTCCCTCCTCTTCCAATGGTAATGCTGGGAACTCCCAGCGAAATAGGAATATTTGAATTGGTAGATCCGGTACCTAAGGAAGGGGATGCCTTAAAGAATTCAATTGCGGCAATGGCTTTTTGAATCAGTGGAAGTTCTTCATTTTGCAAGCCTGAAGGTCGTTCACCAATCTTTTCGAATTGTACAGTAAGTTTGGTGCCAGTTTTTATGGTGGAATTATAGTCGATTAGAGCCTTATTAAACTCTTTAAGCAGGATCTGCTCAATTCCATGTAATTTTTCCGGACTTATTGAACGCAAATCAACTTCAATCCAACTTTCAAAAGGAATGGAGTTTACTGAAGTTCCACCACCTATTCGGCCAATATTGTAACTGGTTTTTGGTCCGATTTCAACAAATTTTGATGCGGCGGTATTAAAATAGTCAATGGCCTTACCCAGTGCATGATGCGGATTGGCTAATCCAAATGCTCCCCACGAATGCCCTCCCGGTCCATTTAGAGTTATTTTATAGCGAACCGAACCCAAACCATTAGTAACCAGTCCACTAATATTACCACCATCCAAAGCGATATGTGAATCGATCTTGAGACTTTTGGTTTTAAAAATATGTTTGATCCCTCTCAAATCACCCAAGCCCTCTTCACCGACGGTTCCGGCAAACAAAATATCCGATTCAGTAGAAATTTTTGCGCGATTCATCGCCTTTAAAATCGTCAGAACGACACTAAGTGCTCTGGTGTCATCCGCAATTCCTGGTGCAAATAAGGTATCGCCTTTCATTTTTATACTTACATCGGTATCTGCCGGGAAAACAGTGTCTAAATGACCCTCAATAAGAACGGTTTTTCCCTTGCTTTTTCCCCTTCTCAAGGCAAGAACATTACCGACTTCATCGATCCAAATGGAATCGACCCCTGCATTTTGAAGCATTTGTCTGTAGCGTTCTGCTCTTTTTTGTTCCTGGAATGGTGGGGCAGGAATCTCAGTAAGTTCAATCAGTTCTTTCATGGTTTCAGGTTCTAGCTGCTCAATGATTTGAAAAGCTTGCTGAATTTTTTGATCATTACCGATTTTATTTATCTGTGATTTGGGGGACGGTTGTGCGAACTTGGGTTTTTCACTTTGTGCAATCAGCGTACACACATGGAATAAAATAAGCAAAGTCGTCATTAGATTTTTCATTAACTATCATTTAGCTAGGAATGGTCTAAATATAACCAATGATTTTGGCTGAGCATAGTTTAATTACCATAGGAATAAATTTCGCGTTAATTAAAATTAGGTTCTCGCCTCTGCGAGATCCGATAGATATCGGATAGCAGAAGGTCCTGGCCTTCGCCAGGATGACAATCAGTAGTAATAAACAGGGGATTCCAGCTCGGTGGCTGGAATTGAGGTTTGATTAATAGCTGCAATGGATGCTTTTAAATTCCCTTTTTAGGTACTCTCCCCGATACTGGGGGAGGCCGGGAGATCTTACCTATTGAGCAGTCACGGCATCTTGGCGGACTGTCCAATCCGATGGAAAACAGCTCCGGGTTAAGCAAACCCGGGTTGCAGCTCTATCTTTTTTGCCATCCTGATTCTAACGACAAGGATTCAATTTCCCGCAAAAAAATAGGGCAGAACACGGGACCGCCATAAGCCAAGAGCAAGATACCCTGCTTTCCAAAAGCTGAGAAAAATTTTCAGGCTCCGGCAAGGTCGTGTATCGATCTCAGGCTATTTATTCTTTGAGTGATTAAAGCCCCTTGTTGAAGGTTGGATGATTATGGATGCGTACAGGTTTATTGAATTTATAGATCATTTTCAAAAAAAATCTTTTTGGGTGGTTTTTCATGAATTTTTACAGTTAATATTTGACATTATTGAGACGAATTAAATCTGATATAATAGAATGTTATGGTTATTATTGCGCTTTATTAATACGAAAATATACCATGGATGAAATGAATGGTAATTCTGTTTTACAAACCGCCGAACAGGATTTATTAAATCTAATGGCTGAAAATCATATTTCGGCTGCTTTTGATACCCCGATGCGTAAGGACGCATTTGAATTAGATGATGAAACAAAAATAGAATTGATCGAGAAGCATTTCAGTCATATCATGAATATTCTGGGACTGGATCTTAATGATGATAGTTTAAGGGATACTCCAAAAAGAGTTGCCAAGATGTATGTAAAAGAGATCTTTAGTGGTCTTAATCCTGCCGATAAACCTTCTGTTACTTTATTCAACAATCAATACAAGTACAATCAGATGTTAGTGGAAAGGAACATTGCAGTCTATAGTAATTGTGAACATCATTTTGTCCCAATTACAGGTAAGGCACACATTGCTTACATCAGTAATGGAAAAGTCATTGGACTATCTAAGTTAAATCGTATTGTTCAATATTATTCTCAGCGACCACAGGTGCAGGAAAGATTGACCATACAGATTGCCAATGAAATTAAAACGGCCTTAGGTACAGAAGATGTTGCTGTGGTTATTGATGCCCATCATCACTGTGTTTCCTCAAGGGGTATCCGTGACATGAATAGTTCAACGGTGACCACAGAATATAGTGGCCGGTTTTTATCGTCTGAAACAAGAAATGAATTCTTAAAACATATTGGATAATGAGTTTTAGTGGTAAAAATATACTTGTTGTTGGGGGGAGTTCCGGAATAGGCTTAAATCTGGTGAAGCTATTAGGATCTCAGGGAGCCCAGGTTTTTAATGTTTCCAGGACTGAGTCTCACGATTGGCCAAATGGTATGGTTCATATTCCTATGGATATTTTATCAGATGTAAATACGCTTAGTGAAAAGCTTCCTGAAAGATTGGATGGTTTAGTTTATGCTGTTGGAAGTATCAATCTCAAACCATTTAGTCGATACACTGAAGATGATTTTTTAAATGATTATAAATTAAATGTTATAGGAGCTGCCCGAGTCATACAGTCGGCATACAAGTCTCTGCGTAATGCAGGTTCTTCTTCCATTGTACTCCTCAGTTCGGTAGCTGCGAAGACAGGAATGCCCTATCATGCCAGTATCGCTGCGGCGAAGGGTGGTGTTGAAAGTTTAGCTCTTTCGCTCGCAGCTGAGTTTGCATCACAAAACATCAGAGTGAATGTGATAGCTCCTTCATTAACAGACACTCCTCTGGCAGCTAATTTGCTCAGCACTTCCGATAAACGGGATATCTCAGCAAAGAGACACCCGCTCGGTAGAATAGGCAAGCCTGAGGATATTTCATCAGCGATTGCTTTCCTATTATCAGATCAAGGCAGCTGGATAAGCGGTCAGGTCTTGGGGATTGATGGGGGAATGGGAAATTTAAAAACCATGTAAAATGAACTTTAATCAGACTCATATCGCTGCGATGGAAAAGCGTTATCGCACGACGTTTATAAACAGTTTGCCGGGTTACAAGTCACTTCATATGCTTGGAACAATTAATGAAAAGGGCATCAGTAATCTGGGACTATTCAATTCGATTTTTCATGTCGGTGCAAATCCTGCCCTCCTGGGTATGGTATTCAGGCCTGAGGGTAATGATCAAGATTCACTGGCCAATATTATTGTGAACAAGGAGTACACCCTAAATAATGTCCTACCTCATTATTTTAAGCAAGCTCATCAATCCAGTGCACGCTTTCCTTCGGGCATATCCGAGTTTGAACCCTGCGGTTTTCACGAGTTTTATTTAGATCCGTTTAAGGCCCCATTTGTGGCGCAAGCAAGTATTAAAATCGGATTGCAGCCTCGTGAACTCATAGATATATCTCTAAATAACACAAAAATTGTGATCGGTGAAATCGTTCATGTTTTGATGGAAGATGGTATCGTTGGGAATGATGGTTATGTAGATCATCTGAAGGCCGGAACGGTGACTGTAGCCGGATTAGACAGTTATTTTACCACCGAACCTCTTGGTAGATTACCTTATGCCAAGTTTGTTTAATTCAATTCACGTTAAAGCTCAATATCGCTTTGAATACTGATTCATATGATACCATTATAATAGGGGCAGGCCTTTCCGGGCTCACAGCTGCTCGGGTTTTGAAATCAGCAGGTCGGAAGGTTAAAATACTGGAATCTTCTGATGCGCCGGGTGGGAGAGTCAGAACGGATAAGTTTAAGGGATTCTTACTGGATAGAGGCTTTCAGGTTCTTCTAACAGCTTATCCGGAAGCTAAAAGATTTCTGGATTATCAGGAACTGAATTTGCGTTCCTTCAATCCGGGATCAATTATTTTAGGAAATTCCGGAATTGATGAGATCAGAGATCCTTTAAGGGATCCGGGTTCATTTTTTCGTACGCTTAAATCCCCGGTGGGTAGTTTAGAAGACAAGATTAAGATGCTGATGTTACGCTTGAAATTGTCGTTTGCAAGTATAGATGAGATTTTCTTAAAACCGGAATTCACCACTTTAGAATACTTAATAAATAGGGGTTTCAGTGAGAAAATGATCGCCAATTTCTTCATTCCATTCATGTCTGGAATCTACCTTGAGCGAAATCTGGAAACTTCTTCCCGAATGTTTGAGTTTTTGTTTAAAATGTTCAGTGAGTCTGATACAGCTGTACCTGCTCAAGGTATGGGGATGATCTCCAATCAATTGGCATCCAAATTCTCTCAAGATGAGCTGATATTGAACGAAGCCGTAATGAACATAGACGGAATGGAATTGATAAGTCAATCAGGAAAGACGTATCAAGCGGCTAGTATTCTGATAGCAACAGCGGCTGATTCTATACCTATGCCATTTCAGAGGCCAGAGGTGAACAAAAAATCCGTTATCTGTTTGTATTTCTCAGCCGATCAGGCGCCTTATCAGAAAGCTTTAATTGCTTTAAATGCGAATATCAATAAGCTTGTCAATAATATAGCAGTGATGAGTAATGTTTCTTCAGATTATGCCCCTGAAGGAAAATCGCTAATTTCTGTTTCAATAATCGCTGAAGACCCATTCAAAGACGATGATTCACTGATAACAAAAGTCAAATCCGAATTGATGTTTTGGTACCCTGATTGTATAAACTGGGAGCATTTAAAGACCTACCCTATTCCTTACGCTCTTCCTCAAAATAAAAATGTCAGCGATGATTTTTCATTAGCTAACTATCGGATTAATGACACCCTATTTATTTGTGGAGACCACTTGTTAAATGGTTCCATTCATGCCGCAATGAAGAGTGGAAGATTAGCAGCAGAAGCTATTTTGTCAAAATAATACTGAATCGAAACAAACATGAAAAGTTATAAAGTACTTCAGCAAGTCATAGATCTTTTAGAAGAGTTTGAACAGGAGTGTGGAGATAAAAGGCTTTCACTGAGTGATTTTTCCGGTTTTCTGATCAATCACCTGGAGCAAAAAAACATCTCTGTAGCGATGCAGGATCTCCGATTTGGCACGAAGGAAACAAATAAACAGGAATTGGCTTATCAAATAGACAATGCGATTGGACGTTTTTTAGTTTATTTAAGTCGTTATTCAAAATCTTATATTAAAAAGACCTTGGAGGGTACTCCATTGCAAAGCTCGGAGGATTTCACCGCACTGGCCATTTTATTCACTCATGAAAGCCTGACGAAAACCGAATTGATCAACAGAAACATTCAGGAAAAAACATCAGGAACTGAGGTTATCCGTCGTTTGATAAGCTCCGGACTGGTTCAGGAATGGGATGATCAGGGAGATAAGCGCTCTAAAAGAATTTCAATCACCGAAAGTGGTCAAGTGCTGATAAACCAGTTGTTTGATGAAATGAATTATGTGGGTAAAATGCTCTCGGGGAACTTAAATTATGGGGAAAAACTAAAACTCCATTACCTGCTTCAAAAGCTCGAAATATTTCATGCTCAACTTCATGAAGAAAGGTTGATCAATACTAAGGAGGATATTCGTTTAATGACTTTGGAAAATATACAGTCGGGGAATTAAAGCTAACCTTCAACCAATCTATTGAAATAATTGTGTTTGATCAGCTGAAAAGGAAAGGATTTCAATCTATCTGACCAAAAGCATCGTTCTGATTTGTTGAATGGCATTATTCTGAAGCCTTGCATAATAAACCCCCGGTAAATACCCTTCATTTTCAAATGTTACTTTATGAGTTCCGGCATTGATTTCTGAATCTACCAAAGTCTTTATCAGTTTCCCTTCCGTATTGAAAATCTGGATTAGTGTATGTCCGCCAAAGCTTTCATAGGATATCGTGGTTGAGGTTTGAAAAGGATTTGGGTAATTACTGATTAGATTTTTTCCGGCATTTATATTAATGATATCAGGGCTCGTAGACATACAAGGAGCTGATTTCTTAATCACATTTATGTTTTGAAAATTTTTAAGCATCACATTCTCAAGGGTTCTCTCCGGAACACAAAACCATTGCTGAAGGATGGAAGCATAAATAGACCTGAAATCGTACTGCATCGGAATATTATCTCCGGTATTGGTGATTAATGGGATGGTAGGACTTTTACCGATGACATCGTTTTGGGCATAATGTCCAAAAACAAATAATGGAGCTGCTGCACCATGATCAGTACCTACACTGCCATTTGATTTTATTCGTCTGCCAAATTCGGAAAAAGTCATTCCGATGACCCTTTTGTTCGCATTTAAAAAGTCCAGATCATCCATAAAGGCTTTTATTCCCTCTGAGACTCTTTGAAGAAGATTTGCGTGACTGCCTTTTTCTTTTGCTGTTGAATCAACTTGTTGCGCATGAGTATCGAAACCCCCAAGGCTGACCATGTAAATTCTTGTTTTTAATCCACCTGCGATCAACCTGGCCACAATTTTTAATTGGTCTGCAAGGCTATTGCCAGTTGGATATCCTGAAAATTGTTTAGTGACCTTTCCTGCAGCGGCTTTAATTACACTCGCATACTGCTGAGTTTGCTGGGCAATCTGTCGGATGTAGGTCAATTCCTTTCCGCCACGGGTATTCGGGGCACTACCCTGTATTCCATTAATCAAATTATAAAAGTTTACAGGGTCTGAGATTGCCATTCCCATATTAACTGCAGGTCCCTGCATGGCTGGAGAGACAAATGAACCTATTTGTATGGCGAGAGGATCTGGCATTACGGTATTCGGGAAGCCAATCGGGTAATTACTGTATTCTTCATTTAAATAACGTCCTGCCCATCCCGAGTTAATGGTCTGATTCGAATCTGAGGCACTGAGCCAGATATCTGTAGCTCTAAAATGGGAAAAGTTAGGCTGAGGATAACCCACCGATTGGATAATTTGCAGCTTCTCCTGGTTGAAGAGTGTTTGTAATCCGGTCATGGATGGGTGAAGACCGGTAAAGCTAGTTCCGTTAAGTTTGAGGATCTTGTTTTTAGGGATTATGATATTAGCACGGGCATTTGCGAGGTTGTCATACTGGTCAAAAGGTATAACCATATTTAAACCGTCATTCCCTCCATTCAATTGTACAATAACTAAAACATGATCAGTTTCGG
>Ga0194133_10006118_pt1 | contig 14985 bp, 7 predicted proteins | sample TA2KigOf40mmetaG_FD_155448 | JGI IMG/M metagenome (GOLD analysis project Ga0194133, IMG submission 155448) | Freshwater microbial communities from Lake Tanganyika, Tanzania - TA2015055 Kigoma Offshore 40m | ecosystem: Environmental > Aquatic > Freshwater > Lake | place: Tanzania: Lake Tanganyika...
GTGCATCCTTCCATCGGTATAGGTTCTAAGAAGTGAAGCATGTTCCTATAAACATTTTAAAGTATCTTATTACAATTACTTCAATTTTTTGATTTCCTTTATTAGGTTTGATTGACAAAATGCACCAACCTTACCCAATTCACCTTGTATTGCAAAATTACCTGGTCAGATCCATAAACATTGCTAGCATCAATGTAAGATGTCAGTATATTATATTGCTGACGCACTTCTTCATTGCAGACAGGCTGAGATCTGTTAAAATGAAGCACAAAAATATGAAGTTTGCCAAAGGCAATGTTCAGGATTTTAAAAAGTACCACTGTTTTAGAAAGAATTTTTTTAATCTATACCAAATAAAAAAACAAAAAGTTTCAAACAAACTTGGAAACCTATATCCTTATTTAAGTAAGTGAAAAAAGTCAATTCTTAGTATGTGTAGAAATGCCAATTTAAAAAGGGGTTGTACCACATTTTTAACTCACACCTGATAAAGTTTAAACATTTTGCTGTCGAATTCACCCAAGAGAAAAACCTGTCTGGACTTGGAATCTCTATTGGGAAACATTCTGTGCTGGCAGGGTTAGGCTGACAACAGTTGATTTCCTCTGAAGTTGAAAAATGAAAATGAGATCATATTTTTCTTTGCTTTTCTCAAGTGATTTTACCATCTTTTGGAGTTAAGGTTAGGTCATGATCTAAGAACTGACCAAACTGCATCACCATATGAGTAAATCTTGAATCTGGATTGTCAGAGTCTGGATGGTTTTTCTGAGAAATATGTCTTGGGTTTGGCAGCCTTGATGGACTTCTCCCTCCTCTGGGTACACTTTTTCCATCCTGAATAAATTTTAAGAAGAAACATGAACAACTTACACATTTTAACCCCCTTCTTATTAAGATGATTTCTGTATGTGATTGATTACCTTAACTCTCGATTTAATTGCTATTTTCATTTATCAACCTATCTTGATCTTCTTTACTAACATCATATAACATTTAGTTCAAGAATAAAACATTCATTTCATAGGATCCTTTTTAAAGCTTGACAAAAGCTATGGCATAAACTATTTTTGGGCTTAATAGGTCATTTAAGTTTGAGTAAAGCGTCAATGGTGGTCTTGTTTTATTGAAATTGTTTTATCAATAAACATGTGTAAATAAAACAGGTATTTGTTCACAATTCTTGACAAAGGACTAATTGATAACAAATAATCTGAAACAGGCTATTCTTATTTGATTTTTTAACACAAATACAATTCATATTACTTCATATTCTGCTGGTAAAAACCGACGAAATGTGGATCCTGTGGAACCCCAATCTAAAATAAAAGAAAATCAATTCAAAAGCTTTTAGAGATATTTGTTAAACAATTTGAATTCATACCTGGATTCTGGAGATTGTTACACCTTCCTGAAATAGTTCTATATCTTGAATTTGTGTCACACAAAGCTGGCTCTGAGGGTGGCCGAGTCTTCAGGAAGCATCCACGTCTACTACCTGAAATATCAATTTCAAGATAATTTGTCTTTTTTGATAAACTTGATTGGCCGGTGCAATCAATACCCCAGGTGGTCTTTTTACACTAAAGAAAAAATCATGTTATTGTATTTTTAACCTTATTTTCTGATTAAAGATTAGGCTAATACTTTGTTTTAAAAGTTGTTGTCAAATAATATAATATAACTAGCTGAGGTGTACCCAGCAATGCCTGAGTTAATTTGTGACCTGCTGAACATCTTTTGTTTTGTAAACAGTTATCAAAAATGTATTCATTTAGGGTTTCAGGTCTCCCAGGCCCCGATTTGGGAGGGGGAGGGGGTCAAACCTGAACCAAAACCTTCATTGGACAGGTGGGGACGTGTGTGCAAAATTTCATTAAGATCGGTGCAGGGATTTGGATTTGGATTAGCCCTCCACATACCAACAGACAGAAAGACAAACAAGCAAACATATGTATGCCATCAATATATATGTAGAGTAAAGATAATATGATAAATATTGTTTAGTACTACACAACCATCGATCCTGACAAAGGTAGTCGTCATGTTTGATAATTTTTTAAGTTAAATCCAGGGGTCTACGATTTCCCTCGACCAGTGTTTGCATCCTGGGCTTCCAGTCCTTAGCCATGAGCTATGATGTTATATAGATAGTATTTGTAATTAGTGAATTTATCAGTGACAGTTTTTGAATGTTAGTTTTAAAAGGGCATTTAAATTATTTCAACTCAGATAAAAACAAGTAAAAATCAATTAAAATAATGGTAAAGTTTTCTCTATGCAGGCTCTAGAGTAAATACCAGCTGAGGACATAAAAATTTAGGTATGAGGTACAAATAAAGAAAATATTTTCAATGTGGGCGGTGGAATGTCATGGGTTAACCTCCAATTACATCAAGACGGTTGACTTTGAGATAAAATAATTCAGGTTTTTCTTGATCTGCGCAAAAATTGACTTATCAATTTGATGTATTTCAGTGAATTGACACTATAAGCGCATCCTAGGTTATCTTATCGGGGAGCTCAACATTCCCATCTTTTATTTTTAGGAAATACACCAACAATGGGTCAACCTGTTTGAAAATGCATGTCGTGAGTGGAATGATCTTTGATGATAAAACTCAGCTGTAGGAGTCAAATGTTCAAGGTTATTTTTTCCATGACATGCAACCAACTGTCTAGTTGGTGCTTAGAATTTAACAGAAACTTCAATTCACCATTATTGATTTGACAAACTCTAACTCTTATCAAATCAGCATGAATGTAATGATTTTAATCAAACTGCCTAGAACTAGTTTTAGTGCTTTTACTTTATGCCACTCAAATATCCCAACCAAATGCATTTTGATTTAAATTTTATTTAAATTTAAGCACCTTATGATAGGTGCAAGCAACATTTGGTACCCTTGATAAATAAAATATGATGTATTTGAAATTTGAATGTTGTTGCCATCTTTGATTTTCCCTCATCCCTCACCATTGCAAAATTTTACCAGGGCTTCATAATCATAAAAAGTACTACATCCCAGGCAGAAAAAAGGGGCTCATAAATTATTAGTTTGAGGAGTACCCTGATCGGTTGAAAAAAGCAGTGCATCTCTAAAGGTTTTTCTTAAAGTTGGAAGTCCATCTCTTAGTTCATATTTGTCTTGCCACCTCTTGAAAGAGAGGTAGTTGGAGGGCAGTGGAGGAAGTTTATAGTTGGGTGATAAAAATCAGGTTAAGTAAAGAGAGTAATTATTTAAAGGTGTCATAAAACTGAATTTTGCATGTGATAATTATAAGACTCTTAAAGAATTGGATGTTGTCGATAGAAAACTTTTATACCATATATCATACAATGTCAAGTTTTTGTCAAAGATCAAAGGGTAACCCTCTAACATTTTCATAGCTGCTCTGAGATCTTTTTAGGCCTACCTTACTCATGTGTTCAAAATATTTTCTTTGGATATAGATGAGCATTATGATTTAATTAGCAACTGCATCAGACTTACTTTCCAAATCCAGATTGCAATTGGCATCAGAGTGAGAGTATTTTAGAAACAAGGGTAAAAATTTCAACCAGGCAAACATCAATTTTGAAAAGAGTTTGCCTTGTTCAGATATTGAACCAATAAAAGATTAAATACTTTCTAAACTTCAACAAATAAATGTGGGTGCAAAATTTTACTCTTTTAAGGCATTTAAACAACAGTTTTTACTTTTGAGTCCTCTTGTCATAATTGTTGCTCATGTTCTCATAGATGGTTACATTCACCTCCACCATTACCAAGAAATGGTGAAATACCTTAAATATTTCATTCATAATTATGAGTTCAACAAAGATTATTTAATCCAATGTGATTATTTTTAGATTCCATTAATGTCATGAAAAAATTATTGATGTTGCAATACCAGAAGGAACTGGAATGTCTACACTACCAAATTTAGTTGTTTATCCAGATCCCTAAAAAGCCTTTTAACCTTGAACATGTGCTGATCATGCAACAACACAAACCAAAACAATGCCAAACAGGAATGAAATACAAAATTATTTTTATGAGTGGCAATTAACAAGCTGTATGTTTAAAATAAAAGCAGATCAAAAAAAGAAATTTCAAATGAAGTGGTTTTTTGACAGATGAAAATGTTTTCAATTAAGATGAAGTTCAGTTTACTTTACATGACAATGCTTTGTAGAATGTATCTCCTCATAAAAGTGACAAATAGGTGAGTAAATTTTGGTTCACTTATGTAAAAAAAGGAGACCTTTCACAGATAATAAGATTGTGAAACAGCCAATTATTGAATCAGAAACATCTCATGAATGGAATTGACTTCCTAACTTAATGCCAATTCGGTAAAAAGAGCTCGATTTCAAATAAGCTCTACCCTTTCATTAGCAGTAATTTTGTAATCAGGTCTAGTGGGGCGTAAAGTGTGTCAGTTTGTAAAAGATTGTTGTTGTTCCCAAGTGGTTCGTCGGGTGCATTATTTCTGTAAGACAATGGTTCTTCGAGTGCAAAGCTACAATGCAGAATGATGATTGATTAAGTCGCCAAGTAATTAAGGAGATATTAAGATTTAATCGTTTTCTGACTTCTCTATCTTTATTTCTTATCCTTTTTCATGCTGTAAACTAAGCCACTAATACACTGATAGTTTTTAAAAAAAATTTAGCTATCAAATGCTTTTTAAAATATTGAAAATTTAAGCAGACCTTTTTATCATTAAGGCAGATTAAAAGCCTAAACTTTGAGTACAAACTTTTTTTGATTGGATGATATGGAATGCTTCCATTTATGGATGACAAAACTGCAACTCTACTTCTTGAATGGTGCAAGAGATTGCCCATTCCTCCATTTTTCAAGTCAATGCCATTGAAACTACATCATTTTTTCTATTTATAAATAAAAAATAACTTCCTGTTGCAGCTACCTAAAGGTGGTATAGCCAGGAAGGATTTACTAGGTTTCAGAAACTGGTCAAACCGTTTGTTTCCTTTGAATTTGGGAATGGTAATCCCCATAGTTCTCGATTTAAAATTTTATGGTCATTCAGCTTAAATTGATGATTCATTTCCAGGTTTTTATGAATGGAAGTGATTTGTGTGCTGGCATTTCATTCTAACAATAAATTCATATTAATTCCTTAGGGAATTTAAGAAAAATATTGCTACAATGAATTCATGAGATATTTTGGCACAAGTAATTTTAGTACATAACTTGATAAGATCTTTCAACATTTTTAAGGTAAAAGTTCCAAAAATCTAGAAAATGTGACTTTGATGATACCCACTAATAAATGCTTAAATGGTTTGCTCCACTAAAATAATAAAAAACTAAAACCTCGAAAATTTCATCATCAGGCCATCATATGAAAATTCGAAGCAAGGCTAAATTTTTAATTCTAGACTTAACTGCTCAGCTGTTTGCACAACTCCTTGGCACCTACCCAATAAATGCTTTCTTATCCAATGACCTTTTCCAATCCAGAACCCTTCAACCCCTTTAAGACCACCAACCTCTATCTTGAACTCATATACAAAAAATAGAAGAAAGAGGCAGATGGACATAAGGTCCCAAAACACACTTGACAATTCAACTCCAGCTTTGAATAGCCATAAATAGGTTAATGTTATTTTAAGACTACCTGATTGTTTGCTTTTTGACTTAAGACCAAAATTTTAGATTGGATGGTTGAGATGCTTCAGGATTTAAGTATACTTTATCTATTTTTGATGCTCTTATGATGAAATATTTTTCCATGAAACATTGTCTTAATAAAAAGTGATGGATTATTAATCCCTTAAATATTATATCCCATTCTAAATTGATTGAGTCAAGGAGGTCATGTGGTTTGAGACTGGAATTCTAGCCCAGAAACCCGGGTTTGACTCATGCCAAGCCACAAAAAGACCAAATAAAAGACATCTGTAATGATTAATTTCGCTAGACACACAAATTAAATCACCATCCCTTTTGGGGATAGTCTACATTCATTTAATGGAGACTGATTCCCTTAGGTAAAAGTGTAACAAACTCGCAATATTAGTAACTCAAGATGTAAAAAAAGCTATTTCCTTATTGTTACTATATGTTATTATAAAATCACACAAAAAGCTATTACCTGATTTTAATATTTAAAATATCCTTTTAGACTGTATTTTTGCTTATTATTAAAATCTTTATTGAGTAGAATTCGGTGAAAATGGTTTTGTTTGTAGATAACTTATTTTAATCTTGAGAAAACCTTAAAAGTTAACAGTAATTTTTAGAAATAAAGTGAAAAAATTGTTTATCTATGATAGTTTTCACTGTGAAAATTGAAATTTAAGAGAAATTTTTCAAAAGACTTACTTTGTGCATTTGATTGTTTGAAAATCTCCACAATTAGAACAAGTGTTGCAAGGCTTGTAACCTTATTGACAAAGTTTGCCATTATATTCATATTTATCTTAATTCACAAAATAAGATTTCATTTAGTTAAAGTCCTTGTTGATGATTTGAGATCAAGTCAAATACTGAATGCCTTTTCATGCTGTTTGAATACTTTTCCGGCCTTATCAAGATTTGTTGATGTCTTCAAACACATGAGCCTGTTGCTCCAACACCCTGTGGCCCTCCTCTCAAAAGGTGAATAAGGGTGTGGGTGAGATAGATAGATGGAACTTTTTAATGGGTACCATGCAACAAATTCAGCAGACACTGTTTGTCTTCAAACCAATCTGCTTTGGCAATGAATTTTTTCACATGCTTTGTTGCCTTTTTTTCATCTTCTTGTTTTTCAAACACACCCAATAATTGAGAAAAGAAGATATGACATCTGCAAACCAAAATTGTGGGAAAATTATATTTTAGATTTTATTTCATTAATTATTGATGATTGAAAAATTTCCTTTGATGAAATTGTTTGGAATAACATTATGCAAGTCATTTAAGGCATGATTTGGTATGAAAAAAATCAAGGTCATTTTGATGAAGGAGGAATTTTCAGTTTTTGTGCTCTTATATTACCAACAACTTCTTTATGAATGATAAATGAGAAAAAGCTAATATCACAACTTTTTTGCTTAGGTTGATTGAATATTATTTTACAAATGACTAAAAAAGATGTGAAATATTTTTATTTTTACATTCAATATATCATTGAAAGTGATCAACAAGGCACTTTTGTTTTGTTTGAGTTATGTAACCCTAAATCTTTTCAATAATTTTCAACAGTAAAACAACAAAGTCTTCTTCAAACTCTTTCTACATAAAATTTTGGGATGGTGATATTGAGTGTTTTTTATTGCATGTCTTCTTCTTACTCTTTTTCTTTAAACTTCAAAAATGAATGCCTAAAGTACACACTTCCATCGTGAAGAAAAAAAAGAACTTGAGCATTTTGTCATTGTTTTAAAGGTCCTACATCAGCAAATACTTAAAAATGTCAAGAGTGCAACACTTTAGAGGAACAAATAGCTAAATTTATTTGAAAACTTGAAAAAATGGGGCTCAATTTTTTTATTTCTTGACATATATTGACAGAATTTTTTTAAAACCAATAGAAACTCTTGAAAAGTTTGGATATCATAATTGTCAGAGCTGGACCAAACCTTAAACCTTTTCCCAACTCAAATCCCAAACAATAGATACTTATAAGCTCTTACAGAAAATACATTACATAGAACCCACTATACGTCTTACATTATAAAGCACTAAGACCTGCAAGTGCAGATTGCAAAAGAAGTAAAAGCAGAAGACTTTATTGTTAAGAGAGCCAGGCCACACGAATGCATGAAGTTCGTAGTGTCAAAACAGCTATCCAAGACCCATCAGTGGAATGCTCAGTCAGAAACTTTATTGGAATGACAAATTGCAGAAAATATCAGTTAACTGATATTTTCTGCATTTTGTTTTTGCCAACTTTAAGTCTTAATTATGGATGTGTCAAGACTTAAAGTTGGCAAAAACTCTCTCCAAAAGAGACTTAAGTGTGCTCAAGTATTTGAAATTGACTGGCTGAGCAGAATCAGCAAAGACATACTGCGAATAAAGCTTAAGACAATATATAAAACATAGTGAGATATATGGAATTAACTTGTTTGCTGTTACCTCTATTCCTTTACTGCTTATTTGTGAAATTTTTAGTAGTCTATGTAATCAAACTATTTTATTTTTATTATTTGTGACTCTATATATACATGTATTATGGTTAAATATTTACAAAACACTGAAAGTAGAGGATAAAAGGGTTTCAATTAAAAATAGTATTGCCGCCATTAATAAAATATGCAAATGACACCTACCAACATTTATGAAGAATAAACTTTTATTTTAGGTGATCCATGCAATGAAGAACTAGGCATTTTTCCACGCCTTGTTGGCAAAGATGGATATTGCCAAGTACAAATGAAAAATGTTCCCTTCAAAAAGTCTTTAATACAAGATATTTTTACTACAGCTGTGGAAATGTCTTGGAGGTAAATAGATCACCCATATTCACTTCAAAGTTCAAACTGATGAAACCTCAAAGAATGTTTCCTCTAGGTACACTTTGCTGGCTTTTGTTGGCAGTTTTTTCGTCACCTGGGTATTTTTTGCTGGCCTCTGGTACCTTATAGCCTTTGCCCACGGTGACTTTGACGAAAGTGCAATCCACAATGGAAACTTCACCCCATGTGTGGTTGGACTAAACAATTTTGCATCATGCTTTCTATTCAGTGTTGAAACCCAGCATACGATTGGGTGATTTGAGCCATTTAAAATTTTAAATTTCCAAGCAAAATCAAACATTTCAGTTTAGTTATGGGTCAAGGTCAACTAGTGAAGAATGTCCTCAGGCTATCATAGTCATGTCATTTCAAAGTGTTATTGGAGTTCTCATCTCATCATGCATGGCAGGTATTGTATTTGGAAAGCTAGCAAGACCAAGTGTAAGTCCTGATTCCCTCAACTGTCAGAGATAATTTTTATAAAGTAGAATATTCTTTACAGAAACGTTCCCACACTGTTGCCTTTTCCAAAGTTGCTGTTATACGGATGATAGATGATCAACTCTATCTTTACTTTCGTGTTGGTAACATGCGTAGATCACACATTATAGATGGTCAAATTCGTGCAATATTAGTTCAACATGAGAGAAAGGAAAAGAGAAATACTTATCAAATGGGACTCCATGAAATAAAGGTACATGAAAAATGTTTGGAGAATCCAGAGGTCGGATTTATCTTTCATGTGTCTTATCTTAAGTTCATGTAAGCGCAGAAATATCATTATCCCTCCCAAGCAAAGTGAGGTGAGAGTTTAGATTTTTCAATAGGGATTGAGTCGGTAAAAAATGTCTGTCTGTCTGTGTGTCACCTCTATAACTCTATCATCTCCCACAGTTTTAAAGCTAAAAATTTGCAGGAATAATCTTCATATTAATGACACAAAAACTACTGACCAGTTTTAGATATTTTGTCTGGGGCTTGAGATATTTGAGGTCAAAGGTGAACGTCCAAAATAACATAATCGTGCAAGTCCGATCTGGTTTGTCAGCTTAGTAAAACCTTCATTTCTCAGCTCCCAGAAAAAATATGAACAATCCAAATTGTGCTAATTGCAATGAATGAGCTTGTCTGGATTCAAAATTTTAAGTTTCTAGCTTCAAAACTGAGAGAGCTATTTAAGGTTAAAAACGGAGATTGAAAATAACAGAATCGGTCTGATCCGACCTGTTTTTTAGCTTCATTTCTCAGCCCCAGACCAAAAATTAAAAATCCAATAAGTACATCCTTTTGCAAGGGTTGAGGCTGTCTTTATCAAAAGTTTCAGCTTTTAGCTTAAAAACTGAGTGAGAATTTTGAGGATTAAGATAGAGGTCTAAAATCTGGGAATTTTCAAAGCCCAGAAATTTGGAATAGGTCACATTACTTCTTCCAAGTATATAAAAACATATGTTTCCAGCAATAAGAGCAAAGGGAGGCAGGGGTTCGATCGATAAGGTCTAGCCACATACGCAATGCTAATAGGTTTATATTTTCCATGCAGAGATTTCGATCACTGTCGAGATATTATCCTTGAGCAAGACCTTCCTGGGTGGTTTTAACATAATAAGCTTTGATCCAAAACTCTGCTTGGTTCTTTTATAGGTTTCAGTTTGGCTGGATCGTGAGGAAGAGAAATGTATGATGATTCTTCCCATCACTGTCTACCACAAAATCGATTTTGAAAGTCCTTTTTATGAAATGGAACCTGATGATCTGGCGAAAAGTAGTTTTGAATTGGTAAGATTTGTATGCAGCAATACCAAAATTTATGAATTTTTTGCCCATCCTTTAACCAGATTGTAGTCTTGGAAGGGTCTGCTGAACCTACTGGTAATCCACTACAAGCAAGAACATCTTACTCAAACCATGAGATCCTTTGGGGTCACAACTTTCAACCCATGGTTTCTTATGACCAAGTAAAAATTCCATGAAAATTTATTCTTTAAAATATTTGCAATATTGACTTTTTTTTACAGAAAAGCCAAAATTACTTTGTTGATTGTGCAAATATCAGCTCTGTTGTGATTGACACAGCTACTCCAAGGTCTTCAATGAAAAATTTAGACCTGACCCAACAATAATAAAACAATAAAAGAATTGAGAAAAATCATCTTTATTCCATTGTTTTTGCTGCATTTCATCAACTATTAGCAGTTACTTGAAATTTACTCTAAGATAACTTATTTTGAAAAATATAAGTGGACGGTTATTCCCAAAGATGATTTTAAAAGAAAAAACTACCTGCTGGCCATATTGCCTCAACCCCACCTATATACTCCCCTACAGAGACATTCGAAAGGTATTGATGTAGTATCCCGGCTGGAAAAGTGAGACACGAATTTGGCAAATATTGTGCCATTGATTAATATTTTGGGACACACGTAAAAAATTGTGCAATTGTGAGATGAAAAAACTGCATTTACTTCATAATATCATATTTTTTTTGTGTATATGTCCCAATTCATTTCACAATTGTGAAATGTCCTTGAGTAAAAAAAATGGTACACATTAGTCATTTTTCTAGCCGAGATAAAAATCCCTATAAAGCATCCAAACTTAGATTTACAATCATTATGTTGAGAGTTTTTGGGCTTCAAACTCTAAAAGTACAGTTTGGTTTGAACAAATGCTTCTTATTTAAGAAAATGTTTATGAGTAGGAAGTATTAGTCTCTCCTGATAAGGCCGTAGGGGAAGAACGATGGGATCAGATTCTCTGCTGAGAATGACCACAGGTCATTGCAAAATTTAAAATTCTCTTGAAGATGGCAACAGTCTATTTTTGGATAGATAAATTAAATATTGAAAGATGGCATAACTTAAGAAAATTGCTTTAGATTGATTAAAGTCAAACTCACTCAGGCAATTAAGAGCTTGTCAGATATTTTAGAAGATTAAAGAAAATATGGCTTTTATAAATCAGCAGATGGGACTCAAGACCATGCTGCTTCTAGTTTTAACCGTTGGGATAATATTAGTTGGCAAAATCCATATAATTCCAGTAAAATAGAGCATCATTGTTGATAGTGTCCAAATCTTGCAACTGGAAGCCTGCCTGATTGTTCGAGTTCAAACTTGAAGACGCAACTTCGTAATTGATGTCATTTGAGCAAGTGGGTAGAAAGTTTGAAAAGCTGGCAGGATAGGGTTCAAATCTTTCCATATCATGTCCTGGGCAGTATAAACTGCCTTCTTTTGCTTCCAAGTTTACTGGGAATCCACCTTCTGAGACACTCAGATTCATCCTCTCGGGTGTCCGGAGGGGAATTTCGACAAATTTTGGTTGAGGGACAACTTTTTGCTCTTGTTGCGGTGATATTTTGGGTTGAGCCTTTCGCCTAGATGATGCAGCAGCACCCCGACGCTGGGACTTCTTTTTCCTTGACCTTGATAACTTTTCCTGCTTGCTGTAATATTTTTTAAAGTGAGCTTTCTTCTGCTCCAAATCAAAAACTGCTTCTGATCTCATTCCAGCCAAAAGACATTTCTGGTATCTGCATTTCTTGCAATGCCTGCGACTTTCAGGAGTCAGCTCACAATTGTTTGATCTTTTGCAATGAAGAATCGGATTCCTAAAACAATGTTTTTAAAAAAGAGTTATTTTATTGTCAAGAAACATAATTGTCTTTCTCGCCTCATGCAGAAGTCTTGAGCATGAGAACCAATTTTCACCAAAATTTGAGCTTTCTTGGGCCTGGGGGGTTGTGAACTATAACTTACTAACAACAAGTTGTATGTATACATATTATTCAAAAATTATTCCTTCAGCTTATGACCCCTGGGGAGAGGCCTTGAGAAATTTTTAAGTCACTCTATGTTTGTCTTCCCATTCTCAATGACCCTGAGCTGAAATTTCAATCCACTTGCACTCTCTGTTTTGAACTAAGGGTGCCATTTCATAGCCCCAGTACCCCTAGACCTGGGAGGCCAAAATTAAGCTGCTCATTTTGATAAAAAATATTAAGGCACCCATCTGGTCACTTTTTGTAATACAAAGTTTTTCTCATGTGATCTCTGTTAAAGTTTTGGAGTTTGGGTAACCCATGGGGGAGTGGGTTGAGTTGGTGGGGTCATACTTGTGTTAAAGAACTTCCTTGAATTGGTGCGGAGATCTGTATAAATTTGGTGGAGATTGGTCCAACAGTTAATCCATGGTTGAAGGACATATAAAGGTAGGCAAAAACAGTCTTTTTTATCAATATAGATAGATTGGCCAAATAGGATGAAATCCTTGGCCTTTTATTAATTGTTTGAGTTTACTATTAATGTATATAGAATTGAACTTTGCTTCTTTTGAATCTTAATCTTCATTTGACAGAAGAGATAACTTGGCGTGAACAGATATGTTAGATTTAACACTTCATGTAGAACAGAGTCAGTTACATGTTCGATCATATTCACTCCATGGGTGGGATTTGTATATACAGATCAGCCCTCTTCAAAAGCTCATTTGAAAAGCATTAAAAAAGAGTGAGGATTGATGTGGATGGCAAGAGATGGGGGGTCATAGTTGAGTTGTAAAAGTAATCAACAAACTTTAGATTAAAATTTTACTTAGTTGTTTGATGGGAACGTCTCCAGAAACCCCGACAGCTGAAGCACACTATTCCACCATAATTTTTAAGATGTTCCTTTCCAGCCTTTGCCTCTTCAGAACACACAAAGCAAAACTTCAAGTAGAATTTATCCTTAGGATCATCTAACTTGTTCTGCATTGTTGGCTTTTGATCCATACTTTTGTTATCCGTTTTTATTTTGGATTCACTCAGATCAAAAATCTGAAATGAATTGAATTTTATATGAAATGAAACTAGATTTGAAAGTCTATCAATTAGTGAATTAATTGTTTCTAGTCAAAGTTGAAATCAAAGTGAAATGAGAAAAATTTTTGTTTGTCATTTTCTCCCTATTGAACGATAGAAAATTTCTCGACCCTAATGGAGAAAAAAAAACAATCTATGGAGGGTAAAGATTTTAAACAATTTATCCTCCTCAAGTCAAGCAAGTTATGCTATCAAAACTGAACCCAATTATTTTAAGAGGGTAGACAAGAAACTTGATTTTAAGTGACAGACCACCAGAAACATTTTGCTTTCAACATGTCTTTGGCCAGATCTTCATATTTTAGATTTGTTGATAAGGGTTTGACCTGATCAAACTTCTACTAGACTATATTCATATCCATCTCAAAGAGTTTTTTATAGGTTACATTGAATATTTACAATTTTGTAAATATAAATTGATGTCATGCATATTTTAAGATTTGAGCTGTTGTGTTGAATTGCAAAATACTAGAAGGTTCAATTTTAACCCAACCCTAATATAGCCATCTCACCAACAACGATGAAAAATCATGCAAGATTATCTTGCAAAAAGATGCCAGAGAGCCAATCCAAACAAATAGTATTGTTTTTGCTCAGCCAAAATTGTGATAAAGATACTTTGGAACAAGCACCCTAGCAGGCTCCACTCATTGCTGAGATCCAGCTATTTTGAGGAACCTTGCGAAGGTGGACTTGGAATTCTTTTGTGACAAATCAAAGACCAAGCTGGGAAAATGATTGATACAAAATTGACTTTAAAATATAAGAAAGATTGGAATTATGTTAAAATGTCTATAGCGATTTAATTCAAATTTTGCTTAAAAACACTTATTTCTTTTACCATAAATAAGTTTAATTTTGACATTTATTCTTTAATTTATCTAACATCTTACTTTGATATTTTTAATGGAACAATATTGAAAGTTCAATATTGTTCACAATATTTGAATAAGTAGTTTCCAATAGTAAAAGCTGTAAATCAATCAATAGGTGTTTAGACTGGTTTGATACAGGATTTTTATGACCCAACCAAGAATAATATAAGGCTTATTAGCATGGCTGAGAAGTCATCGGCACCTGACTATGAAAACGAAGATCTAAGATTGTGGGTTTAATCCCTGGCTATACCAGCAATTTTTCAATCCTGGATTGCAAAATAATTACAAGGCACCTTTACTCATGGTGATGATAATATGCGGGGAGTAATTATTAGAAAGGTGTACTGCACCAGATTATTATTATTACCTGTTTATTCTGTTGCATGGAAGCCTGATCAATTTTTTTTATTTAGTGATATATCCTGGTCCAAACCATACCTTTGACTAGTTGGATATGGTACTACTTACAGATATGCACATAGCTAGTCATGCGTCTAGGTCAAATTTTTTTGACCCGGGTCGGGTCAGCCATTTATGGTTTGGGTTTGAATTTGGAAAATTTCCCCTAAAAATGTCAAATTTTTAATTTTTTTCCCTTCGGCTCAAAAAAATCTCTTCGCATTGGGTCAAAAAGCCTCTTATTTACTGTGGGTCAAAAGTACACTCTGGTTGGGTCGGGTCAGGGCCCATCTTTTGCACACACCCATCAGATTTGCTTTTAGGATTATCAAAAAAGTTTGTCTGACACAATAAAAATGATAATCTGGTATGGTATAATCTGAGGCAAT
>Ga0194133_10006120_pt1 | contig 14982 bp, 15 predicted proteins | sample TA2KigOf40mmetaG_FD_155448 | JGI IMG/M metagenome (GOLD analysis project Ga0194133, IMG submission 155448) | Freshwater microbial communities from Lake Tanganyika, Tanzania - TA2015055 Kigoma Offshore 40m | ecosystem: Environmental > Aquatic > Freshwater > Lake | place: Tanzania: Lake...
CAAAGAAAGTATTTATGGCTTTAAATGACATTTTGATTAACAAAAATTGAAATCCAGGCCATTTCATTCCGATTCATCACTTACAATCAAAGCAATGGAAACGATTGGATTACTTTTTCTGGGTCTTTTTGGTAATTTATTCTTATTTAATCCAATAAGTTTTATCTAATTTTCCTTGGATGATTCTAGTTGGCCAGACTCTTGCACTTCAGACTCGAGAGCAGAAGGGGATAGTTTTGGGTGAGACTGGTTTCAGGTGTGACTATTCTGACCTTAAGCCCCATCCGGCAGAGTGCACAAAGTATTTGGCTTGCTCCAACAATATTGAATATGAGATGATTTGCCCACCTGTCCAGCCTGTGTTGTACTTCAACTTCCAGTTGCAATATTGTGATTACTACTTTAATGTAATTTGTACAACTCAGTCAACTACTTTGCCAACTACAACTACAACAACAACCACACCAACCACCACTACAACTACTACACCAACCACCACCACAACAACAACAACTACAACCACCACCACAACAACAACTACTACTACCACCACAACTACAACCACCACCACAACAACTACAACTACTACCACCACCACCACCACAACAACAACTACCACACCAACCACCACTACAACTATTACCACCACAACAACAACAACCACTACCCCTAAAACAACAGAAGAATCCAAATGTGGCCCATGCAAAGAAGAAGGTGACTTCCCCAACCCAAATGATCCAACAAATCTCACCTACAAATCTTGTGTCAAGAATGATGATGGTACCTTCACCATATATTGCGACCGACCCTGTGGTGAAAATACCCTTTTCGACCCTGTCCGTGGATTATGTTGGCACGATTGCAAGAAGATTGAAAAAGTCAGTTGCAGTGATCGAGAGTGTAAGTGGAGCACCGATGGCGACTTGAGGTCCTGTCAAGGTAGGATTCCAGGCCACCCCCCACCCACCCCAGCCACACTTTCTACCCTTTTTTTCTGTTAGGTCCACCTCAGAGAGACTATGAGCCGGACAAGTGTCGTTCCTTCTCCTATTGCTACAAGGACAACTTCACCAACTTTGATTTCGTCATTTGCAGAGCCTGGTGTCCAGTCGGTAACAACGGGTACCTGCAGTACTTTGATCAGTTTGCCAGAGAATGTAGGGACTACCACTTCTCTGACAACAGAACCTGCATTATCCTGGCCAAACAATTCCCATTGGATTTATCCACTGAGGTCAATTTGGATTTCGAAGAGGACCCTTTTTAAATTTCCCAGCTAGTTAGCAAAAGTATGAGAAATGACTTGATTTCTTGTCAAAATAAAGTTGAATATTTCAGTCTGCTTAGATTTTTTGTATCCTCCAGGCATCTGCTTATGCTGCATAGGCAGTTCAACCTTAATGGACTTGAGACCTAATCAATAACCCCTTTTAAATAGTCCTCATTCCACAGCCTGTAACTCCCCTGCACTTTAAAACACTCTACCTTGTCTCTCTCCCTCCTAGCTTTCCACATTCACCCCTGTAGTACACCCCAACACTAGGTAAACCCTTCAAGTCACCACCATGGCAATTTTCATTTCTTCATTTATTAATTAACTAGCTGAGGTACCTGGCGCTGCCCGGGTTAATTTGCAACGTGCTGAGCATCTTAAAAATGTGTCCTTCAGCTTTTAGGGTTTCAAGCCCCCGAGGCCCAGGGGGTGAGGGGGCGGGGATCAAACCTGGACCAAAACCTTCCTCAGACAGGTGGGGATGTGTGTGCAAAATTTCATCAAGATTGGTGCAGGGGTTTGGATTTCCATTAGCCCTCCACATACCAACAGACGGACAAACAAACAAACATCTGTATGCCCATTTTTATATATATAGAAGATTAATAGAGTTCTTCAGCTCTTGGGGTGGGGGAAAGTAGCGAATAAGGTGCATCAGGAGGAGTTGAACTGAAGGCAGAAACTGCAAACATTGTAGAGATGAAGGTGGAGAGCTAAAATCCCAGTGATGACGTTCCCGATCAAGAAAAGAATCAATACTGAACTGTTTATTGATGGTAAACAAAGGCTTTAAATACAAAAGGGAGAAAAAGGATCGGATCAAGAAAATAACGGACCTCTTAAGAGAGGGTAAAGGGTAAACTGTGAAATGGGAAAAAGAAAGTGCGGGAATGAAAATATGGCTGCCTGTTTGGAGTGACTTACATTGCAGGGATGGAAAGACTGTGATTGCCGGTTAGCCCAGTACTCAGTCCAAACAGAATATATTTGCTTAATATAGAAAGACACAAGGCTAGGCTGGACCTAGCGCGAAGGGCACCCCCTCCGGATGCCCCAGCCGGACCTCAATAACCGGAGTCGGGATACTTCGGTAAGTCTGATTACCAAAATAAGGCATTCCTGTGGTCAGCAGCAGCCTGCCCAATATCAGGATTCTATCCACACAGGGGTAGGATCGGATCAATCAGGTAGCACAGTACCTGGAAAGTGGGGGGAAAATCACTTTACCGTCAAAAAACCCTTTGTTCTTTAAGGGAATGCATTGCATTTTCCCTCCAAAACTTGTTTGTTGCTTTTGATGGTGTTATGAACCAGAAAAAGGGTGTAAACACCATTCCTTATATAAAAAAAGGAAATAAAGGTTTTAAATTCCTCCACCAGAAGGCAAATAAAAATTTGAAGCCCATCAGAGGTATTCGAATACCTTTACTTTCGGAACGGGAAGGACTGGTTCAAAGGGACTCTGGGATCGGGTGATCGGTGTTTCAAAGAGCTGAACCCAAGTCGACCTTTCTATAGGTCACCGGGCTTTGTGTACCACAACAAAGACAAACTAACGGCTGCCTGTTTGAAAAGACTGAACTAGCAAAAGTTAAAAATATCTCAGAGTGAAACAGAGGGTCTTTGAGGGAATTTTGGTCTTTTGAAGATTTGTCAGGTGTGATTCTTGGGCATTACCTCACATTCATGTAGAGTTTGTTTGACATGCATAGATTCTTTCACTATAAGTACATATTTTGAAAATTAAATCCCCTTTTTTACTCTTTTGTTGCTTTGCACTTTGTGTAGTCTTAAGCTAAAAACAATTCACCTCTTATTTCCAATCAAAGATTGTTCTTATAAATGTATAATGAAAGTAAGCTTGGAAATATGGATTTCCCCAAAAAAATCTATTATGTTGACAAATGGTATGGCTAGTAAAGAATTCCTTCTCAACCATAACCTGAATAATATATCTGGGGCAAGAAGAAAAGCTTTTTTCTTCACCCACCTAATTTTCCGGCTGATAATAAATAATGGGTTGGGTTCTAACAAAGTGCCTCAAATAATTAAAAATGCATGTGATTTTATGAGCCTTAAAGCTGCTAAAATTTTTGGTTTGTTTGAATATTTATATGATGAAAATATTGACCATTCAAAAAAAAAATTTTTTACTTTGAAAGAAAGCTGATTTTTGCTTTCATTTTACATCTTTGCCTTGTTTCAATTTTAATTGGTGCAATTATGACATTTGACAATTTATTCTAAATTACAATTGGTTAGTCCTCTTATGATTATGAAAAGGCAAAACTTTAAATCCTTCCATTCTTAATATGCTTGATCTTTTAAAAACTTGATATTTTAGCGCCTTTGGTGTTACGGCGTCTGAATGGATGCGATAACGGAACGGAAGCGGGAGGAGAAGTGATCGTTAAGCTAAAATTCCAGTTGTAGTCCTTCCCAATCAAGAAAAGAATCAGAACTGAACTGTTTATTGAAGGGGAAGAGAGGCTTTATATACAAAAGTAAAGGAGGGATTGGATCAAGAAATATCGGACCTCTTAGAAGAGGGTAGTACATTAGCGGGAATAAAAGTGAGGGAGTGAAAACAGCGGCAGCCTGTTTAGGTGAACTAACTAATGAAAGGGAAAAGGGAAGCTAAACAGCTAAACGACTTTGAGCTTGAAAAGTGAAAAATATCGTAGCGCGAAAAAGAGGGTAGATGAGCGTGTACTACAATTAGATTTTAAAACTTAAGCCTTCAAATAAAATTTTTTATAATTTCAGTTTGAAAGTATTTAAAAGTGTAGAAAAATGTGAATCCCATGAAGCAAAATGGGAAAAGAAAGAGTGAAAATTTATCAACACATTTTGAAGCCCTTTCGCCATGTGTAAATTTATGGTGTTCTTCTTTGAACTCATCCATCTGAACATTTTTTACATCATGCTAAAGGAACTTTTTTCATATATTTTTTTGCATATTTTAGATAGAAAAAAAATGTCACCTCAATTTCTTCGAATTTCTTATTAGCATCTCTTGATCCAGTCAAGTAAAATACAGGAGAAGATTTCACATTGGAATCCTGATAAAGAAGAACAATTTGAAAATGAAAATTTATTAATTTTTTTTTAACTCTTTACACACATTTTTTCTTTGGAAAAAATTTCCAGATGAATATTTTTCTATGATTTTCTTTTTCCTCTTCTTATCCCTGTCCATTATGGCAATGGTTTGCATAACAATCCCCAATTCTATGAGACTGAAGAAAAGAAATCCGATGCATCCAACCAGCCACAATTCAAGGGCAGTCAATGTCTGTGCTGAAAAAAAGTTTTTTTTGGTTAGAACCACATGTTGGAGATAGAAAAAAAAGGATTTTTCTTCTTCTGCTTCCAACCTTTAGGAGATGATGTGACAACAGCCAAGTACATTGAGACAAGAACTAGAAGGAGAGTGACAATCATTCCAGTCCTTTCCCCACTATCATAAGGAATGACAAAGCTGATCCATGAAATCAGAACAAACATGGCAGATGGAACATAAAACTTTTTGGGCAATAGGATTCATATAAAAAAATTAAGTTGAAATGGAAACTTTTCTAGGGGATCACTTGTAAAATGAATGGAGCTTTGTAACGGTCAAGGTGAATGACAATCCCTGTCACAGAGTAATTCCAACCCCAGGTATCTGAAACAACTGTTTCTGCATCATCAATCATTTCTATTTCAATCTGTTGAAATAAAGTGTATGGATCTTTATCACTTGACCAAAGACATAAAAAAGTTATATTTACTGCATATTGAAGAGTTCTTTGTGACTTTTTGTCATAGTTCAAATGGCCCAGAAATGAAATTGTATCTAAAAAACAATAAAGAATCATTAATCAATTTAAATTGATACATGGTTAACTGTTTATGGCAATATGGTAAATCCTCGTGACGGGGCAGATGCTTCAAGAAACAAGACCAATGAGATACTAACTGTATATTTTATACCCTAGAGACGGATCAGGATAATTTGACAGTCGGATCAGGAATAATTGGCGGGGGGACCAGGTCAAGGACCCTGATCGGGAATTATTGGAGGGAACTTCTCAAACAATAAATATTTGATATTTCCCAAGAAAAGAGTCAACCCGTTTGGTAGGTGTCACAACATTCCTGACAGAAAAGGGGAACAATCAAAGAGGGGTGTCTTTGATGCTCGATTACTACTGTCAATAAAGGATGGTCATTAAGGAAACTGTACAACCCTTAATGAAGGATTAATACCAAAAGGGTATTAATAGCTATTCGTTGAGCGAATGAGTATTTTAAAGGAAATACATAGATTACTTTATAAAGTTAAAATGATCAATTCAATCCCTCCATTTCTTTTTTTTTGATAAGGTATAAAACTCTGCTTTGATTTTCTCAAAGAAATACCTGGTTTTAATTGTTAGCATTTTGTGGTATTTAGGGGTCAAAAGTGGGTGAAGGAACTTGGGTTTGAACCAATGGACCCTTGGGTCTCTATCTATAAAAGATTACTAGGTTTTACCCAATTGCTGGCTCACACTTCCCAACAAAATGGAACATTTTTGAGAATCCTGAAAGCATGAAAATTTCCAGAAGGATTCACCATTTCAAGGTAAGTTATTTTTACCAAAGGAAAATCTCTGAAATCCATGTTGCAAACTGTCGTGAATTGACCTTCAAAGTAGAAGCTAAAAATATATTTTTTTCTTTTATAAGAGAAATCCAATGAAGTTATTCAGCTTTTGATACAACCTCATGTTACTTGAAGAGGTCATGGTTATGCTCTCTGACTTTTTTATGACCTCTGGAGACTCGTACTTAAGAAGGTCATAAATATAAACTTCCGGAATGAATATAACGCTCTTGAGGCTAATAAAAAAATAGCTTTAAATGTCTGTGTGATCAAAAATTTTATTTTCCTTACTCTATGTCTAAATTAATATCTGGCTGATCCTCTTTTTCTGAAATGTAGACGATGCGGTCGTCATACCAAGTCATGAGAATGTAAAGTCTTGAAGTAACAGTGAGCTTTAAGTCATCCACATTTGCAACCTCCTGAGATTTGGAAAGCTTATAAGAAAATATTTCAAATAAAATTTCAATAATCTTTTACTGTCACTCCAATATCAACTTTCACTTCCAGAGGAACTTGACTCGTCGGAAGCTCTTTTCCATTTTGACCTTTCACTACACAATAATCACGTTTGAGTGGCTCTTCGCATTCGAGGCCACTTCCTCCATGGAAAATCAGGAAGATCAAACACAAAAGGCTTTTATTCATTTCCACCTTCTTCAAGTCCTTGGATGAGAAACGTACTTGGTTGATTAGGTAAATTTTCAGAAGGTTTCATTCCTGAAGTTGGTAATTGCAGTTGAGGGACAATTTCTTTTTTTCCATCAATTATTTAAGAATTATCACACCTCCTGCTTATTACAACACTTTCTTTCGAAAAATAAATATAAAACTCATGCTGCTTTTGTCAAGCCTCGATAATAAATGGGTTAGCAAAACAGTAAATATTTCATAGAGACAAAAATATGTTAGAAAAAGTAACAAACTAGAAAGAATGTATTTCAAAGTAATTTTTGTCCATAATTTGAGAAAATGTGATAGATAGCGACATTAAATACTGGCAAAACGATTCATAATTCAATCAGCATTTGATAAAAACTTCTTTGCTCATCTTGTTTGCTTGAAAAAAATTTCCTTAAAAACACAATTTATTTTTGCCTCTTGTCTGAGTAATGTCGATCGTCGTGCATTTCGTTGTAGCGGTCCCTTGATCCATGCCTGTCACCCTGTAAGTTTGAAAGGACAAAAAATATTACAGTTCTAGCTATAGCTTGACAATGCTTTATTAGTTTTGACGCAATGTCTTTATTTAAAATGGATTTGATATTTTTCAAATTTTTTGCAAGACCTTTAGATATTTGGCTATAAATGACGCTTTTGATCCTAGCCGGGAATCATTTTTTGTACATCATGGCGTCAACATTTTGCAGGAGCAATTATTTCAGATTTTTACCTCGTTATCCCTGCGATTGTCAAATGAACGTGAATGCCTGGCTGGTTCATGTCTTTCCCGACTCCTATCAAATCTGTTTCGCCGGTCATCATGGTCAGTATTATTGCTCTAAATCAAAAGAAACGATGGTTTGAAATTTTGCAATATTGCACTTTTTTGCTCGACAAATCTGTAATGGCTTTTTAGGTGTCAAAAGGCTGCTTAGGCCAGTCTCACTTTAAATTTAAAGTAAAGTAAAACAATAATTACATAGGGTCTATGCGCTCTATCAGTAAATCCTGATCTTTCTGGTGGCCAGTTTGGCTCCATGGGAGGCTCAAGGTTTCTATTTCTTTCCACGGCCCTTTCGAACACTGGATCCTTGAGGGTGTATCTGGTTGAAAACTTTGTCTCACATTCCTTGATAAAAGCTGCTTTCTCTTCCTCGTTCATCATTTTTCTGCTTTAGTATAAAGATGAGAATAGCGACCTTTCGTTATATTTCTATGTTTAATACGTACTAGCAAATAAAACCGCTGGTAATTTGAACAGAAAATGTCTCAATTTTTAATACCAATTTATTTCGAAAATGTCAACAAACATTTTATCCACAGAGTTATCGAGACGAAAATATCATCAAATTTATCGATTCTTGACGTTTTAAGTTGTTTTCTCAACGGTTCGTAGTTTACAACTTTTCCCTGTTTTCCGCATTATTTCGTTGTATTGCATACTTTTCGTCTGTATTGATCTTTAGACATCTTTGAATTGACTAAGTGCGGCAGCGCGCGGCATTACATTTATCAGCTGTTCCACCTTGATTTGTTCAGAACGTGTCCGAAAAGTGTTTGAAAATATTACAAGTTGCTAAACAATGTAGCTTTATTTGTGGCAAATAAATTAAGGAGTGTCAAATGCAAAATCAAGACCATTTGCGGCTTATTGAACAATACTTTGAAAGCTCTAGACATCTACCTAAAATATTGAATACAGGTGAAAACTGAGAAAAGTCATTATTGATGTAGAATTTTGTTCCCATCCTCTTTATTTTAGAACGCCTCATCCATATTCTTGTCCAATTACGTGCACTAGGTTGGTCCAAGGTGACAGCCTGTGACGAAAAATTTGACCAGATTACCCTTTCTTACAAAGAAGTGGACGAACAGTTTGAGGATAAGGCTGTTTTTCATCTTCAAGGTTGATAAAGCTATGATTCTGGTCATGCAAAATACTTTCTTTACATTCCAAACTTTTTAGTGAAGATCCCTGAAGGTTTCCCGCTAACTGGTCCGATCTGCACAGATGAATTGCCAACGACTTTCTCACTTCCCAATTACAATTGGCTTCCAAAAATAACTACGCTGAAAGATTTATATTTGATATTTGTTGAAAGAATCCAAACACTCACACCTTTAAGGAGAAGCCTTAGAGATTTGGTATGGATTTAAATGAGAGTTAATACAGTCAGTGCCTTGAGTACATATTTGGCTGCTTTGTTGATCATTTTAGGACTGCAATTGTCAAGTGCTTGACCCTGCGGTATCGTCCGTGAAGGTCCCATTCAGGCGAGTTTTGGTCGAGGATGGTATATCTCTTCAAATAACCTTCAAAGAAAATAGTGATTTCACCAAGCTACCAGAAATTCTATTTCTCGGGCTTGAGAACAAACTTCAAAGGGTATTTGAAAACCACTCTTGAGGGAATCATTTTATCTTAAACAGATATTTTTCTTTGTGTAACCAGTTGAAAAAGAATCTCATGAATCGATCAGACTTGTATGATCCGGATGTGTCTATTGTTAGAAATTTAGAGCATATTTTGAAAGTGGAGTTGCCAGGTAAGTATTTACTTTTTTGACTTGTGATGAGTCAATGATTGCATTTTTTTCTTCTACCTTAGGACCTCAGCAAAATAAAGGCAATCCTCACGATGGCCTGGATTGCAGTGTGTGCTTTAATTATGATCTGGTAATCGAGATTTTTTAAAGTTATCAACGTGCAATTTAAATTTTTGCTCTTAGAATGGTTTGCCACCGTCTCGTGTTTGCGAGTGTGGAGCTCAGTTTCACATCGATTGTTTGTATGAGTGGCTTCGATCCGTTCCAGAGAACCTGAGGACTCTACAGACCCTGTTCGGGAAGTGTCCATGTTGTGAAAGATCTATACACTGTCCTGTCCCAATGTTATAAAAGAAAAACTTAAAAAATGGAAAACTCCATCACTTCAGCCACATTTGTGGTTATCGGAGGTGGCATTGCAGGAGTTTCTTGTGTCGAGCAACTAAGCCTCCTATGTCCTAAAGAATCTATTATATTAGTATCATCGTCAGATGTTGTTAAAGCAGTGACAAATTTGTCAAAGGTTACTCAATGGTTGACAACTTTTGATGTCACTGAAAAGTCTATTGATGAATTTTCAAGCAAAACCTCGAATGTCAAAGTTTTTCATTCGCATGTGGAAAAGCTGAATCCAGACAAGCAAGTGATTTTTTTTAAATTTAAAGCCTTCACACTTTTTATTCAGTTTTTTTGTTTCAGGCACGAAGTTTCAACTTCTACTTGCGGAAAGATAAATTACAAATATCTCTGCTTGTGCCATGGAGCAAGACCAAAAATTATAGAGGGAGAAAATGAATTTGTGATCGCCATAAGAGACACAGAGTCAGTAAATGAGGTAAAAGTTGCCATCAAATATTTCTAATCTGGGTTTAAGCTACATGGGGCCTTTTATTCATGAATCTTTAAGGCTATCTTTTCCATTTTTTAGTTTCAACGTCGCTTAACTGGTGCCAAAAGGATTGGTATTGTAGGAAATGGTGGAATAGCTACTGAACTAGCTTATGAGCTTCAAGGTAAAGGCGAGAATTCATTCAAAGTTCTCAAAAAAAAGAGGAAATTTTGCTTTCAGGGGTGGAAATTATTTGGATGATAAAAGATGAAGGACTTAATGCTGCATTTATGGACCTTGCGCCAGGCTTGGTAAAATAGACAAACTGATATATTAAATAATTGAGGCTCTCAAGGAGTATTTTAAAACCCAGTTTCTGTCAAAATTACTCCAAAAAGACAAAGCTGAAGATAATAAGTCTAAACTGACAGTAAAACGCCAAATTTACTCCTCTGAGTCGATTGGTAAATCAATTGAAAGCAAAAATAAAACTTGTGGAGGAGCTCTTGGGCCAGACTGGCACAAAGGCATAGAAATAGAAGGCCTCTCAGGTGAGAAATCACTTCGAATCCTACATCTCATTTATTAAGATTTCAATTTATGTAGGAAAGAAGCACCTTCATATTGAACACAAGTGTGAGGTTCGAAATATCATGAATCAAACGGAGTTTTTAATGTCTCAGAAAGAAGGTGAAAGGTTGCCAGAGATAAATTTTGGCTTGGACTGGCCGCCAATCAAAGCTGATAACTGCTGGAACGTTTACATGGAGCTTTCAAACGGAAAGGTTTTTGGTGTTGACTTTATCGTTTCTGCTACTGGGGTACAGCCAAATGGGAACTTGATCAAAGTTAGTTGATGATAAATATTTCCAGTATATTAAAACTGAGAAAACTTTTGATCCATTTGTGACTTAAAAATAGTTTTTCTATAATTAGATCGAAGGAAGTCAAAAATTAATCTTAGGAACTGACAATGGAATTTTAGTCAACGAGCAAATGGAAACCAGCTTAAAAAATGTCTATTCTGCTGGTAATTTTTAACAGTATGAAGAAAATGCAGAAGAATACACACAATTATCAACTTCAATTTCAGGTGACGTTTGTGAGGTAGCTTGGAAATCAAAACCGAAACATTGGTTTCAAATGAGATTGTGGACTCAGGCTAGACAAATGGGCCTACATGCTGCAAATTGTATGTCCACTGAGTTCAAAAGCAACGGGGCCGAGAAGGTACAATTTGGCCCTAATAAAATTACGAAAGCTCATGTTTTTTTCTTCATCATAAATATATATTTTATTTTTCAGCAAACTCTGGACTTCTGTTTTGAAATGTTCTCCCACGTAACAAATTTTTTTGGAATGAAAGCCGTCTTTCTTGGGCTGTTCAGAGGTCAGGGCCTAGATGAAAATGAGTATGAGCTCCACTTTAGAACGGATAAAGAGAACGAATTTGTCAAAATTGTATCTCAAGAAAACCGTCTGCAAGGTGCTATCTTAATCGGAGAAACTGACCTTGAAGAAACGTTTGAGAATCTGATACTTAATCAAATAGATCTGTCTCACATTGGAAATGGGATAATTGAAATTTTGGATCCAGATGTGGACATTGAGGATTTTTTTGATTAAAGTGTAGCCTGATATCCCCTGTCTTGAAACTTCTTTTTTAGTAAGTTCGAGTCAATATTTTGGTTACCCAGAGAAAATAAAAATAGAGCCTGTACTTTTATCACATCTAATTTTTTTTAACATAAATAACTCTTTGGCGCGATCCAGACAAAAGCTAGTATAAAAAGTAACTTGAGATTTAATCACATTTAGTAACAACACGCCGAGCTACGGTTAATACACAGGATAAATGGCAATTGAACAACAATTACTCTTCAAAGTAGGAAGGGTGGTTACTTTGTATAATAGACTCTGTAATACAGCGTTTTTGACCTCCAAAGGGAGTAAGAGTTGTCGAATTTCAGAAGGTAAACTCCTTGACCTAAAAATTAAATTGTGATTACTAAGAAATGAGCTTGGTATGGCTTCCAACAAACCAGGGTAAGTGTGTGTTCCAGCATAAACCTCATCATGGCAATCTCGTCTATAAATTGGGATTATAATCGACGTTGGTGGCCCCTTTTCTACTGGGTTGGTACGGGCTCCGGTCTCGGGATCGCCGCTGTCGTCTACAAAGAATTCAATGTTCAGAATTGATAATTGGTGAGCCAGTTTTCGTTAATTTTTTACCATCGTCCTCTTCATTTATGTCTTCATCCTCAGAGTCAGAAATGTGAACAGAAACCTCACTCTCGTCTGTAGCAGTCCATTCGAAGAAGAGTCCAAAAGCAATGTCATACCCGTCAGTAGCAAATTCCCAAAATAATGCTGAGCCGTCCTTGTGGGTTGGGACACGTACTGTTAAAGTTTCTCCGTGTCCAACCTTATAAAATTAGATTTTTTTGCTGATTTTCTCTAAAGATAAAATGTAATCTTTTTTCAATTCATCTTTTTTCTCGGTAAATACCTTTATAATTGAATCTCCTCCCTCTTTTCTAATGGAGTCTTTAAAATCTGAAATTTCCCTTTTTGTCCACATGGAGGCTGGCGGTACTACAAATAAGTAGTGTTTGTAATGTTGAAAAAGCCACTTTCAAAAGTTTTAACATTTGGTTGCTTACAATCTTCGTCTTCCTGACAATAGTCACACTCCTCACTACAAACGTGGTCACCATCTCCCTCAACTTCAGGTGAGTTTTCGTCCTCATCGATTTGAGAAGACTCATCAATTTTTAAAGACCCGATCTCTGGCAAAGTTATTTCACCAATCGACTACGAAGAAAGAGCAAAATTATGGGGCTAATAAAAAAAGATAATTCTGATAAATAAAGTTTACTGCTTGGAGATTCTCTTGCCCTTCCTTTAGAGTGTGATTTGCTTGGTCTTCCATTTGTTGTTGATAAATTTGCTGCATATACTAGAGAAAAAACGCCTTTTAATATTTGAGAAGAGAACAAAAAATCAAATACTAGGTTTTTTGTCAAAGGTATAAAGTTTCAAGCCACAAATATTTTTTCTTAACACTCGAACCTGGTGAAAATGTTGTTCTTGTAGATGCTTTATCATAACTGCTTGCTGGTCCGGGTTATTTGGGTACTGTTGCTCAGCAAATGCTTTAAACTGATCAAAAGTCTGAAGATTCAAAGCATCCTATATTTTAAACGAAAACATCAATGAAATTCCAAATACTTTTACGCAACAGATATTGCCAACAATGACCTGAATTCGTCTTCTTTGCTCCTCGTGTCTTTGCCTTTCAGCTTCCTGTACCAACTTGGCTTGCTCTTCTTGAGCCTCTCTCTCGGCTGCAGCTACAGACTCAGCGAGGCGTCTCTCTCTTCAAATGAAAACAAAAAGATCATTACCATCGCAATGTTAATCTTTCTTTTCTAATTATGAGTTAATTAATTCTTCTTACTGCTCTTCTCTCTTCATCTCGTCCTCTTTTTTCTGTGACTCGAGGTACGCTTGCAAATGTGGCATTAGCTTTAAGACACCGTTTACAAAGCTCTTCATTGCATCAGGTTTACTCATAGCTCCCAAACTACACCACGCATTCCTAAAATGTACTTTTTTTACTAACAAAAAGAGAAATAAATTTTTGTGAATAACAAGCATTTTGGGAGTATTGAACAATAAAGTACTTGAATCTCCGGTTCTTTTCTTTACATAGTAATTAATAACCAGCCATCTAGCTTTGAATTTTTTATTGTAAGTTAAGCAAGGGATGAAGTTAAAAAATTCACCTGCGATCTCTCCCAATGACATCTAGTGTGCCTAAGGGGAAAGATTTTTCCTTAGTAAAAGGTCCATGTAATGATTGCTGGGTGAGAGCAACAAGACGTATACGGTCATTATATTGGAGCTGTACAGACTTCCCTTCATTTTCTATTGCCACAAAAACATTAGAGAATTATAATGTGAAAGAATTGATTCATCCTCGTATCGCGACTCACCTTTATAAAATCTGAGTGTCAATTTGTACGTGTCCTTAAGAGTGAATCCCCAAGTTTCCAAAAACTCCAAGTCAAACTCGCTAGGTTCCATGTTTTTTGACTTGAATGGTGAATCTGTCTCCTCGGGGACGATTTGAACTTCACCCATAATTTAATTTGGCAATTTCTCTGACTAATCTTCTAACAGAACAAAGTATGACATGACACTGTCAATCAATGTAAACAACAACAACATTTCCCCGAAGCACTTTTGTTATATCACCAACGTATTGTTCCAAGATTATCCGCAATCCAGACTGGCAGCACTAGACAAAACTTTAGGGGAAAAAATATAATCGGTCACGCAACCTAGTAAGGTAAAGTAAAATGGCTGAGTGATATTTCTGTCTATAAAAACATGCATGAAGTAAAAAAATATATTTGGGTCAAAGCTGGGTCTGGCCTCATGTTTACTTTGTGTGAGGTTGGGAAAAGGCACAGCCCATCTTTACCTTGACTTCATCTCTACATATAAAAGTGACTGTACCTATGTCCCCTTTTCACGCCCGAACCGCTGGACCAATCTCCACCAAATTTTGCACAGACCTCCACACCAACTCCTGGAAGGTTCTTAACACAAGCATGACCCCTGGACCCCGGAGTACCCCAAACTCTAAAATGGGTTAAGGGAGAGAAAACTTTGTGTAACGTAAAATGTCCAGATAGGTACCTTTATACTGTTCAGTTAATTTCCCAGGCAGCGCCGGGGCCCGGTTGGCTAGTACATATAAAAGTGACTGTTTGTACCTATGTCCCCTTTTCACGCCAGAACCTCTTGACCCATCTCCACCAAATTTTGCACAGACCTCCTCACCAACTCAGAGAAGGTTCTTAACACAAGCATGACCACGCCAACCTAACTCCTGGACCCAGGGGTACCCCAAACGGGTCACAAGAGAGCAAACTTACGTAAGATGTCCAGATGGGTGATGTAAGCTCATCAAGTTTTTCCCGGGCAGCGCCGGGGCCCGGTTGGCTAGTATTTTTTTACATAACCAAAG
>Ga0194133_10006121_pt1 | contig 14981 bp, 18 predicted proteins | sample TA2KigOf40mmetaG_FD_155448 | JGI IMG/M metagenome (GOLD analysis project Ga0194133, IMG submission 155448) | Freshwater microbial communities from Lake Tanganyika, Tanzania - TA2015055 Kigoma Offshore 40m | ecosystem: Environmental > Aquatic > Freshwater > Lake | place: Tanzania: Lake...
GTCTCTCCCACTACAGCGATTCTGCTAAAACAAAGGCTGGCTGTCCAGTGCTTTTTCCGCCTGGCAGCCGACAGTGTCTAGACTCGTGTCTCACGGAAGGGGACAAGCCCACCTCATCCTTTACGACCCCAGCCACACCGATCTCGCCCCGCAACTCATGCGCTCCTTTGAGCGTTCATTCGCCTTCCACAAACAGATCTTCAACTACCAACCCAAAGAGAAAGTCTCCATCCTCCTGGAGGACTTTTCCGACTTTTCCCACGGCGGCGCAGACGCCATTCCTCTCAATCGCGTCAATGTAGGTATCGCTCCTGCCAGTTACATCTACGAAACCGTCCCCACCAATGAGCGGATGAGTTGGATGATGAATCACGAACGCGCTCACGTAGTCGAAATCGACGGCACCCGCCGTTCCGATCGCAATTTCCGCAAGCTCTTCGGGCTCGGTGTCATGCATGGCAAGGTCGTTCCCGACGGCGACGACCCCCTCTCCATGGCCTACGCCTACCTCACCGTGCCTCGCCGCTATGCTCCGCGCTGGTTCCACGAAGGCATTGCTGTCTTTCTCCAAACGTGGATGGCCGGTGGCCTCGGTCGCTCCCTTGGCGGCTATGACGAAATGGTCTTCCGGTCCTTGGTTCGCGACAATGCCCGCATCTACGACCCAGTCGGTCTCGGAGCCGAAGGCACCACCATCGACTTCCAGGTCGGCGTCAACTCTTATCTCTACGGCACTCGCTTTGTCACCTGGCTCGCCGCAGAATACAGTCCTGAAAAAGTCCTCGCTTGGGCCCGCAGTGGAGACGACTCCAAGACCTATTTCAGCTCTCAGTTCCAAAAAGTTTATGGCTTTTCTCTCGAAGACACCTGGCAACGCTGGATTGCTGCCGAGAAAGCGTGGCAGCAACAGAATCTCGCTGACCTTCGCAAGTACCCTCTCACACCACTCACGCGGTTCTCCAAACAAGCTCTCGGATCCGTCTCCAATCCCTTCTACGACGAGCAAACCAACCAACTCCTCGTCGCCGTCCGCTACCCGGGCCCCATGGCCCACCTGGCCTCCATCGATCCAACCACCGGCCAATCAAAAAACCTTCGAAACATCTAGGGCGCAGCACTCTTCTTTGTCACCTCCCTGGCCTTTGACAAGGCCGGTCGCAAGGTCTTCTTCACCACAGAGAACAATGACCAGCGCGACCTCAACGTGCACGATCTCACCACCGGCAAACAGATCCGCTTGTTCGATCAACTCCGTGCCGGCGACCTCGCCTTCGACCCCCAATCCAAATCCCTCTGGGCCATTCGTCACAGCAAGGGCCTTTTGAGTCTCATCGAACTCCCGCCCCCTTACACAAAGCCCATCAGCCGCTTTGAGTTCCCTTACGGCACCGATCCTTTCGACCTCGACATCTCACCCGATGGCAAGCTCATGGCCGCGGTGATCTCCGATGTAAGCGGTCGCCAAAAGCTCGTCACCTTCGAGCTCGAGCGCCTCCGCAACAACGACGCGACAACCACTCTCATCAAAGACTTCGATTTCTCTTCCGCCGCGGCGTTCACCTTCTCACCGGACGGCAAACACCTCTACGGCACATCCTTCTACTCTGGCGCCTCCAATATCTTCCGCTTCGACCTTGCCACAAAATCGATGGAAGCTCTCTCCAATACGGAGACCGGCCTCTTCTGGCCCCACATGCTCGCCGATGGCCGCCTCCTCGCTTTTGAATACACATCGCAAGGGTTCTACCCGGTCTTCGTCCAGGTCGGTAAACCTCTCGACGACATTGCCGCTGTCAAATATCTTGGCCAGCGTGTCGTCCAAAAGTACCCCGTGGTCAAATCCTGGAACATGGGCTCAGGCAAGGTGATCGATCTCGCCGAAGCCACCACCCGAGCCGGCGAATTCAAGCCGATTTCAAGGCTTCGAGGACACTCCCTTATCTCCATCATTCAGGGCTACAAAGACCAAGTCGCCTATGGCGGTCGTCTCGATCTGTCCGATGGCCTTGGCCTCGCCCGCCTCAAGGTCACTGCCACTGTTTCGCCAACCAAATCTCTCCCATTAAACGAACGCGCCCATGCTTCGGCAGAGTTCAACTACTTCGGCTGGCGCGCCACGGCCAATTTCAATCAGGCCGATTTCTACGACCTCTTCGGCCCCACAAAGACCGCCCGCAAAGGCTTCGCCGGCACCCTCGGCCACAAGCGCTACCTGCGTTACAAAACCAGCGAGACCCTCGAGCTCGATTCCAGTGTCGCCGGATACGTCGGCCTCGATCGCCTGCCAGAATTTCAGAACGTCCGCGCCAGCTTCGACAAATTCATCACCGCCAAAGTCGGCCTCAACTACGCCTGCGTCGTCAAAACTCTTGGCGCGGTGGACGACGAAAAGGGCACCAGGTGGAAACTCAACACCCGCTCAAACCTCGTCAATGGCAACCTCTACCCACGCTTCTACGGCCAACTCGACCAGGGCTTTCTCACACCCATCCGCAACTCTCCGATCTGGGTGCGCTCCTCAGCCGCCAAGTCGTTCGGTCCCCGCACGGAACCCTTCGCCAACTTCTTCTTCGGCGGCTTTGGTAACAACTGGGTCGATCATCAGGAAGTCAGCCGCTACCGCGAATGTTACAGCTTTGCTAGCGTCGAGCTCAATCAGATCGGTGCCACTGACTACGCCAGATCCATGGTCGAATGGAATCTGCCCCCCAAAACGCTTCCGCGACTTCGGCACCACGGCTAGCCATTGTAACTGGGCTCGCCTTTCCCTCTTCTCTGGGTTCCTTGCAGGGAACATTACAAACAGCTCGAACCGCCAACTCAACGCCAACCTCGGAACCCAGCTCGACGTGAAGATGGTCATCGCTTCTTATTTCAACACCACCTTCTCAGTCGGCTTCGCTGGCGCTCGCGATCGCTCCGGCCGCACTTCTAGTGAGCTGATGATTTCGTTGAAATTGCAATAAGACTTGCCGCTACCTCGGCGGCGCTTGGCCTTGAGCTCGGCGTCCTCTCGAGCATCCTCAACAACAATCCATCCAGCTCCAGAGGCAATTCCGGTCGCAACGAACTGGGTGTCGAGGGTGTCTTGCCTTCGATCGCCTCAAACACATCGAGCGGCGTCTCACCGGCAAATGGATGCTTCCCCGTGAACAGCTCATACATCACCGAGGCTAGCGAAAACACATCCGAAGCGCTGGTAGCGGCCTCCCCCCAAAGCACCTCCGGCGACATATAAGGCAATGTTCCTGACAACGTCCCCGAGATCGTCCCAGATGCTCCCCAACCTTCTGGATCCACACTTCGCTGCCCTGTTCGCTTCGCAAGGCCAAAGTCCAAAATCTTTACCACCCCATCACACCTCAACATTATGTTTTCTGGCTTGATATCGCGATGGATCACTCCTTCGGCATGCGCCGCAGCCACTCCCTCCGCTGCTTGCTTCGCCCATTCCACTGCTTCGCCAAACGAAGCTACGCCCCCATCTAGCAATTCCCGGAACGTTACTCCATCCACCCACTCCATCGCCAGATATAAACCCACCGGCGACTCTCCCAGTTCGTAAACTTTCACAAGGTTACGATGCGCCAGCGCTTGCGCAGCCCGGGCCTCGCGCTCAAACCTCGCTTCCGCAAAGGGGTCCACCAACAAGTGCCGCCGTAACACCTTTAGCCCCGCCGCCGCATCCCGTTCCACATCGTAGGCCCTATACACCTCCCCCATCTCGCCTACCGTCACCAAAGCCTCCACCCGGTATCCATCCACTAAATCTCCGGCCACCAACTGGTCTGGCGCCCGATCGAGCAGGTCTGCGGCCAGCAACCCTGGTGGCTCTTCGAGAAACCCTCCACTCAGTCGGTCCGCCTCAAGCAAGCTCTCTACTTCACCTCGCAGCCCCTCATCAAGCCTAGCCAGGAAAGGTCCCAATTCTTCCGGCTCCAACCCGCAGGCCTCCAGGTACAACTCCTCAACCTGTGCCCACTCCTCGGCGTTCATCCCAGTCCGCCAACACCCAATTCGCGCGCCAGCCATGCCCGCGCTGCCTGCCAGTCTCGCGTCACCGTAATCGTCGACACCTGCAGCGCTTCAGCCGTCTCTTCAATGCTCATACCGCCGAAATACCGCAGTTCGACCACCCGGCTTTTCCGCGGGTCCAACTTTTCCAGCTTCTTTAGCGCCTCGTTCAACGCAATCACTTCCTGCGCCTGCCGCTGCGTCCCCGGATCCACGTCATTGAGCGGCACCACCTGCTGGTCGCCCCCGCGCTTCTGCGTCAGATTCGAATGCGCATGATTCACCAGCACCTGCCGCATCGCCATCGAAGCCAGAGCAAAGAACTGAGCCTGGCTCTGAAACGACTTTTTCTCATGTCCAGCCAGCTTCAAATATGCTTCATGGATCAACACCGTGGGCTGCAAGGTGTGCCCCGGATTCTGCCCCGTCCACGTTCGCCGGGCAATCCGATGCAACTCGTTATAAACAAGCGGCATCAGCTCGTCTAGCGCTTCCTGATTGCCGCCAGACCAGTCCGGTAAGAGTCGAGTTACATCCCCCGATTCGTTCACGTCCCAAACATCATACCCGGAAACTTCATCGCTGTGCTAATCTGGAGGTTTGTGCCGAATAGCACATAATTTTGCCAAGAGAGGAGGTGAATCGAGATGGCTGAAATTCTCCTGCAAGACGGTGAGACCCTGGAAGCGGCATTGCGCCGTTTTAAACGTAAAGTGCAACAGGAAGACATCATCAAGGAAATTAAGAAGCACTCCTTCTACCTCAAACCCGGCGAAAAGAAACGCGTTAAGCAAGCTCTCGCCCGGAAGCGCAACCGCAAGAAGCGCCGTGGAGACATGGAGTAATCCGAAAAGGCCACCTCAAAAAGGTGGCCTTTTTCTTGGTCTCAAAACATCTTAGAATGGCATCCATTACACCGATGCGTCTGCTTGCCTCCCTCCTCCTCCCACTCGCCCTCCTCACTCAAGAACCCAAAAAAGTAGCCCTATTCAGCCCTCTCCCCGGCAATATGGCCTCCGGCCACAATCCCATGACCGACCCAAAGGTCAAGCTTGGCCGCATGCTTTACTACGAGCCCTGACTCTCCCTGTCCGGCACGATGAGCTGCAATTCCTGCCATGACCTCGAGAAATACGGCGTCGACTCCATGCCCACCTCTCGCGGCTTCAAAGGCCAGATTGGTGGTCGCAACGCCCCCACCGTCTACAACGCTGCCGGCCACCTTGCGCAATTCTGGGATGGCCGCGCCGACGACGTCGAAGCCCAAGCCAAAGGTCCTGTCCTCAACCCCGGCGAAATGGGTATGCCCTCCAAGGCCGAAGTTGAATATCGCCTCGAGCGCATCCCCGGCTACGTGGAACTCTTCAAGCAAGCTTTTCCGGGCGAACCCAAGCCCGTCAACTTTCACAACATGGCCCAAGCCATTGCCGCCTTCGAGCGCGGCCTCGTCACGCCCTCCCGCTTCGATCGTTTCCTGAAAGGCGGTGGTGGTCTCAGCCCGCAAGAAGCCAAAGGCTATCAGGAATTCCAGGCTGCCGGCTGCGCCTCCTGCCACAACGGACCCTACATGGGAGGCAACTCTTACAAGAAGCTCGGCCAGATGAAACCCTGGTCCAATGAGTCCGACCCAGGCCGCATCGCCGTCACCCACCTCGACAAGGACAAGATGGTCTTTAAGGTCCCCTCGCTCCGCAACATCGAGAAAACCGGTCCCTACTTTCACGACGGCAAGATCCAGACGCTCGACGAAGCCATCAAGCTCATGGCCACCCACCAGCTCAACCGCAACCTCACCAATGAACAAGTCGCCGACATTGGCGCCTTCATGAAGTCTCTCACCGGCGACATCCCGAAGGCCTACATCGCCAAGCCAGAACTCCCGCGATAAGATCGAGGGCATGCGCTTTGCCCTCTTGATCCTGGCCCTCGTCACGACGTTAACAGCGGACATCAAGCTACTCCGCCAGCCCACTTACTCCAAAGGTAAGGTGGCATTCAGCTACCTCGGTGACATTTGGACCGTCAACGAAAACGGCACTTCGCCGCAGCGCCTCACCGACAACAAAGCCCGCGACATCTACCCTCGCTACTCTCCCGACGGTAACTGGATCGCCTTCTCCTCCAACCGCGACGGCAACTACGACGTCTACGTCGTTCCCGCCTCTGGCGGCAAGCCCAAACAACTCACCTTCCACACCGCCGACGACAACGTCGCCGCCTGGTCTCCCGACGGCAAGCGCATCCTGTTCTCCTCCACTCGCGGTCGCGGCGCATTTCCCAGCGTTACCTCCTTGTTCGAAGTCAGCCCCGAAGGCGGCCTCGAACTCCCCATCGATACCGACTGGGGTGCCACCGCCAGCTACTCCCCAGACGGCAAAAAGCTCGCCTTCATGCGCCACCCCGCCTCCTGGTCGCGCAAACACTATCGCGGCTCCTACGCAGGCGACCTCTGGGTCATGGACACCACCGCCAAGACCTACACCAAACTCGGCGACAACATCTACAAAGGCCACTACCTCTGGCCCATGTACGCAAACAATGGCGACATCTACTTCGTCAGTGATCGCCTCCCCAACGAAGAAAAAATCCAAGCTGGCTCCCTCGAAGTCATGAAGAGCGTTAACAACATCTGGAAGATCTCCGACAAGGGTGGCAAGCCCACCCAGGTCACCTTCCACACCAGCGGCAACCTGTTCTTCCCCACCATCTCCGCCGACCGCAAGACCATCGTCTACGAAGAGAACTTCTCTCTCTTCAAGCTCGACATCGCATCCGGCAAATCCACCGAGATCCGCGTTGACCTCGCTTCAGACTCGAAAGACGATGACACTCCGCTTGTCACCATCTCAAACAATGCTGAGGGCTTTCATCTCTCTCCCTCTAATCGGCGCGTCGCCGTCTCCGTCCACGGCGAAATCTTCACCGTCGCTGCCGACCGTGGCGAACCCCAGCGCGTGACAGAAACTCCCTGGCGCGAAGAAGACCCTCGCTGGTCTCCCAACGGCAAATGGATCGCCTTCGTCTCTGACCGTACCGGCCGCCAGGAACTCTTCATCTCCGACGAACTCGGCAAGACAGTCAAGCAACTCTCCGACGCCGATTGCGACAAGCTGCAGATTCAATGGGGCCCCGACTCGAAATCAATCCTCTGGTCTGGCTCCGATCACCAACTCCGTCGCGTCGAGATCGACACCGTCACCACTCAGGTACTCGCAAAAGGAGAGGTTGGCAACGTCGTCGGAGCGCAATTCTCCCCCGACGGCAAGTGGCTCGCTTATGCAAAGCAGGACCGCCTCCTCCGTTACCAGGTCTGGGTCAAAAATCTTAGCACCAATGATGAGCAGTCTCTCCGTTCTGATCTCTTCCAATTCTCCAGCGGAGCCAAGTGGACGCCCGATGGTAAGAAACTTGTTTTTCTCGCCGGGATCAGCGCTCCCGCGATGGCTTCCCAGGGCTTCCGCGGCAGCCCCGCCCAACTCTATTCGTTCAACCTCATCAAGCAGGACAAAGCTCCCGAATCCCGCGACATCAACACTGAAGCCGAGGCCCAGTCCACCGACACACCACAGCCAAAACAACGCCGCCCGCAACCCACCCCGGTCAACGTAGAGATTGACTGGGACAACATCGATCGCCGCATCCAGAAGATCGGCACCATCCCCGGCGCGGCCATGATGGTCGTCGTCTCTCCCGATAGCCGCTCCTACCTTGTGCAGGCCAGCAGCATGGGCGCACCACAGCAACAAACCGAGGCACCGCCCGAAGGCCCTGCCATGTACGTCGTCCGCGAAGACGGCACTGGCATGCAGCGCCTCAACACCTCCGTCGCCGACAGCGCCTCCCGCGGTCGTGGCTCCACACCCGGCGGCGGTGGCCGCATCGGCATCAGCGGTAACGAACCCCAATGGTCCCGCGATGGCCGCAATGTCTACGCACTCATCGCCGGCCAGGTGTATTCAATCTCTGTCCCCGCTGGCGAAGCCTCAGACGGTCCTCGCACGATGCGCGCCCTCAGCACACCTGCATCTTCAGGCGCATCCCCCCGTCGTGTCGACTTCACCGTCCGCATGATCATTGATCGAGCCGCCGAGCGCAAGCAAGTCTTCGCCGAAGCCTGGCGCGTCATGAAGTACCGCTTCTACGATCCCAACATGCACGGCGTCAACTGGGCCGCCGCACAAGACAAACACGCCTCCGTCCTCGAGCACGTCGCCGACACCGAAGAGCTCCACAACGTCATCATGCAGATGATCGGCGAACTCAACGCCTCCCACACCGGCGTCTCCGGCGGTGGTCTCCTTCCCGGCGAAGCTCCGCCCGAGCGCATGCAAACTCGCCAGCCCGGCTTCACCATGACGCCAGACTCCGCCACAGGCCTCTATAAAGTCGAGGCCATCCAGCGCAAAGGCCCCGCCGACAAGGACTATCTCAAGATCACTCCCGGCCACTACGTCCTCTCCATCAACGGCAAGCTACTCAAAACGACACAGAATTACTGGGAGCTACTCAACGTCCTCCCGGGTCGCAAGCTTGAGTTCCTCCTCAACTCAAAGCCCGACATCAACGGTGCCTGGCCCATCATCATCGATCCCCTCACACCCACTGCTCACGCAAACCTCGAATACTCACTCTGGGTCGAAAAACACAAAACCATGGTCGACAAGCTCACGGGCGGGGAAGTCGGCTACCTCCACATCCGTGCCATGGACGCTCCCTCCTTGCAGAAGTTCCAGGAAGACCTCATCGACCTCCGCGACAAGAAGGCCCTCATCATCGACCAGCGCTTCAACGGCGGCGGTGGCATCGATCAGGAACTCCTCCAGATCCTCAATCAGCGCAAGCAATACCAGCGCACCCGTGGTCGTGACTCGATCGACGTCGCCCGCCCAGTCCAGGCCTTCTACGGCCCGATGGTTGTCCTCCAAAACGAACGCTCCGCCAGCGACGCCGAGATGTTCCCCGACGGCTTCCGCCGCCTCGGCCTCGGCAAGCTCGTCGGCATGCCCACGATGGGTGCCGTCATCGGCACCGGTTCGTTCACTCTCATGGACGGCTCTCAGATCCGCACTCCAGGTTCTGGTGTCTACACTTCCACTGGCGAGAACATGGAGAACTACGGCGTTCCTCCGGACTACTTCGTCGACAACGGCCCCGCCGACTTCCTCGCCGGCAAAGACCGTCAGATCGAAAAGGCGATCGAAGTTCTCAAGTCCGGCGCAAAATAAAAACTGAAATTCATTGACCCCTGTTCCTTGCACTCCGCGCAATCTCAGGCAAGGAACCGACAATGAAAACCTTCTTCCTCGCACTATCCCTGGCCGCCAGCCTCTCTGCTGCGTCCATTCCGCTTTTCAACACTGGCACAGACGCATCAAACAACCAGCTCCCCACTCCGGGCGCGCTGGAAACTCATTTCAATCTGATACCCCCCACCGGCTCGGTCAATGCCTTCCTCACCCGCTGGCAGTTTCCCTATATCGACGAAACGAGTCTCGGTGCACGCTGGATTTCTCCAGCCATCATCACGCCGACTGCTCCACCCTCCTTTCCAAATGGCGGATTCTCCTTCATCCTTGAGCAAACCTTCGATATGAGCCCCTTCGACATCAGCACCGCCAGCCTCTCTGGCTTGATGGGTGCCGACAACTGCATGATCATCCGCCTCAATACAACAGTTCTAGCTACAACAGGTGGCTCCTGCCCGGCCACCCGTCCTTCTTTCAACTTCACCACCCTCACCCCCTTCAGTGCCACAGCCTCGGCCTTCATCGCCGGTATCAACACCCTCCAGCTCCAATACAGCAACGCCGGCGGCCCCGGCGCTCTCGTCGTCACAGATCTTTAGGGCACGGCCGACCCCGTCCCTGAGCCCGCCACCTACGCCCTGATCGGCGCATCTTTGGTCGCAATCCAGATCCTAAGGAGAAAACGCTAGCGACAGCAATCCAACCGCTTCATAATTTCCTCCTGACCCACCTGTTTCATATGCAGGTGGGCAAAACTCTTTTGATCGACTCGGCCATCGATCATCGCTCTACCCCATAGAGATGAAAATCCAACTCTTGAGCATCCTGATGACACTACAAACCATGGCCGCGGGCGACTCTTTCTCTTTTCTGAATCGTACCTACACCCTCGCGTCCTTCAATCAGTAGGCCAGCGCACTTTGGGAATTCACAGCCAACGAACCCATCAATCAATGGACCACCTTACTCACTCTCGTCGATCGTCCTGACGCAAAGACCATCCAGGATCTCGACCGTCTCGCACAGGGCATCCTTGACACCTACAAAGCCAAAGGCGGCAAGATCCTCACGGCGCAAACCATGCAATCGAAGCAAGGCCCCTTCAACTACATTCTGGTCGCCTTCGACCAACCCGGTGCCAAGCGCTGGGAACTCAACTTCGTCAAGATCGCCCTCGCCCCCAAGAACGCGGCCATCGCCATCTATGGCGTCCGCGTCTCAGACCCCAAGGACTATACAACCAAGGCCAAGCAGTTTCTCAGCGACAACTCGCAGACCATCGGCATGGCTCTCGAGAATGCCAACTTCCCCAGCACTGCCACGCTGCCTCGCAAAGAGTTCTAACGAGCGCGGGTTCTAATCCTCAGCCGGAACGGTCTTCTTCTCGCGATGATTCTCTGGCTTCCCAGCCGGAATCCGGTTCACGATCTTGTTCGCGGCATTCTTCCGCTTCACCAGATCGAACGCATCGTAGAGAGTTCCCGTCGCCGTCCTGCTTTCGTAGGTCATTTGGTTGCTCTTCACCCGGATGATCTGAAACAGCTGCGTATCTTCTGCTGTTCGGATCATCCAGGGTTTTTTCTCCAGGTCGTATTGCTTCGGTCCCACCACACTCACCGCATACACAGTCGTCTTCTCCAATCCCGATCGTGCATAAGTATGATCATGCCCGGTCAACACCAGGTCCACCTTGTACTTCTCGAACAGCGGCTGCCACGCATCTCGGAGCTTCGGATTATCCCGCCCCTTGGCAGCGCTTAACACCGGATGATGAAACGTCACCACGGTCCACCGCCCCGGATTCCCTTTGAGAGCCTCCTCCAGCCAAGCCGTCTGCTCATCCGTCACCCGGTTGGAATCAAGCGAGATCATCCGCAACCCCTGATAGTCCACGTAATAGGCCGCCTCCTGATATCCCTTCGGCCCATGCTCCGGCAGCGTAAACGTCATCCCCCAATGCTGCGTCAGCGCTGGCTGCCCATCGATCTTCCCGTACTCATGATTCCCCGGCGTCGGCACGCTCGGCACAGACCGGCTGATAAACGACATCGCCCGGTGCCACTCGCCCCACTGCCCATCGTTGTTTCAGTTGTTGATCAAATCCCCCGCATGAACGAGAAACCGCGCATTCGGCGCATGCCGAAATGCTGTCTGAAACAGAAGCGCGCAATGCTCGGCGATCTGTGTCTGCGCATCCCCAAAATAGAAGAACTCAAAATCCTCTTCCACCACGCCCGCTGTCCGAAACCGGTTCCACTCGCTCCAATTCACCCCATCCCCAACCCGGTAATTGTAGTTCGTTCCCGCCTTCAACCCCGTCAGTGTCGCCGAATGATAATGCGCGACAGACAGCTCCGTTTCAAATGGCTGGCTCATCCCCTTCACCTTGCTCGTAGCCTTCGCGAAGTTCGGCCCGTCTTGCGTTTCAGCGAACTCCACCACCGGCGTCGTCACGCTCGTATCCGTCCGCCACGTCATCGATTGTGTCGTCTTCGCATCTCCAGACCAAGTCAGGATCAACCGGTCCGGCAGCGGCGTCGGCGCATGCTCCAGCTTCTCGGAGTACTTCAGCGCCTCCTGCCCGAGCAACACCGCCGCAACCGCACACAATCCAACCCAGTAAATTCGCTTCACGGTGAATAGTCTATCCACCACACCCGACAAGCGCATGTCTCGGCTTAGAATGAGGGCTGCCATGCACGGCACCGCACCACTAGACGAACATCGCTGGCTCCAGCATATAGCTGGCAACTGGACCTATGAATCCGCGGCCCTTATGGGGCCGGACAAACCTCCCGTGAAGAGCATCAGGAAAGAACTCGTTCGCACCATTGGCGAATACTGGATTCTTGCCGAGGCCCAAGGGCAGATGCCCGATGGCAAACCCACCACCATGTTCGTTACAGCTGGCTATGATCCGGAACTAAAAAAGTATGTCGCCACCTGGTTTGGCTCGATGATGCCAAAGCTCCGGATTTACGACTGTTCTCGTGCAGGCAACACGTTGAATATGAATGCCGACGGCCCTTCTATGTCGGGCGATGGCTCCACATCCCTCTATCGGGATTCGATGGAGATCGTCGATGCAGACCACAGAACCTTCCGTTCCCAGGTTCGCAACCCGGACGGAAGTTGGACGCAGTTCCTTACGATGCAATACAGCCGCACGAAGTAGGGCACAAGCGACGATTCCTCCCAGTTACTGCACCGGCATGCTCACTGGCACGCCCCCAATCCAGGCCGAACTCACCCGAACCTGCGCGTTCCCGCGTGTCACCCCTGCTGGCATTTTGAAGTTCACTTGACAGCCGTCCGTAGCCCCTGGATACCCAACCGCCGACAACACCTCAGCAGGAACTCCGCCGACTGTCACCTGAACCGGCGAAGTCACTACAGCCAGCGGCGATTGAGGAAAGCTCGCACCCGGTTCAACTCCCGGCCGCGTCGGTCCCATCCCGCTCGTAAACACCGACAGAATTTCCCCCGCGACAGCCGGCGCAGCCGCCGTCACCTGCTTGAAGTCCGCATGCGTAATTGCCGGTAATCCATTCGCCGTCAGCACCTGCGGATAGACCATCGGATAAATCGATAAGATAAACCGAGTCTTGCCTCCGGGATGCACTCTTCTCTGGCTGGGGTCTTCAGAGGCAGAAGCAAGTCGACCAGTGACCGTGTTCACCATGCCAGCCTGGCCACGAACTCCTTGAAACACCCCGCTCCCTCCCACAATGGCGTACTCACCCAACTCCACACCGCTCGGGCTGCCTGGAGGGGGATTCCCAAGTTGCAGCCCGCTAGCGAAAATCGTCCCGATGTATGTACCATCGGCGTTCAAGATTTGGAAGTAATAGGATCGATACGTCGAGGTGGAAATATCGGCGATGGGCCTCCCCGGAGTGGACGAGGTCGTTGTCCCGATCACCCGCGCCGAACCGTACATCAGCCCTTTCGCTGCCTGACCGTTCACCGTCACAATGTCGGCAAGATGATCCGATTCCAGAAAAGTATTCGGCAACGGACGAGCCACCGTCGTCAGCGCCGGGTTGGAACCCCGCTTAAAGGGATCCGTTGTGTCTTCCAGATATTCGACATAGTGTTCCACTTCGAGGACGATTCTAGATGGTAAAGGAACCTGTGCCGCCAACCCAAACGTAAGGAAAAATGGCGTGATCCAGATCTTTATGAAATTGTGCATTCCAGATTTTGGCCCGAATCCCCAATTTTTCGACAGGAGGAAACTCTGAGGAATAGATTTGTATCATCCATCACCTCGCGGATTGGGAGTGCAACAACTAGAAACGAAACCGCTTGTGGATCAAGCCCGCGGGAGGCCGATTGCTGTTTCTCCGCGTCGTCTTCGCTTTTCTGGCTCTGCCCGTCATCGTTGCCGGTGTGGTGCCCTCGGCCTCACTGGCTGCCGACCGCTGGCGCTTTGAAGGCTCTCCACTCGGCTGGCTTCTCCTGACCTGCGGGATTGGAGTCACCCTTCGGTGCGTCCGAGAATTTTATGTCATTGGCAAGGGCACTTTAGCCCCTTGGGATCCACCGAAAAGGCTAGTCGTCATCGGGCTCTACCGGCTGACACGAAACCCAATGTACGTTGGCGTCTTGAGCGTGGTCGCAGGCTGGGCCCTTCTGACGGGCTCTCCCATCCTCGGCATCTACGCCGCCCTCCTTGCCCTCGCTTTTCACCTGCGGGTCGTCCACTACGAGGAGCCGATCCTGGCGAGCTCCTTCCCAAACGAATGGGCACTCTACCGCAAAACCGTCAATCGCTGGATCCCCGCAAACCTCCCAGTAACGGATACCCGGCAGAGCTGAAGTTGAGGAATGAAAAGCTAACGGAAGGTGGCAACGCTGTGCGACGCATCCCACCAGAATCGATCGTCCCTTGAAAAGAAAAACCTACCGCAAGTCATTTGACCCGCGCCAGCCGACGTGACAAACTCTCTCAATGCGCTTTTTCCTGACGCTGTCCATATTCGCCACTCTGCTTCCGGCAAATACTACATCCCGTCCACAATCGCCGGTAATGGCCAGTTACCTCCACCCGCCTCCGGCAGCGTCGCCATCAATAGTCGATTGGTAACTCCGCGCTACGTGGCCACAAGCGCCAGCGGCAAAACCTATTTCTCCGACGCATACTTCAACCAGATCTTCGAAATCACTTCGGCCGGAACCCTTGAACTAGTCGCGGGAGTAGGACGGCAGGGCTTCAGCGGCGACAACGGGCCTGCCACGGCTGCGCTGCTCGACTCCCCTGGCGCAATGACCGTGGACTCCTCTGGAAATCTCCTCTTCGCCGACACCAACAATGGCCGAATCCGCCGCGTCACTCCGGCCGGCACCATCTCTACTCTTGCCGTGGTCGGTGGCGTCACCGCGTTGACCTACGACGCTGCTGGCAACCTGTATTTCTGCGTCTCTAACCAGAACGCAGTGCGTCGGCTCAACCCCGACGGAACTAACACAGTTTTCGCCGACACCGGCACCTCCGGATTCTCCGGCGACAGCGGCCCGGCGACATCCGCCGCCCTGAATGGCCCAACTGGTTTGCGCTTCGATTCCGACGGGAATCTCTTCATCGCCGACACCTAAGAGCCTGTTGAAAAAGCCCCTGTTCGTCAGTTCTGGTTTTTTCTTGATCGTTTCTTAGGCATTCGAGAAGGTTTTTGCGGCCGGGCAGAGCTCCGCCGGAAGCCGCAAAGCTTTGGTTTTTGC
>Ga0194133_10006123_pt1 | contig 14980 bp, 12 predicted proteins | sample TA2KigOf40mmetaG_FD_155448 | JGI IMG/M metagenome (GOLD analysis project Ga0194133, IMG submission 155448) | Freshwater microbial communities from Lake Tanganyika, Tanzania - TA2015055 Kigoma Offshore 40m | ecosystem: Environmental > Aquatic > Freshwater > Lake | place: Tanzania: Lake...
AAACTATTTCGGCGCTCGGCCTCAACATCAACGAAAGTCTCGCCCTGCACTCGCTGTTGATCAAATGCCCTCCCCTCAAATCTCTCGCCGCCACGCGATAACCATCGTCGTTAGTCAACCTAAAATTGCCTACTGGTGAAAGCATCCCGAATATTTGTCGCCGGAGCGGCGCTATTCCTAACACTTGTTTGCTGGTCGCTTAGCTCGCCCATCAACTCTCATGGTGATGAGCGTTACTACATAGGCTCGATTTGGTGCGCAAATGGTTACGACGAGAACTGCTTGCCCCTAGGACGCACCAAAGACAACATCGAGGTCGCGTCAGTCAAACTCGGACTATGCACCCCAATTGGAATTGAAGAAACCTATAAACGTGTTTTGGTTGACCAAAATGAGGCTCAATGTCGATACGAGACTCGCAACAACGACTCACTGGCTGATTTTAAAAGCTCAATAAACAACCAAATTGAATCAAATGGTTACGTCGGAACAGATTTCAATCAAATAAACCATCCGGTCTATTACCAAAAATTTATGAATGTTTTCGTAACTGAAAATGGCGCACTTTCGGTTGTTCTAATGCGCATATTCAACTCATTTATCTTCTCTTTACTCTTCACTTTATTGCTTTTGCTCGGTCCAAAAGAAGTAAAACAATCAATGATTATCTCTTTTCTGTTGATTGCAGTGCCGTTTACGCTCTTTCAAATTGCCTCGATCAACCCAAGTAGTTGGGCAATCATCGGTTGCAGCTTTAGTTGGGCTTACATGTACAGCTTCATCAGACAACGAAAAGAAAATCGTGTGAAACTTCTTTTACTAACCCTGGGGTGGATTATTTCGGTTACACTGGCATTTTCGGCTCGACACGACGCAAAAATCTTCACAATTTTCACCAATTTTTGTGTTCTGCTGTTTCTTTTAAGTCAATTCGTAACCAAAGAAGTGAAAAAAATCAGCCTTTTAAGTCTCTCGTTTTTTTCTTTGGTAATACTTGTAATAACCAGACAAAATTCTCAAGTACTCAAAAATATTTCATCTATCAATACCGATTCTTTTTTTGACGTCAAGAACCAATTTTTAGCAATCGGCGGGACAATAAAAATCTTGATTGCCACCCCACTAAGAATTCTTGGCTATGAAAGTCTGGGGTGGCTTGGAACTTTTGTACCAATGGTTGTGGTTATATCGGGCTTATTGATTAGTATCGGCCTACTATTGAATCTGCTTTCAAAAAACAATAAACAACAAATTGTTGCTCTCACAATTTTCTTTAGCTTTTCATTTCTAACTATTTATTCACAAATTTTTGGCCAACTGAGCACGTTCCCGCCGTTCTACCTGATCCGCACAGCGTGGCGAGGAGACACCTTCTTCAACGCTCGATACTTTGTGCCTTTAGTGATCTTTTACGTGGCCACACTTGTCTTACTTTCAAACAAGAACAAGAAATTTTTAGAGAATGATTCCTCATATGTGTTTTTAAACCTTTTACCGTTTACCCATGCAGTTAGTCTCATAACTGTCGGCCAAATTTTTCGTGATAATCCCTCTTGGTATTGGGTTAACTTTTTCTTTGGAATTAACTCAGTTGCTCTTATTGGCTCAATTAGCTTCTTTGCTTTTACCTACTTTTCTATAAGTGGTTAAGGCGCTTGAAGCATGTGAGTTACATTTGAATAAAGTCTTTCTCACTGTAAGTGAATCTTTCTCATGTGAGTCTAAAACTTAAAGTACTATTGGCTGAACGCTTCGACCGTCGCATTGTAAAGCCGGGTAAAATTCGATAACCAATTCTTAACTATTTTTATTGAATGCCACATTTGAGAATTGCAGCGATGACCACCATGCTTCTGTAAATTTCCAAAACGAAGTGCTCAAATCACGTTAACAGTTCTCAGATTGGTGTCATAATCCATTTATGTCAGATTCCGTCAAATTGCCCCTGACTCGTCAGGAAAAGATCTACGCAACATTGATCTACATAGTTGGCCCTCTTGTTTCAATTTTGGATATTCTAACAATTTGGTCGTCAGCATCATTATCGATGCACTTTTTAAATGATGGAAACCAAAATCAAACTGATGGATTTTTGAGCGTTTTGTCTTTAAGTAAGGAATCCATACTGGCGATCTTCGTTACTTTCTTTTTATTGCGTACTTTTGTTCGTCTCAGCAGAGTAAGTATTGAGGCAAATCTGCGAAAAATTCTCTCCGAACGACTTACAAATCGAATCTTTGAAGCACAGATAATTAAACACTCTAAAGTTGACAGCAACGATAATGACAGCTCAGGGATGCTACGTGATATTGATTCCGTCTCAGAGTTTTTGAACTGCTTTATCTTCTCGCGCTTCATCATGTTTGAGGAATATTTACTTATTGCTGGCATTATTTTGGCAATATCAGTAAATTCGACTATCGGAGGCCTAGTAATTTTGGTTTTTAGTGGGCTGTTACTTTTTCTAGCTCTCCGAATATCCTCTGAACAGATGAAGCAATCCGGCTACGAAAATGCCATCAGTCGAAAGCGAAGAATTCAATTCGCTCAATTTACTTATAGTTCAATTAAAGAATTAATCGCATATGGCATGAACAAACCTGCAGTCAAATTCTTCGAAGCGCAACTGAAAGGCTCTCTCAAAGCAGAGCATCGATATCAGGTGATCTCACAAAGTAGTTCACTAGTGATTGAAGCGATCATAGTTGTCTCGGCAGTTTTGACAATATGGGTTACATCTGTTGTTCTAGATAGTGGTGCGAAAAATCTTTCGGCTGCCGTCGTGCTTGCGCTTAGCGCTTTCAGAATCATCCCTTGCGTATCTCGTTTAAATAGTGCTTTTCAAAGCCGAAAATTTACAAAATATCAGTCTCAAATCTTGATGGGCTACTTAAATAATCCCTCTATCTCGAATCTCATGATTGGCACAATTGATGGAGAAGTGCCTGCCTTGGAAATCACTGGGTCAAGTTATGAGCAAATGAATGGTCTGGTTGATTTGACTATCGAGCTTAGGAATGTGACATTCGCATATTCAGCCAAAGGACCTCAGGTAATTAAAAATCTCAATCACGATTTCCAAACAGGATTGCTCCACGTCGTTCGCGGTGATAGTGGAAAAGGTAAGTCAACTCTTTTAAATCTAATTCTGGGTTCTGCCGAAATTCACGAGGGTCAAATTCTCATCAATCAAGTTCCACTGAGATCTTCCCAGATATTTCGCGAGTATCGAATCGCATATGTGCCACAATCACCTACAGCAATCGACTACTCACTTTCAGACAACATAACTTTGGCGTTCCTAAACAACGAAGTAGTGGACGAAAGCAGACTTCAGTATGCCGTACTTGCTGCTGGACTTGACAAATTTATCGAGACACTACCAGAAGGCCTTAGTACAACCGTTGGCGAATTTGGCTCAAAAATATCTGGGGGACAGCTGCAGAGAATAGCTCTGGCTCGTGCACTTTACAGGAAGTCGTGTGTTCTACTTCTTGATGAAGCAACATCTAGCCTTGACTACGAAACCGAAACAAAAATCCTCAAGGACCTCGTCAACCTAAAAGACCAGGTGCTTATCATTTTGGTTTCACATAGTAACAACGTGGCGAAATACGCTGACAAAATCCTTGAGCTGTAAATTGATTACACACGAACCATAAGTTCAAGTAGAATTAATTTAAACATTTTGAACTATATTTTACAACAGCTCTTGACAGAAGGATCCAAAAATCTTCGTCAACTAATTCTGAGCCGTCAAATGGGTTTGTCAACGCATCACGTAAGACTAGCGCTTGAGATATCTGTCGAGATTTAGCGCCTAAGGCGACTCGACGTTTCATCGTTGGACAAAATTTGATGCAAACCTAGGCTAGTTAAGCTCAACAAAAACAAGTATCGAGCACGAAAGTGGCAGTATCGCCATCAATTTCTACTTGCCTATTCTCAAAACATATTCGTAATTCGGATATTGGGAGGTTGATTCTTGTCTTGGGTTCAGAATGATTACCAAATTTTGATAGATGGTAGAAAATTCACTTTTTTAGAACTCGCCTGATAGTTTCGGGGCTACCGATGGCAAATTTGCAAAAATTCATAAGAGCTGAATAACCTCGTGATCTCGTTGCTTATGCCTGTCTGCAATTCACTTTCAGGCCAAAACCATGATTTTGGTTTTTTGGATCAAGCTATCGCTTCATTACAATCTCAAACCTTCACGGAATTTGAATTACTAATTTTGGATAACCAAAGTAATGACTGCACTTTCGAATATTGCGAAAAGATTGCCCGTAAAGACTCTCGCGTAAAAGTATTTAAAGATGAAGCTCGCAGAAGTCCAGAAGAGGCAATTCGAAAACTATCTGAATTATCAAAGTATGACTATTGTGCAATAGTTAATGATGATGATACTTGGGATGATCGATACTTCGAGATACTTATAAGTGTTCTTGAGTCAAATCCATCAATCAGCCTGGCTTACACAAATGGACGATATCTCAGCCCCAGTGGTAAACGGCTCGGACGAATCGATGCCAAAAGAAACCTTATCTATAGCTCTTCTTCAACCTGTGAAACTAATTTTCATAACTACCTTAAATTTCGAAATCCTGTCCCTATATCGTTTGGGCTATTCCGCCGCAAAAGCTTTATTGAAAGTTACCCATCAAAAGTATTTGACTCATACGGAATGAACCTTGACAATATTTTCATTGCTAACTTTATTAGATTTGGGAACTCTATTCTCCATCTTGATTCTGACCTTTTCTTCTATCGAAACAAGAAGCGAGCACTTCATTTTGATCGGCTTGTAGGTGCGCAAACGTTTACTCCTTGCGATATTCTCATACGATTAGTGACGCACCAATTACAAGTTGCGGCCGAGTTGATTTCGAGTGGAAACTGTCATAAGAGCATTATCAACATGGACTGGGCCAACGAGGAGATTATTCTTTCAACTTTGAAACCAATTAAGCACCTGATTAGTTGGGCAATGGTGATTTTCCCACTTTCGCACCAAGAGTTCAATCAAGTGAAGCGATTCCGAAAGTTGATCGGTGAATACACGTTTAACCTTTCACGTTATGAGAACCGCAAAAATCACCGCACCACAACCAACGGAATAATTCACGACTACCTAAACCACCTCAAGAAAAGTTCAGAAAATGCTTTTAGGGAATCTGAAAAACTTAGGATCCCTCTGCAATCGCTTCTCAAAGCTATAAGCGCTTTGCAGAATGAACCTTTGATTTCTCGAACCAATAGAGACCTTGCATTTTAGACTATTCTGTGAACTACCTTAATTACGAAATGTTTCAAAAACTTTCAAAAACCCTGACGTCTAATTTCTTGGCGTACCGTCTTGTCTGGCGCCCACTCGCAAAGTTGTACGAGCAGATTTATAAATTTAAGGGGTGTCTTGCACTAAGAAACTACTGGTCTCCAGACGACGATTGAATAACCATCTATCAAAAACGAACCCATGTAGGAGCGTTGAGCCATGATTATTTCAATTTTCTGCCTCGACTCAAGTTCCCGAAGTCGAGTTAGGTATCCAGATAAATAGTTTCGTTTCTTGAAATATTCAAGTGATAGATAATCCATTAGATTGTTTTGGTCCAACAATTCTCCGATGGGTTCAACGTGAATCACTAAACTTGGACCATTTTTCATTAGATAGTTCAGGAACGGCTCAAATCCCGTTCCGATTTGTTCAAGAGAGGCCACTGTCACAACCGCACACGAATCAGCTAGCTGAAATGTTTCGTCTGGGTTGAAATAGTCAAAACAACTTGCTCGAATATTAGGATCTGCCCTCCGTGTAGCGATTTGCTGTATAATTTCCTGTGACGACTTAGTCCAGTCGAGTCCCCATAGGGTGGTTAAATCGTGTCGTTTTCTAAATCGGAGAAGGTTGTGCCCGGTTCCGGCGCCAAACTCATAGATAGTCGAAAAATCTCCGAGAAATTCATCGGAAATCCAATCCAAAATAAACCCAAGCATCCAGCTTTCCATATTTTTGTTTACCGGAGCAACGAGTTTTTGGCGCCATCTAACTGAGTTAAATTTATTGAAGTACTGTGGAATGAGTGCAGTCTCATCTGATTTTCGTTCAAAATCCAAAAGAATCTGACCCCATCCTGATTCCCAGTCTTCATTTCTATTGACTCCTGCTCGGGGTAACTCTGAAAGCAAAATACCCAAAATTCGTACTAGACTCTCGTCCTGTTCAAAAGATGTAAGAGATCGAAACGTAAAATCTAGTTTTCTGAATTCGCTTTGAAGCCAGTTAGATGCAGAGATCTTCCAAACTTCTTCGATTTCTTCTAGCGAGATCACTTGAGTAAGAGAAGCATCAGATGCCATTTTCCTGTCGTTGGCCAATGATTACATCCTCACACTGGGATATTTCGATACGAACCATTCAACGGTCTTTTGAATCCCGTCCTTGAGTGTGACAAAACTCCCTGGCGGGTCGAGTGCTCTCAAGGGCCTATCGTTTGATGGTTTTCGCATTTGTCCGTCTGGTTTCGTGGAGTCAAAACATACCTCGCCTTGAAAGTCCAAACTTTCAACTACAAAGCCAACCAATTCTCGAATTGATGTTTCTATTCCTGAAGTTAAGATTAAGGGCTCACTCAAGACCTTCTCATAGATGAGCCAGAGAGCAAGACGAGCGACATCGTCAGAATAGATAAATTCTCGCAACGGATTGCCGCTGCCCCACACAGAGAGGGATTCACCCTTCACTTTTGCCAGAAAACAACGATGAATTAGGGAGGGGACAACATGTCCTTCAACGAGGTTCCAGTTGTCATTCGGACCATAAATGTTGGTTGGAATTGCGATGCTATATTCAAGTCCCCATTGCGACTTATAGGCTCGGGTCTGAACTTCTAGCATTCTCTTCGCATACGCATACCCAAAATTTGATGGATGTGGCGGTCCATCATGCAAGTTCTCTACTGACAATGGATACGGTGCATCGTTTGGAAAGACGCAGGTTGACATGAACGACACTAATCGTTGAACTCCAACGACTCTGGCTGATTCCAATACATTGACATTGATCAAAGTATTTTTTCGGAAAAAATCGCCGGAGTACATGATATTGCCTCCAATCCCACCCACCACAGCCGCGAGGTGAACAACATGGGTAGGCTGCACCCTTTCAAAGAGTTTCATAGTTGCATCGAATTCAGTGAGGTCGGCATCTCTCCTAGTTGCAAAAAATACATCCACGGGGTTGAGCCGACGTATTGCTGAGCCCACGAGCCCATCGGAACCCGTAACCAGAAGTGTCATTATCTATAAACTTCCCACTGACATCTAAGTCAGCTGTCTATACCAAGAAATCGTACGCCGCAGACCGTCACGCAAATCAACAAATGATTTGTCCTCCGCCAGCCGAAGCACCTTTTCAATATTTAACTTTACATCTTGGGGAGCGCCGACCAACCCGACACCCACTTCGGGCACGACAACCTGGGCACCAGTCATGTCTCCAATGAGAACTGCGAGTTCTTGGATTGAGGTTCTTGAGATTCCTCCAATATTGTAAACAGCTTCATTGCCTTGGAACAGTGCCACAAACATTAGCCTTATCGCGTCGGTTACATAACAGTATGTTCGACACGCGGTACCCGCATCTTTCAAGATTATTTTGCGCGAATTGAGAGCGCTCTTCACAAATTGATTGAGGACTCGTTCATCCGTCATCGCAACTCCAGGACCATACGCTAATGCCAAGCGTGCTGAGGTGCTGCGAATTCCAAAGTATTGCGAAGCAAGCGACGTATAAGTCTCACCGCACCGCTTTGCCTCGATGTATGGTGCGCGAGGATGATTAGTGTTAGTCGTTCCGATTTGAGTTTCTTCATACGCGGGCGAGTCAAGACCAGAGTAAACCTCAGAACTGCTAACAAACAGAAAACGTCCACCGGGTTTGGTTTTTCGAAGTAGAATTTCTGTCGTAAGTGTATTTATACGTATTGTCAACATTGGATCAGACAAAAATTTTCCAGGTTGCCCATAACCTGCAGCATGGATAATCAGGTCCGCTTCGGGTAACGAATTTGCAAAGTCCCAATCACCCAGATCTCCAGTACGTACATCGACATCCGACAAGTTTAAATTTGTCTTCGGGAATACGCCTGACCGTGTTGAAACAGTTATGCTGCCAACTGACTGGCCTTGATCTCTTGCGGTCAAAAGAGTTCCCAAAAAATATGTACCGACTAATCCTGATGCTCCAGTAATGAGCACGGATCCACCATCTAATTTTGATAAATCTATTGAATTACTAAGTTGAAGAAACTCTTCACGCAAGTTGGTTGCCAGCAAGTAATTTTTCCAATTCTAAGATGATCCTATCCGCTGAAAAATTTATAGCCGCGTAGTGTTCTTCTCGCGTTCCATACTCAGATCGGAAACTTCGTGGTATTCCGACGTTGGATACAACTGAAGGTGTGCCACTAAAGGCCTTAACCACTTCATGTGTAAGTGTTCCCTCGTAAAACGGCTCTACAATAAGAACTCGTCCGTTATGTGATGTCTGTCTGACTGACGCATAGTCAAACGGCCGAATTGACGTCAAATAAACTACGCTCACGTCAAAGTTCTCAACAGCCTTCAATGTCATGTCCAGGGTTGGACCAACGCAAACAACCGTCGCCTGATTACCTGATCTTACGAAATTGGCATGTCCAAGTTTCACTCTCTGCGACTCCGAATTCTCACTCTCGGAGAGCCGATAATACGTGATACTCGCATTGTCATATTCACTCATAAATAACTGACTAAACTCAAGGGCCGTTCCAGGAACAACAATTTCTACATTAGGTACCGACAACAAAGTCGACACATCACCTGGGCAGTGATGGGTACATCCGAGTGCAGCGTAGTCAAGTGAACCTCCCACAGAAACTAGGTTCCCTCTAAGCCTCTGATAACCGAAGTCAATCTTTATCTGCTCGAGAGCACGTTCGACCATAAATGGGGCAATCGTGTGAACTATCGGAATCATCCCTTCGATTGAAAGACCAGCTGCCAGGCTTATCGTCGACTGCTCCAAAATGCCGATGTTGATGACTCGATGCGGGTGATCTCGCATGGCTTCATTAAACCCAAATACTCCAATATCACCGAGTAGAAATATCGTTTGATCATTAGTGTTGAGGATCTCACGAGCCGTACGTGCGAATTGTTTTCTCACTAGTTGTCACCGAGTAGGTTTTTAACTTCGTCTATTCTTGGAGCTGCGTGATGCCATGCGGGATTATTTTCCATTGCCTTGACACCCTTACCTTTGATGGTGTTTGCGATAACCGCAAGGGGTTTGGTTGTTTTCTCACGGCTGAGACTCTCTTCTATTTCAAATGGGTCATGACCATCAATTTCGACTACATCCCAACCAAACGCCGCAAACTTGCCGGTGATAGAACCAACCATAAGTGCACGATCTGTTGAGTGGTTGTAGTCAACGATACACACGAGGTTATTAAGTTGCTGATGGGTAGCAATAAGTGCTGTTTCCCATATCGTGCCTTCATTGGCTTCACCATCGCCTATCAGTGTTACAACTCGACCTTCACTCTTTTGTATCTGCTTAGCTAATGCAATTCCCGCCGCAATTGGCATTCCGTGTCCCAATGAACCCGTGGACGCTTCAACTCCAGGGATCTTCAGCCGATCCGGATGACCACCAAGCCTGCTCTCAAATTGGCCAAAGGAACCGAGCTCAGATTTATCTATGGCGCCAGTCTCAGAAAGAACGACATATAAAGCAAGCGCGCCATGTCCCTTTGACAAGACGAATCGGTCAATTTCTTCATGGCGCATTCGTTGACTAGCCATAATTACGGAATATTCAATCCACAAGATATCCAGAATCGACAACGCACTCGGGATATGCCCTTCACCAGCAGTTGCCGACGCGATGACAATTTCTCTTCGAAGTCGATCTACTTCTGCCAAGACCTCACCTTACGACTTAAGGATTCAACAAATTTAGAAACAAGTCTTATTCCACCAACAACATGGTCGGAAAACCGAGCACCGGCGGCGAATGTGCGACTCTTAAATGACCAAGCCGACGCTAATTTCGAAGATCCGGCCATTCGATTCGCAAACACTTCCCAACGCTTAGGCAACGGAACATATGGACCCCACCGAATTTCTTGTCGAAAATAGGTTACCTCCTTGGAACCTTCTGCAATCTCATTTCCTAAGCAATCGATTACTCGCAACCAAAGTCTTTCGTTCGACAATCGCTTTCTTGCTTCATGTCCCGCATCTGCGATTGTGCTTATCATCGACGGATTCTCTGTAAACCAAAGAATTTGAGTCAGTAAATCAGATCGTCTTCGCCACGGGACATACTCCACAAATGGTACGAACCACTTCGCAGTCTCCCTACCCCATTCCTCTAGTAGAAGACTACGTTGACCTAGTGCCTCAAAAACTCTTGCATTTACTAGTTTTTCACCTCTTTGGTTAGAAAAACTTAGCGTCATCGGATGTGCTATCACCTTCAAGAATTCATGTCGACTTAAAGATTTTAAACCCTCGCCTCCGCCCACGTGAACATTTACGCCTCTCTTTTCGAGATATCGAATCGTATCGAGCCGATTTGCTTTAATCGAACCGGCATAAGAAACTTGTGCACCGCAAGTGCAAAGTTCGGACGAATGTATGGGTGAATCGATGATTGGAACCCATACATACAACATTGGTAGATCCCGACTGAGTCGCGCTACCACTGACTCTGAGGCAGTAGCGAGGTTGAGGTCAACCATATCGCGAAGACTCAAAGCCAATAATCGTTGTTCCGGGAGAGGCAAGTCTCCCCAGATCGCAACTATCCGAACTCCACTTTTTCGAATTTGTCCCAGCGCTTCATCGGATATGAAACTTCGTTTCCAATTTAAGCCATTATGAAAAATCATCAATAGAAGGCTTACGCCAGATTCATTTAACAAACTGATAAGAGCAGCGTCGCTTTCGATAGACGAATTAGGTCCATAAATGTCCGGATTAAAAATCTTTACATCGTCACCAAAAAAGCTTTTGATTGAACCAAGCCAGGTTGTTTCCCAACTTGACGTATATCCAAGTTCCTGACGCCCCTGGTAGTACAAGTTAAAAGCGAAAGCAACACTACCGTTAAAGACCATTATTTTTTAGCATTACATAAATCCATTAGAGAGTCAAAACGAATAACTCACAAGACGTGACAATGGGCCAGCCAAAAATTCGTTGCAGGCATAGCATTAAGAACTTTAAATCTTCTGGGCGACAGTTAAAGAGTTGGCGCTCAATTTTGCCTTTCGAGTTTGCGGCTGATTGATTAATCAAAAAGCAGGCTGATTGACAGATTTAATATTTATATATCAACTTTCGCTTAGCGAAGCTTCGCCATGAAGTCTCGGGGACGACACCGCGGATACTTAAAACCAGCGATTTGATCTTTCCCAACAAATATGTCGACAAACCTCTTCAGTGGTTGATCAATTAATCACACAGCCCACTCACTCCGTGAGTGGATTGACAAATTTTCTTATGCCGGCAACGTTAGTGAAGACTATCAAGATCAACTAATTGTTGAATCAGTTGCAAACAAACTCTTTGATGCAATCAAAAAGTCAACATTATCTCCTCTAGCTGTGGCTAGAACAAAGACAAAAAGTATGGGATTCAAAGAATATGGGATATTGGTCTAAATCGGAACTTCGACGACCTCAAAACAAATTTGCAAAAACAGATTTCGATTAGCTGACGAATTGTTTCAGAATAGAGATCAAACTGCCTTTGAATATTCCGTAGAATGTCAAATAGTAAAAATATGCCAAGTATTAAATGGAAAGTTCTGTGAAGCCGTCTTTCAATAATTCCAAGATCAATATCTCTTTTATGGGCGGACTTGGCAATCAATTGTTTCAATTTGCTTTTGGGCTATATCTAACTAAACATGTTAATCTAAAAGTTTCGTATTCAGACTTTGGTCTCTCTGTCAAAAGGAACACGGAGAGGCGTTACATGCTGGGAAATCTAGCTACTATCACACCAAAAAGAGCGTCCGCACAACTTCAAATAGTTTTGATTCGCCTTCTTTCATACTTTTTTTCGTCTCTGATCATATTTGAAAGTGGGCCATCAGATTCACCAGAGACTCGAATAAGAAAGTCTTCCAAATTACTGTTTGGCTATTTTCAAAACTCTCGATTTGCAGACGCTGTCAAAGCCGAATTGCTAAGTGAGTTTAAGAAGTCTGAATTGTTTGCTGCTGTTATACCAAAGACTCCAAAAGACGAGATAGCAGTGCATATGCGTTACGGAGATTACGTAAATGACATAACTACTAAACAGACTCATGGATTAACAGCAACTTCGTACTATGTCTATGCTGTGCAACTGCTTTTGAAATCAGAAAAGAACTATAAAAAGATAGTGATTTATAGTGATGAACCCGAGCATGCATTAGCAGAATTCACCGAAGCATTCGGAAAGTTTGAGATTCCAGTTGTCGCCAGTGAATTCTCTAATGAATACGACGATTTGCGCGAAATGGCCAGTTCGAGCGGAATTGTAATCAGTAATAGTTCGTTCTCTTGGTGGGCTGGTTGGATCGGTAGTAACTGTATTGGAAGCACCGTAATAGCCCCACGACCATGGTTGGCGAACCTATCAGCCTACGATGAAAAATTGATTCCAACTAACTGGGTTGTCATTGAACGAGAGTTGCAGTCTTAGAATTCTCTTGAATGGTTACGAATAATCCACTCGTATCAGTGATAATTCCTGTTTACAACAAACGTAAATTCATTAAAGAAACCATTGACTCCGTTGTAAATCAAAGTTATCAGAATTTTGAAATTATCGTTGTTGATGATGGCTCAACCGATAGCTCGATTGACATAGTTACTCATTAAGCGATTCGAGATTACGTGTCTTTTCGCAACTAAATTCAGGGGTCGAACGTGCTCGTAATTATGGATTCTCTAATTCTGTTGGATCATTCATCACTTTTCACGACGCAGACGATCTAATGTCCCAAGATCGACTTAAAAAGCAAATAGATTTTTTGTTTCTAACGAGGCTTTAGTTTTGGTCGGAACTTGGGCAAACGTGATCGACGTTTCCGGAAATGTCATTGGATCAATATGCCCGCCAACCTCAAACGATGCGTTGCGTTTGGCACACATTTTTCGAAACCAGTTTATTTCCTCCTCTGTGATGATTCGAAAAACTGCCATTAACCCCCACTTGGTCTTTATCGAAACGCGAAACCCCTACTTCTCCGAAGACTACGACTTATGGTTACGGTTACTTGGGAAGGGAACAGTTGCAAACATCCCTGAGAAGTTAACCTCTCACCGAAGGCTCAAATCAAGTCGATCTCAAGACGACCGAGGGTCCCTAACAAAAAGTGCACGTCAAATTTCAGCAGAATGGCTAGTACAAAACTTCAAGCATTTCACATCACTTGAGACAGCAAATAGTTTTGTTTCTTCTATAAACGGTTTAGACGATTTGACAATAAATGACAGACGCAGTCTGATTAATTCACGAGAAACATATAGGAAGTTGCTAGGTGAACTTGGGATCAATGAACAGCAGACTAGATTCACGGAACTGCACTCAGTTATTGTTTGTCACAAATTCCACATACTCATATGGTCACTACTCGCAAAACTTCCAATTCGGTTTCAAAAATTTTTGTTCTTTTTACTCAGCAGATTCAAATCTGCAAAAACAATTAGATACATTTGGGAATAAAGCCATTTGTGGCCAAACATCCTGAAATCAAATGTAAAAAGGTAAAAAATGCCTCAACTTACTGATCACGCAATTTCAATCTTCGTGATTGCTACAAAGTCATATTTGGATTATGCCCTAACGCTCATTGATAGTGCGATGAAATGGCACGTTGGTGAATCACGGGTCCAGTTTATTTTGCTTACGGATAGGAATACTGATTTGCTGCGAGTTGCAACTACCTCAAGTTTTTTTACGTTTGACTCATTTCAAATACCAAGCTACGGATGGCCGGAGGCAACTCTTCTTCGTTTTCATTTAATGTGGGAGCACTGGAGTCATGTCGCAGGGAGCATCGTTATGTATCTAGATGCTGATACCAAAATCGTTGCACCATTAAATTTTCAAGACTTATCTCAGTTCTGTAATCATCCACTATCAAATGGAATCACTCCCGTGTTGCATCCTGGATATTACAAAAGATCTCCTGCGCTAAATTTGATTTTTCGCACAAGGTTTGGACCTTGGGAAACCAATCGAAAATCAACTGCTTATATTTCGAGTAATCATAGGGAACACTACGTTTGTGGTGGCGTTTTCTGGGGATTGCGAGATGCATTTCAAAAGCTTTGTACCGAACTTATATCGCAAATTGATGTCGATTTAAAAAATAAAATTGTAGCTAAGTGTCACGATGAAAGCCATTTAAACAAATGGCTCACAACACACCCAACGATGTTGGCGACTCCAGAATGGGCTTATGCCCCGGGCTATCGAAATCTTAGAAAACTTCAACCCCGAATAGCAGTAGTTCATAAACCTTCAAGTTTTTTTAGAACCCCAACTGACATTAAGTAAATGACTCGGGAGTACTATTCAAAAAGTCGTCTAAATTTTTATTCTGTTTGTTTAGTGTTTTTAACTGAAAAAACTTGCGATGAAAATCACGCACGAAGTTGGGTGACAATCTAAAAATTAATCGTAGAAATAACCGCAAATACAGTCTTAGAAACCCAAAATAATAAAATGACTTTACTGTTTGGTGAAGTGATAATTCGGAAGAAATAAACCTAACGCCACCGCGACGCTTAGATGTCTTGCCATCCACTGAAAACGCCTGGAGAACCTCGTTAGTGACAGCAATATTTTTACCTGCATGTAACAAGCGAAGATAGAGGTCATAGTCTTCAGCCAGATATACATTGCGTAATCCCCCAACCGAATCGAC
>Ga0194133_10006125_pt1 | contig 14976 bp, 13 predicted proteins | sample TA2KigOf40mmetaG_FD_155448 | JGI IMG/M metagenome (GOLD analysis project Ga0194133, IMG submission 155448) | Freshwater microbial communities from Lake Tanganyika, Tanzania - TA2015055 Kigoma Offshore 40m | ecosystem: Environmental > Aquatic > Freshwater > Lake | place: Tanzania: Lake...
AGCTGAACGTTTCCCTGGTCCCAGTGACTGTGTCGAGTGCGTTTAACATCAGGTTCATCGTTGTCTTCGTCTGGATATACAGCTGTTTAGGAAAAAAAGTACAAAAATTTCCCCTTCATTCATCACAAAAACTGACATAATTAAAGGAGCCCTACCTAGATAATCTGGTAAAGAGGGCCCTTCTCCATTTTTTTCAAATCTCAATGTTTTCACAATCAAGTGTTCTATTATGAATTCCACAAGGCTTAGAAATTTATCCTTCAGTCTTCTATTGGGATCTGCCTCCAATAATGTCTGGTATGTCTGATAATGAAAAAAACATTGTTTCGAAAAAATAAATGTCGAAAACTTTGGCGCAATTACTTTGTGGCATTCCTCGGGAATAAAGTTGACGAGAAAAAGACGATCAGAATCATCACAGTCCCTGAGATGAAAAAGAGATCTGAGTAAGGAAGAAGTTCAATCAAGTTGTAAAATAAGATTTCCTACATTCCATCAATCATCTTAGTCACAGTTTCTAATGTCGAATTTTCATCATCACATTGATACAAACTTAATTCGTTTCCTACAGCCATTTGCAACTCCAAGAAGATCTTTTTTTCAACTGCCAATCAAATGAATACAAAGTGTTTCAGTTAAATAAGCTTTAGTTAATTGCGGTAACATTATATCATACCTGCTTCAGCATCTTCTCTCCTTTTTTTAGAATTTTTCATAAAGGTCTAAAAATTGAACATTGCTAAAAATATTCCATCAAAATCAATTAAAAATGTTTTACAATATTCATTTCATCCACAAGCTGTTTTAGCTTTTTGGGAACGTTGTTGAAATCCCAGAGCCTGTACAGCTTTGAGGTGGGGAAATCTTCCTTAGATATTCGACACATCTTTTTGAAAATTGACAAACCCTCCATGGTGAGTTGGCTTGTTAAGTTATTGTTGAGCTCAAAAGGGTCCTAAAAAAAGATCCAATATTGACGTTTCACATTTCAGTAGATAATTCTTCATAAAATACGAGCCTGAACGACTAGAGGCGTGTCGAATCTCAAGGGTGAAGCTTTTCCTGAATCTACTAAATACGCGTAAGTTGGCATTATTTGTCGGCATTTCTTCGTGGTTCCTATATTAAAAAAAGGACTTAAAATCATTTGGTCAATGACAGAAAAATCCTGACTTTTACCAAATGTGTCTTTGGTAAATTGGTTCCCAAGATAAGGTGAAACAAACATGGAATTGTAGTCAAAGTTGCTGTACAAATCAAAAAATTTGAACATCAGGCGAGAAATGCTTCTCCTGAAAAACAAATTTATGGTTTAAGGTTGGCCTGAAGTCCATTCTAACATCAATGAATGTTAACTTGCCTGTGGGACTTCTCAGGTTTTGGTTTCGAAAGAAAAGTTGTAGCAAATCCAGTTTCCCAATATTCCACCTTCTCAGATTCATCTGTTAAAGAAACGTTTAAATTGTTAGTTTATCATGACTTTCTTTAGGTATCAAATATAAAATAGAATGATTTGATTTTTTTGTGTGAAAGATGAAATTTCATCAAAAAAAAACAGTCGAAAAATTTGGCAGTCTTAACTTTTAAAGAGGGGGAGCCCAACACATTTTTGATAAATTGAATGTTTGATAACAGGGCTCATCAAAGAGAAACTTCATTTGCCTCTCACAATACTCCATATATTTTTTGGTGCATTTAGTTTTAAGGTGAAAGTCTCTCCTCTTGCTACCTGTTATCAAATATTCTGGATAAAGATGACTTTTTAAAGTGATTTTCTTCATCAAAGCTGGTGTGAATTGGATGTTGGCCATAAATAAAATCAATTTAGAACCACTTTAGAAAGCAAGAGAGTGTGGCCGAGAGACAACCTCAACTTTGAATGTAAAAGAGCTAGTCCAAGGCAGTGGGCATCGTACACCCCAGTATCGACTGCCGTAAAGATCCCAAGATGTGGCTGACCACGTGTAATTAAATAAAGATTATTGAAGACAATTTGCACAAATACAAGAAAACAACATAGATCCCACTTCTTTAACTTGTCCATTGGCCGCCAAGCTTTGTTGAACCGTATTGGCTCAATATTTAAATGAATTGACTTTGATTGGCACGTTTTGAACCTCGATAATGAAAGGATAAGAGTTGAACTAAAGAGATCTTTATTTCCTTACATCAACCTGACAAACACTACTAGCTAAAACCCAATGACAGACCTTTATATTTTGACAATGGTAGTGAAGTAACTCATTCTTATTCTTTTATTAAGCTCAGGCAACCAATGACAATGACATCAATCTTTATCTATTTTTTCAAACTCTTTAATCTTGATCACTTTCAAGAGTAACTCATTCTCAAATTGTAGTTCTGGAAGAATGAATAAACTGAATCTGAGTTAAAGTACTAATTCATTTTAAAATGTGTGCATCTTTTCCAATTAAAAAATTGTTTAAATATTTAATTGGTAAATGGAAGTCTAAAAGGCTTACCAGACGTCATTAATTCATGCAACTGTTTTATTGAAGGAAGAATCTCCTCGCGTTGGAGCAGAAAAACTACCATAACTGAGAGAGCGTAGCTGAAATATACAGCCATATATATTCTACCAAGAATTATTATGAGAAAAAGCAGACAAAATTACCTCGATAGGGAAAGATCCTTCCCAATATTGTCTCCACCGCATAGTCCATGAATTTTAGCCCAATATCTGAAAGTAGTATTCGAAAATTTGGGCCAAATCTGTCTATCAATGAATAACCATTCTTACTTGAGACTCATGATCAAGGGACGGATTCTTCTGTCATAGTCACAAATGGAAGAAAAAAAGTCTGTATTTTGAGAAAATTTCCGACTCTAAATAAAATTTTTAAAAGATGAAAAGTTATTTAAGTATTTTAAAAGGTTGGAGTATACCCTCAAACTGACAAAGCAACGAACTCCTGTAACTCTATGGGTAAATTTTATTGCTGAAGGCCGAGAGTCGTAAAGAGTGCTAACACTAGTTGCAAAATCCTAAATTTATAGGTCAAAGAATACAAAGTATAATTTAATAAGTACTGACAAAAAGTGCCTTACTTGGTGCTTTTCTTCTAACTGAGTTACAACTTCGGTTAGTAATGATTTCTCCTTTTCTTTAAACCGCTCTCTCCAAGTTTCAAAGCTCTCGTCATCACGTCGAAGAGGTAACACTTCTGAAAAAAATTGATTTTACATTGGATAGATCCTATTTCTTTCCCCATAATTCTTACATGCTTTAATCATGTAAATATTAATATTATCATAATATACAGGTAAAAACAAATTTGTAATTTTGCCAGCTTTTTTGGAATAAAAACATACTTAAATCTCACGTTTAAAATGAATGGCTAGGTCTAAACCCCCGTCTTGAAATGCCAAATTGTTAATAGTTGAGCCAAAGATCGACACTTCTGTGTAAGGACTGACAGTTGTGCGAAGCAGATCTTGTAATCGGACACAAAGCTCTCTTCTTGAAGTAATCTCATATGGCTTAATCTGTAAAAGTCCTCAAGCTTCAGATTGAACTTTTAAAAGACAAAAAAAATTGTATAACCTGCACCAACTTTGTAAGCTCAAGTATTTGATCATCAAGTTCCTTTCCTTCCTTCTGAAGTTTTCTCAAGATATTATCTATCATTTCGTGGTCAATGGGTTCTGATATCCTTTTACAAAAACAAAATTTTTCCATGAAATGAGCTGAAACTTTCTTTTATCTCAAAGTGAGCTCACATTGACGGTGGAGGTGTTTGAGGCCTCTTGGGATCATCATTGACAAAGTAACTACTTAGAAGTAAGATTGCCTCCCCAATGGTGTGTCTGGATTCTCGAACAGTTTTTACTGTCTCACTAAATTTGATTGAAAAAATTACAAATTAAATTCAAAAATCTTTCTTCAAATTATAGTTTTCTTACGCTGAGTCAAAAAACACTACTGCAGAGGCAAAAAAAGTTTCGTTGATTCCGAATCCATCCTCTAAATGGACAGCCTGAACATTGCCAAAGGTTGACAAGTATGACAAAATATTTACCATAGGAATCTTGGATGCATCTAGATTTATAAATCAAAGGAGCAATAAAAATACGATTCGCAGAGATATTTAAAAGGCAGAAATAAGTACTGACCCCTGATAAAAACAGCTAATCTTTCGTTGAGTGGATTCTTCATAAATAACCTCATCTTGGAGCGGTGTTTTTTTCCTTTGTAATGAATCTGAAAACGTAATAAAGAATATTTATCAAGTTTGATTAAATCTTTAGAATATATTTTATAGTAATCTATAATTTAAGTACCAATCTCCACCAAATTTTGCACAAACCTCAGCACCAACTCGATAAAGGTTCCTAACACAAGTATGACCCAACCTCCTTACCCCAGGGTCTCCCAATCTCCAAAACCCTAAGCAGATCACGGGAATATGATATGCCACAGTAATATGCCTTTTAATTTTTTGTTTCAAAATGTGCTCACCAGGTCCAGGGATGAGGGGCCATGGTTACAAATAAAACAGAAATTGCTGGCTTAATTCAACTTAATCAATGCACTGGGTGAAGTCCCTGGCAAAATAATAGTTAGTGGTCCCCCCCCCCTCAAAGATGAAGAGGACCGTCGAAAACCAAAATATGATTCTTGTAAAATTGCCTTTGATTTTTTGTGCAATTTATGAACCTTTTAAGCAATAATAGTAATAATCTAATCAGGGTTGAAATTTCACTCCTGGGCCTTTAAGAATGGGAGAACAAAAGTTAGGTTGGAAAATCTTCAGGGGCTCTCCTCAGCCCATGGGGGTCATAAACTGTAATCGTAATTTTTGAAAATTTTTAATTTTTGAAAAGATGATACGGAAAGTCAATCACCACTTTTGAGCCAATGGCCCCCTAATACCTCGGTCCATGGGGAAATATTGAACTGCTCATCTGCAATCAAAAATTCACAAGTAAGTTTGCCAAGTCCCTTTTAGTCTCAAAAGAAGGGGATTGTGGGAAAATATGAGAGGGCTCTAGGATTGCATGGGTTGGAGTTGCAAGGGGTAAACTACAGTCCTGCATCAAACTTTTCCCAGGCAATGCCAGGCCACGGTAGGCTAGCATTTCATATTTATTTTAGATTTTTAGAGTACTTGACATTACATTTACAGCTTTATCTTTGAAAAGTGTTGACAAAGTGGAAATCTTTAATAGAACCACTGCACCAAAGTTTTTCGGATTGCCCCTTTGCTATTCCACTTGAAGAATGTGGAACCATGGATCTCACCTAAGATTAATAGATTTCATACTTTGCCACACTCTATCTTCTTATTTGAAATAACTTGGTCTTTAAATAAAACCTAACAAAAGGCTATCAATGTCTCTTAATTGTGTCTGTCCTTACCAGAGCTGAAGATGCACTCGTAAACGTTGCATTATCCACTGAACATCCCAACGAAAAACCCTTGCTTGTCATGGTGTGCTTGACAGCTCTTTCTAACATAAACTAAATCCAGTTTCTTTAACAACAAAAACTTACTTTGTTTTAATAACTTTAAGACAGAATATGTACAAATAAATTAAAGGAGGCATGAAACACACACCGCATTGAATAAATCTAAATTTTTATGTTTTTTGGCAAAAGTAAACAAAACAAACTGACAATCAAATCCTCCTGGACTTTTGCCATCAGCACAAATCGCAAGTACAGTTAAAAGATAAAACCAACAAAGATTAAAGAAAAAACCAAGAAGGAACCAATGAAGTGATAAATCACTTATAAATAACTCCATTAGTTATACTGCTAAATTGACTTTTTGTCCTAGTACCAACTTCAAGGGACTCTCAACAGCTGTCTGTCTGCTCTATTTATTATGGAACAACAACGGACAGCTGTTTTGATCAACTTTCGTTCAAGTCTCGATCTCGTTGTATATATCTGTACAGATCGTATTTGTATTTATTGAATAACGCAGCAGCCCGCAGCCAGCAGCAGCTTGCAGCTGTTTAGAGCAGCAATTGGAACAACACTGGAGAGTTTGTGTGACTTTTTAAAGATGTGAGAAATGTTACTTTTTCAAAATTATTGGTCACTCAAATCAAATTTTCCTCTCATCGTTCGTTAATTAAGTGTTTAAGACACAAAACATCAAATTTGTGTATCAAAACACGTCGAAATTTCTCAGTTTTGACAGTGGGTTTTTTTTGGAAGAAAGCATCAACCCTTTTTCACGTATTCCAAAAAAAAATACCAAGAATTTCCAATGGTCAGTTAGTTCAGCACATTAAAAAATGAATACTTATACAATCGGATTTTTACTGTTAATTATTCCAGCAGGTAAATAAGTTTTCAAAAATATATAGAACTTTTTCAAAAGCATTTTTTTTATCTTTTTCAGCTCACCCCTCTCAAGGCAATCACCCTGATGACGAATTGAATGATTTCAAGTCAACTTTCGAAAAACTAGACCAGCAAGAAAGGCTGAACGAAGCTTTTGATCAAAGCTTTGAAAGATGGGAACAAATGTGAGATATTTTTTGCAATCATGTATCGATTTATTTAGCTACTAAAACTTAATTTTTGCTTTATAGTTGCTTGAAAAATGGAGGTCCTGGAACGCGTGACAGATGGCTCAGAAGTCAAGAAAATATGGTAAAATGTTTTTCTATAAGAAGTGCTTTATTTGTCTATCTTTAAGATACCTATCAATTATTGCTCATTTTTACATGTCAGAAATAATTTTAATTTTTATTACAGCTCCATTGTTTTATGAATAATTTTAACTACCTTCAAATAACAGAAGAGATTGAAACAAACAGAAAAACAGGAGACTTGGACGAAGTATTTAAAAAGTACTGTGGGTACGTGAGATTGTTTTAGCTAATTCGAAAAGAAACAGTTTAAGTTGATCAGACATTGATTATCAACTGAAAAAATAGCAAAAAAATTAAACATTTACTCTTGCTTAAATAGTGCACCCGTGAAAACTACGCGTCCATGCATAGAGGACTTCATTGATAATTCTTTCGAATGTACCAAAATGGACAAGACAGGAGTGAATATAACCATGGCCATGTTCGATGCAGCAGTTGATTTCATGTGTCATAATAATGGAGACAGAATTGCTCGTGAGTCATACACATTTTTATATTTAGTTCAGCCGCCAAGAGCTATAAAATTATAGAATCGATCTTAGCACACCTCAGGAATGTTTGGATATAGATAGAATGACTCCTTTTGCCGCACAAGAGAGTTCGAGATAACTTCCATGATTTCATAATTCAATCAGATTTTTCTTTTGCTAGTTTTTATGGCTGAAAACGGCATGGTTTGTGTTGAGGAACATTGGACTGATCTTGTCAGTTGCTTAAATTCAAGTGCTCCCGACTTTTTTCAATCTGATTCCACTACGCACAAGAAAAGTTGGTTTACTTGGCTCATGTTTGATCAGAGTCATTGCAGGTTAGTTTCATTCAAAAAAAATTGATTCACCTTCAATTTTTACTTCAAATTTTGACCACACAATCAGAAGTGGCGACCTTGCCACCCGCTGTGTAGAGCAAGAGCTCATTAAGTGCACTGATCCGACCCCTTCAAACATCGTCAGCAGCATGATGCAAGCCATGAGAAATGCGTCGCCCTGCAGGACCATGTCAGCTAGGTAACTAGAATCTTTGTTGCACGGCAAATCATTTAACTGTTTCACACTGATCAAGTAATCATTTTTCAGGGCTAGTCAGGGCAGCACGAGCTCATCTTATATCCCATTGTCATTTCCTAGTTTTGTGATAGCTTCTCTGTTTGCCACCATTGTCATTTCTATTGAGGTTTTTAGCCCTTAGAAATAGCATCAATTCTAAAGATAATTTTTGAGCTTCAGAATATTTTCCAAGGTCTGATTAAGTAGAAAAAAAAATCTTCCCATTCTGTTTCTTTCGATACAATTTTTGCTCCTCTTATGTAAGAATCTTGCCATTACAAGCCAAAATGCTTAATCTAAAAATAATCTTTTGTGTTATTGAACTGATTTGGCCAACACAACTTTTCTTTTGCACGTACCCTTCCAAACATGGCTTTCTCAAGACGACTCATACATATCGAACGTAGGTCCTTAGTGACCAAAGTTAAGCTACCCCCTTAAATTACTCCGAAATGAAAAGCATTTTCTAGTAAAGGAAAGGCTTCAGGAGCCTCTTATTCAGTTCAGCCACATTTTTTGATTGCCTCCTTTTAGATCTATTCAACTCAGACTATACTTATTTGCCTTCTTTGAATTCTCATTAACAGAAATCCATTGATTTTAATATAAAATGGGCCATTACTTTGATATTTTTCTTGCTTTCAATTCATTATGGACCTAGGTGCCACTTGAAAGTAGCTGAGACACTTCAATTTCAATTCGAACTCTGCTGAAGTGAATCTGGGACAAAAGGTTGTTGTTCTAAAGTCTCATGTTCACATCTATTCATTGATAAAATTTGATAGTAACTCAATCCAAAGCTCGTTGGAAGCAATAAATTTTTTTCCTTGTCATGAACTTATTTTTTCTAAACAGTACACTTCTGGTGTATGAAACTTTATGTTGCTGGAATAAGCTTTATTCTTAAAATTGGAATACAAGGTTGAATTTTTCAAACTACACCACTTTATTGGAATTTAAATAAAAGTAAAAGGGGAGAAAAATTATGGGGTAGTTGACAAAGCTCTAAAAATAAAACTATATTTTCTGAAGCATTAAACTGGAAACTCTCCAAAGCCTGTCTAGTTCCTAGAATTACCGATTATGCTGAGAATGAACATGAAAAGATTGATGACATCCAAGTAGAGATTGAGAGCTGCAAAGATGTATTCTTCCGGATCCAGGGCGTACTTGTGCTTTCCTCCCATCATAAGTTGAGTATCGAAAATGATGTAACAAGAAAATAGGAAGGCGCCGATGGAAGCATAGACGATAGATAGGATCTTGTTGCGAACAAAAATGGCCACAATGCTGATAATCAGCAAGATCAAAAATCCAACGAGGAGGACGCCGCCGAAAGCCGTGAAATCAATCCTAAGCAACGAACACAATTTGTATAAGAAAAGCAATTTAAAAAAGTCGTCTGACTTACTTTGTTTGCCACGCAAATAGGGTGAGACCCACCACAAGGATCGTAGTTATCCCGATTGCCAGAAAAATTTCTTCCACTTTGTACGAGGCTCCAATAGCTCCGAGAAGGAGGCCTTCCGCAATTGTGAAAACAGACAGGCAAATCTAACATTAAGGTACATTAATTTTAGGTTGTTTGAAAGCCGCCATCTCTAGAGATTAATATACCATGTTTCCCGGAGAATTTCTTCTGACGTTGGGAAAGCACGACAGAGCAATCAGACACGACATGGACAAAGCGAAAGACACCCAGAAGATCCACGGATTCTGATACGAGTACAAACCCACCTCAGGAATCTGAAAATAATGACACGAGAATTGATGAAAAAATCTTCAGATTTGATCACTCTGGTGCAGGTGGTGTGACCTGGAAAAAGGCCATTACAGCCATAGTTGCAAACAGCTGGGCCGTAAGAATGCCATAGACTTTTTTGACAAAGCCTTTCCTTACGATTTCGTCGGTGAACGCGGACGATGTCAGAAGGCCCCCGTCCTCGCTCGAAAAGTCCTGCATTTCTGTTAATTAAAAACTTTTTTCAGAAAGAGATCGCTTCGATGTCGATAATGATATTTAATGAAATAAAATCAAAACAAAAGCAATGACTCATTTACGCTATAATTGTGCAGGATTACAAAAGAGTTCCCCCCCTCTTTTGGACTACTTCTAACTTAGACACTTACCTGAACTATTTCAGTGCAAACTCAAGTTTTTCGAATACCAAGTGGGCTGGCTGGACTCAATTTTCGATGCAATAACGTAAATATCGTAATTATATATGAATTTATCGCGTCGCGTGTAAATTGCTCGCTCTCGATCTGATTCTGTATAACGTCAGCTGATCAATCCACAGATGTGTTGAAAGGCGGTATAGAGATCGATCGATCGAGAAAAGCTCGCGGAGAAAAAAAAAAGTAGTATTAAAATGGTATTCGTTAACCTAAAGTGAAGTAACTTTGTTTTAAAGTTTGCTAAAACATAGTTGAATTTTTTCTGTCGATTCACCTCTTTTTTTTTGACCAACTCAATTACAGAGATTTTCAAAGCTTAGATTTTGGCAACAGTGCTTTAGTTTTATGTCCTTACATATATATCCATTTATTCTATAAAAGAAAGTCCACGATGGGTAAATCTGGCGAAAAGTCACGTTCCATTATATTAACACATGGAATACTCCAGCTGTTTCTGGTCAAAATCGGGGCAAGTTGCTAACACGTGACCTGATCGAGTGAAACACGACACACGTTGGAACTAATCGCGAGGAAGTCTCTGGGAAGGGTAAACTGAAAAGAGCAATTCCAACTATTTGCAGACTATAGCTTAAATATTTCGACTGCAATTGCCTCAACGACGCGACGTGGTTCATCTTGTCTCATTTTTACACGTTGAATCCGTTGAAATTGAATCTCGTTAGTACTTGATTAAAAAGGAACTTGCCGATTGATATGCCAATTTTGTGATGATAATTTCCAACCTTACTTGAAGTTGCAAAAGTGCAAAGACACCTCCCTAAATGAAATAAGTCTATACAAAGATCCTACCCAGACATTGTGAACCTATCTGAAGTCTGAAACACCATTGGAACCCCTTTTTTGTGAAATTGCCATATACAGCAAGGGTGATCTTGCTCCTTAAAATCGTGCCAAAGGTAGCTTCCTATTTTGGCACTTTCCTAAGGAAGTGGTGGTGTTTGTCTAGCTTGCTGGTAGTGAAAATAAGGATAGATCAAGGGCCTATTGAATTTTTGAAGAAAAAAGATGACGGGCATTCCAGTAGCTGCGAGCTGAGGGCCTGAGGGGTCGATCACCCCCGAGTACCGATAGGATCCGGTCGGATTTTTGTTATTGGCTTAATTACAATCAACTTACTCCAAGCTCAACCGATTGAAACAGGCTCCTAGCCAGACATCGTCAAACACCGAGTGTAATTTAAGCTGAAACTTGAATTCGAGTTCGAAATTGCAATTTAAAAATGCTTTTATTTTGATTTGTACCTTTTTTATACTGAGTCTGAGAGTTGTTTTTGTACCTTGGAAATTTCATTGTAACTCAAAAATTCGTGGTACAGGTACATACGATGAAGTTTCAGCTGATGTTGGTTTAAAACTTGAAGCTAGGTTTAAAGAACCGGCCGCTTACAATAAGTCAGAAATCATAACAAATGAAGGAAAAGTTTTCGCGATCTGTTCGGTAAACAGGGTGAACTCAAATCTCGAAATTCTCATCCACATGTGGCCAAAAGAAGAGTAAAAACTGCTAAGGTTAGTTAGATAAATCTTGATTTTCATATTTTACCTCAATGGAAGAGGCAAAGCTTGACTGGTGGGTGCACATACCTTTCACACTTGAATAAGATTTATGTACTTAGACTTTTCCATTGAGTTTTTGTACCAAACCTCCCAATCATCTTGTTAAATTGACAAAGGATTGCCAACCCCTTTTATACAAACTTTTAACTTAATCTACAACTTTTTTGTCACTTCAGGTCAATTGGGATCACTTACCGGTAAAACCCACTTGCGAAAGGCTTTCTTTCTCGCCTCACAGAACCTGAAAACTGCAAAAATAAAAAAGTACCTAGCTTTTTTTTCACAAAAGGCATTTAACTCTTTGAAGTCAGGTGATTTGAAAGCACATTTTTCTTAATCTTAATCATTTTGAAACTTCTTTGTTTTAGATTTCACATGGATTTTTTGTTTCGGGACAGAGGACACGGCAAACGCCAAGTGAAGGTTTCTCAAGATGTTGTTCTCCTCGAAGACAATGTAAGTTTTGATTTGTAAATTAGTTATGGCCATTTGTGAGAAAGGATATTTTACCATTCATTTCAGATACCCGGAGAAGAATCGTCAGATGACTCAGAATACCTCATTAATGTGAGTGGGTCAGAAAGTGTTGGATCATCTACCTCTTTATCAGACAATGAAGATAAGTCAAGCAACGATGGGGATGCCGAGGAGGATACCAATGATGATAACGACTACGATTCCTGCGATGAGGCCACTGTTGATGTTAGATATTTTCCTTCTGAATAATGTCGATTGGATTAAAAATTATGATGTTTTAATGATTATTTTCCAGGTTTCAACAGTAAAAAGTCAGCGATTAACTGTTCAAGATCTTCTGAATTTATGCAATAGACAGTCTGATGATGTAAACCAAAATATCTTATCGTCACTGCAGGCTATACCAAAAATTTGTGGAGTATGTCTAGGTCAAACTAGCAATGATGCAAATGAAATCGTCGAATGTGATAGTTGTGGCGTTGCTGTACACGAGGGGTGCTATGGAATTCTCAGTAATAATCAGGTTGAAACAGCAAGTGTGTCAAGTGATAGATCATTGGCCTCAACTGAACCTTGGTTCCGTGATGCTTGCAGAGCTGGTGACTCTTTTTTCTCTTTTTTCTGTTAATCTACTTTACTAATACTTTTTTCTAGGGTTAAAAACCCCTCCTCGATGTGAACTCTGTCCTGTGGTTTCAGGGGTATACAAAGAAACTGATGTTGGCCGTTGGGTTCATTTAATTTGTGCCCTTTACGTCAGAGGTTAATATTAATTTTTCATTTCACAAATTGAAGAAAAAGTAGAAATTTTGCCTTTTTTAAAAATCAAGACTATCTAACTTTTAAAGTTGATTAAACAACGGAAATCAAAATAACAATCTGCTCCAGGTGTCGCTTTTGGGGATCCTGAGCACTTGCGAAATGTCACTCTGTTTGAGATGAACTATGCGCTTTGGGGTCGAAAGGCATGTTCTATTTGTAGTGTGGAAGACATTGCTCCTGAGGGTACAGACCTTCCTGCAGACCATGAACTGTATCAACTCACTGGAGGTGCCAGGTTGCAAGTGAACTCTGAAGCCTTTATAAAAACAGTTAAAAAACTTATTTCTGAACTTAGGCTAGTTCGTTCGGGTGTGTGTATAGAATGTGATGCAGGTTTGTGTAAGGCCACTTTTCATGTCACGTGTGCCCAGGTAAAGCAACTTGCTATTGGAAAATATGTTCCCTTCAAGGTATTTGTTTTTAATTCCAGAGTGCTGGACTCTTGAGCGAGCCTGAATTTCTCACCGGTAATCAAACCGATGCAGTTGACATGTACCTTGCTCATTGCAAAATTCATTCAGATAAAACGACCATTAAAGAGAGAAAAAGAGCATTTTTGGTTCAGGTTTGTTCACATCATAAATATTAATTAGACAAATGGGACTAATTCAGTGATGCTTTTTTACTCCAGCTTGCTCAAGCCAATTTTAGGCGCAAAGAAATACTCGATCGTCAAAGGTGTGCAAAGTTAGCGAAAGAGCAGTACGAAAAGTACCATGAAAAAGAAACAGCCGATACAAGAATACGTACAAAACTACAGAAGAGTAGCAAAAAGTATTTGGTATGGCTTCTTATAAGGTCCAAAATATTTAAACTGATTTGATAGATGATTCATCAAAATGCCACAATGCCAACAAACATTTTTCAAACTTTGTAGCCTCATAGATATTGATTCCTCGTTTATTTTTATGTTGTCTGACTATTTATTTAATTATTTGTAGCGAGTCTGACCCTTATTCTTTCACAATACATGATTGAAAACTTTATTATCAAAGTACTGTTTTTTGATCAGAATGAAAAACAATTACTCGCACCATGGCGTCCCACCCAGAAGCTTCCTCGATTTCCTGCCACTTCTCCCTCATTCATCATGAACATCCAAAGGGGAGGAGCAGTCTTTGAAGAACTCGACATTCCAAGGCAAAGAGCAGATGAGCTTAGGTGTGTAATTCTATTTATCGAAAATGGAAACTAAAGAAAGTGAGCATTCATGAATCAGCTGGGGTTTCTTTAGGGCAATATCTGTCATTGAAGGAATTAAAAAGTCTCAAGTTGGACTGGCCTTTTCCTTGGAGTTTGTTGCCCACTATGAAGAACGGAATAGGCGTATTCCTGCCCTCCGAAAAAAAGTGGAGGCCCAGCTTAGGCAATCAGAGGCACTTGCTTTAGAACAAGTATTCTAGTATAAAATTAAAATGCATGCTTGTACTGTAAACGAGCTCCTTTTTAGCATTTTATAAATGAGGCTTTTGAAAAGTCAGTTTCACGGAAAAATGATGAGCTTTCAAGGCAGCTGGAGCTTTTAGATCTAATTGCAAAATATGGAAGAGTACTTAAACTTGGAGGCAAACCCCTCCCCCACCCAATTCTCAAAATCATAGAGCCTCACCAAAATATGCCACTTGCTACACCAATGATTGTGGGGGCTTCAGTTTCCTGTGACAATCCAAAGTCAGTTATTTTTCAATGTGGAATTTGTGGCAAAGGGCACGATCAGGTAACCCCATTTGTCTCAAAAAATAATGTCAAAATTATTTATACTAAAAGTGTTTTTGTAAGCACTTATTGACTCAATGTGAAAATTGCAAAATTAATTATCATCTCGGATGCCTTAATCCTCCTCTGATGAGAATGCCAAAAAAGTCCAGATTATATGGTTGGGTTTGCTCTGATTGTGGTCAGCAGTCAGAAGAGGAAACGAGTTTTGTGAGGATAAATCTTCTTTACCCAAATAGAAGTTTGGTTTGGTTTGGTCTGCTTTATTGATGCTATTACTTTTTGTAATTCTCTTAGGACATAAGTTCATCAGGTAGTCGAAAGCGCCGAAAAGCAGCCTCTCGCTCTCGTCATGCAACAATGTTGGACCTACATGAGGCTGACCTCTTAATAGAAACACCACCTCCAAAGAGAAAAAAATCACAGTCTGATTACCTAGACAAAGAAAAAAGGAAAAGGAAAAAAGAAAAAGGTAAAAAAGCTTTGATTTCATCTTTATCCTTTTTTTCTCAATTTTGGCACTTCAGCAA
>Ga0194133_10006127_pt1 | contig 14960 bp, 9 predicted proteins | sample TA2KigOf40mmetaG_FD_155448 | JGI IMG/M metagenome (GOLD analysis project Ga0194133, IMG submission 155448) | Freshwater microbial communities from Lake Tanganyika, Tanzania - TA2015055 Kigoma Offshore 40m | ecosystem: Environmental > Aquatic > Freshwater > Lake | place: Tanzania: Lake Tanganyika...
CCTGATCGAGACCGAGAAATGGATCCGCTTCCATCGCCGCACCACGGGCGCCGCGGTGCCGGAGTGAGGTGACGCGGGGGAGACTCGCACGGGGAAGGGGGACTCACACGGAGACGCGGAGGAAAGATGGGAACCGGGGCCTCGGCAAGGGATCGGACCCCATTGGGAACGCGTCGGATTCAGGACATCGGTGGCAGGCTTCGGTTGGGGTGTGGAGATGCTGGGGAACTGAGAGGGTGGGGATATGGCGACGGTCTTGGTCTGAAGAACGGACCGTGGAGCGGCGTCTGCCTCCGCCGTGTCGTTGCTCCGAGAACCTCGTGGGTTGATCTACCGATCGCGATCCGCCGCTATGACCCTGCCTGAAGCGGGGCTGATCGAGGTCTTCCGATTCCAACTCTCCGCTCCCTCCTTCTCTTCGTCTTCCTCCGCGTCTCCGCGTCTCCGTGTGAGTCCCCCTTCTCCGCGTCTCCGCGTTTCGGCATCGACGCCCCACCACCCCAGCGGCTCCAATACACCGTCTCCCGAACCCCCAGCGCCATGATCACACTCACCGGACGCGGCTCCACGACCACCTGTGATGGCGTTACCCGACGCGACTTCCTCCAGGTGGGCACGCTCGGAGCCCTCGGACTGTCCCTCGCCCAGTTCAACGCGCTGAAGGCCGCCGAGACCACAAAGACGGCTTCCGACAACGGACGCTCCGCAATCCTCATCTTCAACCTGGGTGCTCCCTCACAGCTCGACCTCTTTGACCTCAAGCCCGATGCGCCGCGCGAGGTCCGGGGTCCCTTCACGCCGATCTCCACCAAGGGCGACTTCCAGCTCTCCGAACTGCTCCCGCTCCACGCGAAGGTTGCCGACAAGTTCAGTCTGGTCCGAACCGTCTACCACACCGCCGCCGCGGTCCACGACACCGGGCATCAGCTGCTCCAGACCGGACGTCTTTTCTCGGGTGGCATCAACACCCCGCACGCCGGCTGCGCGCTCGAGTTCCTCAAGGGTCGTCGCAACGAACTCCCTGCCCACGTCATCCTGCCGGAACCCATGGGCAACACCGGCGGTGGATTGCCACACGGCCAGGACGCCGGGTTCCTGGGCAAGGCCTACGATCCGTTCTCGATCCACGCCGATCCCTCGAGATCCGACTTCAAGGTGCCGGACCTGCTCCCGCCGACCGAGATCGGCGAGGCGCGACTCCAGCGGCGTCGGGAACTGCGGGACATCGTCGAGGGCACGATCCGGAACTTCGAGTCGACCGACAGCGCGAGGATGATGGACGCCAACTTCGCCGCGGCCTACCGGCTCATGACGAGCCAGAAGGCCCGCGAGGCGTTCGACCTTTCAAAGGAGCCGATGTCGGTGCGGGAACGCTATGGCATGACCCGGTTCGGACAGAGCTGTCTGCTTGCGCGCCGTCTGGTCGAACGCGGGGTGCGGTTCGTCACGATCAACACGTTCATTACGGTGTTCGATGAGATCACTTGGGACATCCACGGCTCGAAGCCCTTCACCAGCATCGCCGGGATGAAGGAGATCGTCTGCCCGATGTACGACCAGGGCTACAGCGCCCTCATCGAGGATCTGCACCAGCGCGGGCTGCTCGACTCCACCCTGGTGGCGAACCTGGCGGAGTTTGGTCGGACGCCGAAGATCAACCCAACCGGTGGACGCGACCACTGGCCGGCCTGTTGGACCTGCTACTTCGCGGGCGGAGGCATCCGGGGCGGACGGGCGATCGGCACATCCGATGAAATCGCCGCCTATCCGGCCGAGCGTCCTGTCACCCCGGCGGAGATCGTCGGCACGATCTACCGCAGCCTGGGCCTGGATCTCGAGACCCACCTGCCGGGTCCGCAGGGTCGGCCGTTCCCGCTGGTCGACTTCGGCACTCAACCCATCCGGGAGCTGTTCGCATGAGGCAGTCGAGGGTTGAGAGTCGAGAGTGGAGAGATGGGGTCCTGGGATGTCTGGGGCATCTTTCGAGGCGATGCCTGGGGTGGGTGGGTGCGGAGGCACCCAGTGCTGCAGGGCACTGCAGCACCCACCAGGGAGCGGGCCTGCGGCGGTGGTGGGTATTCTCTCTCAACGCTCAACTCTCAACGCTCAACCTGCTTCTCGCCGCTGCCGCGGAAGAGCCCGTCCCCACCCCGAGCTTCCGCAACCAGGTCCAGCCCATCCTCACCAAGGCCGGCTGCAACATGGGGGCCTGTCACGGGGCCGCGGCCGGGAAGAACGGGTTCTACCTCAGCCTCCGGGGCTACAACGATGAGGCGGATTGGCAGGCAATCACCCGGAGCGGTGGCGGACGCCGCATCGCACTCTCGGATCCCGGCCGGAGCCTCCTGCTCCTCAAGGCCACCGGCACGGTTCCCCACAAGGGTGGAAAGCGGTTCGACACCGGGTCTCCAGAGTATCGAACACTCGCCGACTGGATCGCCGGCGGAGCACCCGGACCCCAGATGAACGATGTCCGCCTGGAGCGCCTCGAGGTCCTGCCCGCCCAGGCGGTCCGACGTCCGGGCGATGTCCAGCCGCTCCAGGTGAAGGCCCATTTCACCGACGGCCACGTCGAGGACGTCACCCGTTGGGTGAAGTACAGCAGCGCCAACGAGACGGTGGCCACGGTTGACGACACCGGACGCGCCACGATCGTCGGTCCGGGCGAGGCGGGACTCACCGCCTGGTACCTGAGCCAGGTCGCGGTTGGCTTCGTCACCGTGCCGTGGTCCAACAACGTCCCGGCCTCGGTGTTCGAGCCGCTTCCACGACACGGTTTCATCGACGAACAGGTCCACGCGAAGCTCCGCAGACTCGACCTGCCCCCGTCGCCCCGGTGCACCGATGCGGAGTTCATCCGACGGGCCTTCCTCGACACCCTCGGGGTGTTGCCGACCCCGGTGGAGGTCCAGGAGTTCCTCGCCCGACCGGGTCGGGTCCAGGACCGGCGGGAGGCCCTGATCGACCAGATCCTTCGCCGACCGGAGTTCGTCGACTACTGGACCTACAAGTGGAGCGACCTGCTGCTGGTGAATTCCTCCCGACTGCGTCCCGCGGCCACCCGGGCCTACGCGGCGTGGATTCGTCGACAGGTCGAGGCCAACCGGCCGTGGGACGAGATGGTCCGGGAACTCCTGACCACCCGGGGCAGCACGTTCGACCACGGCGGCGGGAACTTCTTCCTCCTGCACGAGGATCCGCGGGACATGGCGGAGACGACGACCCAGGCGTTCCTCGGCATGAGCGTTGGGTGTGCGAAGTGCCACAACCATCCGAGCGAGCGGTGGACGAACGACGACTACTTCGCCCTGGCCAATCTCTTCGCCCGGATCCGCGCCAAGAACGGGGCGGGCGACGGCGAGCGGATCCTCACCGCGGCTCCCAGCGGAGACTTGGTCCAACCGCGGACGGGTCGGCCCCAGCCCCCACGACCTCTCTCCGGCACAGGGATGACTCCCGAGGATCCTGCTGATCGCCGTGAGGTGCTGGCGCGCTGGTTGACCTCCCCGGAGACCCCGGAATTTGCCCGGGCGATCGTCAACCGGATCTGGGCGAACTTCTTCGCCGTGGGTCTTGTGGAGAAGGTCGACGACCTCCGCACGAGCAATCCGGCCAGCAATGAGGCGCTGCTCCACCACGCGGCCGCCTCCCTCGTCGCACACCGATACGATCTCAAGGCCCTGATGCGGGAGATCCTCCGCAGCGAGACCTATCAGCGCAGCAGCGAGACCCTGCCCGGCAATGCGACCGAGACCCGGTTCTACTCGCGGTATTATCCCCGGCGGCTCATGGCGGAGGTGATCCTCGATGCGTACTCGCAGGTCACCGGGGTGCCGACGGAGTTCCGTCGGTCGACCGGCAATGGAGACAACTTCCAGTTCACCTATCCGATCGGTACCCGGGCTTTGGAGCTGCCGGATTCCCAGATCGCGAGCTACTTCCTCAAGAGCTTCGGCAAGCCCGACCGCATCCAGACCTGCGAGTGCGAGCGGACCTCGGAGCCGAGCGTCGCGCAGGTGCTCCACATGGCGAACGGCGACACCCTGAACGCGAAGCTCTCGTCGACCTCCTGTCGACCCATCCGCGGGACCCGGGATTCCTGGGCCGCGAAGGCCGTGGTCGAGGAGGCGTACCTCCGTGCGTTTTCACGTCCGCCCACGCCAGACGAGGAGCGACGTCTGGTGGCGGTGCTCGACCTGGCCCCTCCGGATCAGAAGGAGAAGGTTTTGGAGGACCTCTACTGGGCGCTCCTCACCAGCAAGGAGTTCCTCTTCAACCATTGATGCCGTGCGGAAGCTTCCGATCAGCCTCGCGTGTGTCGCCGCGCTCCCACTGTCGCTCCTGATGGCGGGCGACTTCTCCGCGATCGAACCGCTGCTCCAGGAACACTGCGTGGAGTGTCATGCGGCGCAGGATCCGGAGGGCGGACTCGTCCTCGACTCGCATGCCGGGCTGATGAAGGGCGGCGAGACGGGTCCCGCCGTCCTGCCCGGCAAGGGCGCGGAGTCCCTGCTGGTCCGGGTGTTGGAAGGACGCTGGGGCAAGACCGGGAAGAACGAGTTCATGCCGCCCGGCAAACGACCCCATCTGAAACCCCAGCAGATCGCGCTCATCCGATCCTGGATCGACGAGGGAGCCTCTCCGGCCACCAGCAACTCTGCCCCCCGGATCCTGGAGGTGCCCCGGATCCCGCCGCGCGGAACCGTCCGACATCCGGTCTCGGGGCTCGCGTTCCACGCCGGATCCCGACGTCTCGCCGTGGCGCGGACGGATGAGGTGGATCTGGTGTCGACCGAGACCCGGAAGCCCATTCGTTCCCTGAAGGGGTTCAAGGGTGGGGTCTATGCCGTGGCCTTTTCGCCGGATGGGAACTGGATCTTCACCGGCGGAGGGGACGCCACCGGCGGCGAGGTGAGGCGTTGGAGCGTGGCCGACGGGACCTCGGATCGCCTCTACGCGGGACAGCGCGATGCCGTCCATGCGGTCGCGGTCTCCCCGGACGGCGCCATGCTCGCTGCGGGCAGCTATGATTACGGAATCGGGCTTTGGTCGGCGGTGGACGGCACGGAGCGGCATCGGATCGCCGGCAGCCAGGGCGCGATCCTGGGCTTGGCCTTCCGTCCCGACGGACGGGTCCTCGCCAGCGTGGGCTATGACCGGACCGCCAAGCTCTACGATCCGACGACCGGTTCCCGGCTCGAGACCCTGGGTCAGGCCCTGCGGGAACTGAACGCCGTGGCATTCGCTCCGGACGGAAAGGTCCTGCTGACCGGTGGCAACGACAACCGGATCCGGGTCTACCGGGTCGGGACAGAGGTGCGGGAGGGCGCGGTGGAACTGGTCGACACGGTGTTCGCCCACGAGGGGGGCCTCCTCCAGGTGGTCTACAGTCCGGATGGGCGGAGGGTGGCGAGCTCGGGACAGGATCAGACCGTGAAGCTCTTCCAGGCGGAGGGGTTGAAACCGTTGCTGACCCTCGAGCGTCAGCCCGACTGGCCGTCGGCCCTGGTCTTCGCCGGCAACGATCAGCTGGTGGTCGGACGCGCGGACGGGACGCTTGGGTTCTACCAGGCTTCGGACGGCAAGGTCTCACCGCCGCCGAAACCGGAGGTGTTCCGGACCGTTCCTCGTGGAGTGCAGCGGGGCGTGACGAATGTGCTGGAGCTGTTGGGACGAAACCTCGACCGCGCCACGGTGCTGCTGAGGTACCGGGATGGCGCGTTGAAATGCGCCGAGGCCCTGAGGATCGAAGGAGACTCCGGAACCCTGACCTGGGTGCCCGGCGCCTCCGAGCCTCCTGGCCCCTGGGAGATCGCCGTGAGCGATGGCACCTCCGAATCGGGCAGGGTGAAGGTGTGGGTCGACGATCTCCCGCAACAGGAGATCCGGGCACGGGCCGCCGGAGATCGACAGACCTCGGTGACGGTGCTGCCTCCGGTCTCGGTGTGGTCGACACTCGAGAAGCCCGGACAGGAACTCGTCCTCCAGGTGGAACTGCGCCACGGGCAGAGGCTGGTGTTCGACCTTGCCGCCCAGCGTCTCGGCGCGGCGGGGGATCTGGAGATGATCGTGACCGACACCTCTGGTCGGACCCTGGCCCGTTCCGACAACCTCGGTGGAGACCTCGATCCGCTGATCCGATTCCTGGCTCCGGCCGATGGCCTGTACTGGGTCCGGGTCCGCGAGGGCACCCACGGCGGTTCGGCCAACCACTTCCTCCGTCTCAGCCTTGGGGAACTACCGTTCGTCTCAGGGGTGTTCCCTCTCACCGTGTCCGCCCGCACCCCGGCGGAGGTGACCCGGAACGGTGAGCACCTGGGTCCGGCCTCACGGGTTGGGATCCAGCCCGGCGAGCCAGGCGAACTCCGTCTTCCCGACGTGGCCACTGCGCTGCGTTCCCGACGCGACTGGAGCGTCCTGGTGGTCGACACCCCGGCACCGCTCGAGGTCGAACCGAACCACCATCCCAACGACGCCCAGGAGGTCCCGGTCCCCTGCTCGGTGAATGGACGGATCCAGGTTGGTGGGGATCGACCGAGCCCGGACGTGGATCTCTACCGGTTCCAGGCCCGGAAGGGGGTTCGGTATCTCCTCGAGACGGTGGCGGAGCGTCGGGGTTCGACCGCGGACACGCGGATCGAGCTGTTGTGGCCGGATGGACGTCCGGTGGAGCGGGTCCGACTCCAGGCCCTGCGCAATTCCGCGATCACCTTTCGTCCGGAGACGTCCGACGATTCGGGCATCCGCTTTGAGAACTGGGAGGAGATGGAGTTGAACGATCTCCTGTGGTGTGGCGGTGAGGTAATGAAGTTGTTCCGGGCACCGCAGGGGCCGGACTCCGACTCGGTGTTGTATGCCGCGAACGGACGCCGTCGGGGGTTCTTCGACACCTCCCCCACCGCGCATTATGTCGACGAGCCCGTCTACCTGGTGCGTCCGCTGGCCTCCGGGGAGACGCCGATCGCCAACGGACTTCCGGTCTTCACGGTTCCCTATCTGAACGACGATGCCGCCTTGCGGGATCTCGGAACCGATTCGCGCCTCGAATTCATCGCCCCGGTGGATGGCCCCTTCCTGGTGCGCATCACCGATCCCCAGGGCCCAGGCGGACCGGACGCCGCCTATGCGCTCCGGATCCGGGAGGCGGCTCCCGACTTCACGGTGTCGGTGTCGGGAGCCAACCCCACGGTGGCCCGGGGCAGCGGGCAGGGCTTCGGGGTTTCGGTGCAGCGCATCGACGGGTTTGAGGGCCCGGTACGGATCGAGGTCCAGCATCTTCCGAAGGGCTGGTCGATCGCGGGCCCGCTGGTGATCGAGGCGGGTCACGACTCGGCCCAGGGAACCCTCCGGGCGTCCCCGGATGTCGTGGCGGCTTCGGATGCGGACTGGGATGCCGTGACGGCGGTGGCGATTGCCGAGGTGGAGGGGCGTCCTGTGGTGCAGACGGCGGGTTCGCTGGGGCGTCCGAAGCTGTCCATGGATCCTCCGAAGCTCCGGGTGCATCTCGACCCGATGGGTCCGGCCCAGACGAACGCCGCGGGGCTTCGGGTCCTCGAAATCCGTCCGGGAGGCACGGCGTCGGCGCGGCTCCGGATCGAGCGGCATGGGTTGGACGGCGTGGTGACCTTCTCGGTCGACAACCTGCCGCATGGGGTGATCGTGGAAAACCTGGGCCTGAACGGGATCACGTTCCTGCCCGAGGAGAACGAGCGGGAGATCTCGTTGGCGGCGGTGAAGTGGGTTGGGGATTTGGAGCGTCCTTTCCACGCGGTGGAGAACCAGGCGGGACGTCAGACCTCCGAGCCGATCCTGCTGCGGGTGGGGTCACGCGGGGAACCGCGTTGACGTGGGGAAGGGGACTCACACGGAGACGCGGCGACGCGGAGGAAAGACGGGAGAGGGGAACGAGTTTGGGGCAGGAAGAAGTCTGGAGTCGGTGGGGTGTCAGGGGTGCTCCGCGACACTGGATGCGACAGCATCCACCTTTGGATAGGGACCTGGTCCCTCAGGTCCCCATCTAGACCCGCGGGGTTTGGCGGACCTGCGGGCCTGGCCGGGTTTCTCTGGTGCGTTGGTGAATCCCCTCAGCGTTCCAAGGGGCGCCACGTCCACGGGATCGAGATGGGGACGAGCGGGACCTCATCCCTACCTCTGGCTGGCTGGAGATCTGTAGTGGGTAGGGACCTGGTCCCTCAGGTCCCCATCTAGACCCGCGGGGTTTGGCGGACCTGCGGGCCTGGCCGGGTTTCTCGGGTGCGTTGGTGGATCCCTGCAGCGTTCCAAGGGGCGCCACGTCCACAGGATCGAGATGGGGACGAGCGGGACCTCATCCCTACCTCTGGCTGGCTGGAGATCTGTAGTGGGTAGGGACCTGGTCCCTCAGGTCCCCATCTAGACCCGCGAGGTTTGGCGGACCTGCGGGCCGGGCCGGGTTTCTCGGGTGCGTTGGTGAATCTCCTCAGCGCTCCAAGGGGCGCCACGTCCACGGGATCGAGATGGGGACGAGCGGGACCTCATCCCTACCGGGCTCTTTCTCTCTCAAAAACCTCCGCGTCGCCGCGTCTCCGTGTGAGTCCCCTCCGCCTCCCTCCGCGTGAGCCGCCCGAACTGGTCCTCCCACGCCCCACGGAACGGCAGCCGCCAGAGCGACCCGAGAAGAATCGATCGGACCTCCTTCCGGGACACCTTCACACGAACCGAAGGATCCAGGACCCGGCTGGTCCGGAGTCTCGACAGTGTCCGGGTGCCGATCAGCACGGGCCACGCACAGGCCAGTCGGAGACGCCACTGTCCCCCGGGGAGCGCGCAGGTGTATCGCCACCCCGCCGCCAGGTGGTCCTCCGCCCGTTGCAGCCATGGGTCGTACAGCGGACGCATCCGTCCCTCGGAGGCTGGATCCAACAGGTCTGCTGGCTTCAGACCGACCCGATCGAGCGCCAGCCGGGGGAGATAGCACCGGCCGGCCCTCAGGTCCTTCGGCAGGTCGCGCAGGATGTTCACCAGCTGGAGACCTTTCCCGAAGCGGATCCCGTCCTCGATCAACCGGGTGTCGTCGAGCGGTGCCCCAGGAAAACAGTGACGCCGGGTCATCCGGGTCCAGAACTCCCCCACGCACCCCGCCACCCGGTAGGTGTAGTCGTCGAGGTCATCCTCGGTCTCGAGAGCCCCGGGACTGATTCCGGAAGCGGATCCGAACCGGCGGAGATCAAGGGCCTGTCCCTCTGTGATCGTGTCGAGGACCCGCCGCACGTCCTCCAGGTCATTTGGGGACAGGTCCTGGAGCACGGCCACTGCTGTCTCAAGGCGTTGGAGCAGAAGCTGTTCAGGGTCGTGTTTGGACGAGTCCGAACCCCGGGGTGTGAGGGGAGCGGCTAGCAATGGGGACAGGTCCAGGGGCTCCCTCCGCGTTCCCAGAATCCGTGCCTTCAGGGCAGCCAGGGCGTCGAGGCGTTGGGCGACCGGGACCAGGTCGGTGTCGGCAATGGTGTCGGTCGCCCGGGCCAGAAGATAGGCGAGTCCGATCTGGGACCGGACCGGGGCGGGGAGGATCCGGAGGGTCAGATGGAACGAGCGCGAGGTCTCGCGCAGCAGGGTCTCCAGTTCCGGACTCACGTGGACAGCGCCGCTCCGGGGCGTGCGATGGACGATCCGGAAAAGCCCGGACGCGGAGAAGGGGAATCTGCGGAATTGCTGAAACTTCCCTGCCCTGTGTCGTGTACTCCTGCCACGATGCCGTCCGGACGCGGATGGGCGTACGATGACGGATCCGGCCCAGTTTGAGCCATTCCTGAGGGCCTACCAGGACATGGTGTACACCACGGCCCTCCGCCTGCTCGGCAACGAAGCGGAGGCGGAGGACGTGTCCCAGGAGGTCTTCCTGAAGGCCTGGTCCCACTTCCCGGCTCTTTCGAAGAGTCTCTCCGCCGGCGGCTGGCTGAAGACCGTCACCCGCAACCTCTGTCTCAACCACCTGCAACGCCACCGGGCCCGCTGGACGGCGTTCTCCGACCTGTCCGGAGCCGATGGTGATCCGGCGTCGGTGGACATCCCCACCGCGGAGACCCAGACCCCAACGGTGATGTCGGCCGAGCAACGGCGCCTCCTGGAGGCGGCCCTGGCCCGACTGCCCGACCACCAGCGGGTTCCGCTCGTGTTGTATTACTTCGAGGACCTCGACTACGCGGAGATCGCCCAGGAGCTTGGGGTCAGCCTCTCGAAGGTGAAGACGGACCTCTTCCGGGCCCGCGAAGCCCTCCGCAAAAAACTGCAACCCACCCGGGCCGACCTGGGTTTTTGAACCAGACCGTTCCATGAACGAACGAAACACCACGGACGACGCCAACGAGGCCTGGGCCGACCAGGTCCTGCGGCAGCTCCCCCTGCGGCAGGCGCCGGCGACCCTGGCCTTGCGGATCCTCCGTGAGATCGAGGCGCGTCGGACCCTTCCCTGGCATCGTCGCCCCTGGGGCTCGTGGCCCCTGGGGCTCCGGGTGGTCACCGGGGGGATGGCCGTCGCGCTGCTGGGTTCCATGGCCTGGGCGTGGTTCTGGATCGACTGGTCCCCGGGCGCCGCACCCGCCCATGTCGTTCCAGGATTCCTCGGGTCGGTCACCGCGGTGGCCGCGCACCTCCTGGAAGCGCTCTGGATCGTCCTGAGCCACCTCGGGGGTTGGATCCTCCTCAGCGCGGCGACATTCCTGACCGCCGCCTGGATCGCAACCCTCGGACTCGGAACCACCTGCTGGCGGCTCGCCACCGGATACCGCTGAACCCTCCACCCCGCTTCCCATGATCCAACGCCTCCTCCTCTGGGTCCTTGTCGTCGCCGTCCTCGGCGCGTTGCCGGTCGGGTTCGCCCAGGACTCCGTCTCACTCCGTCCCCCGACCCCACCCGAAGCCCCGGAACCGCCGGGGGATCCCGGGTCGCCGGACGCGTCGGTACCCGAGGAATCCCCCGACCCCGAGCAATCACCCGACCGGCTGGAGGTCGACTCCGGGTTCAGGATCCAGATCGGCCGGGGTCTCGAGACGTCGTCGGAATTCGTCCAGGTCGGATCCCGGGTCCACGTCCGCACCAACCAGACCGCCCCCGAGGTGGTCGTCATCAACTCCTCCGCGCTCATCGATGGCGAGGTGGAATCCGATGTCGTCGTGGTCGGCGGCAAGGCCGTCATCAATGGCCACGTCCATGGCGATGTCGTCGGCGTGGGCTCCGGAATCGTCCTCGGTCCCGGTGCCGTCGTGGACGGCGATGCGGTGTCGGTCATCGGGCGCGTGGTCCTCGGTCCCAACGCCCGGGTCGGCGGGGATGCGGTCGGACTCGGGGGCGGCGTGGTGAAGGACGACTCCGCCTCCGTGGATGGGGATGTGGTGAATGGCAATTGGAGTGGCCTGGTGCGCCTTGGGGCGGCGGGCTGGCCGGAGTGGCTCACGAAGTCGTTCACGGAGCTGGTCCTCAATGCCCGCCTCCTGTCCTTCCAGGTCCGCTGGGTCTGGGCCGTGGCCCTCCTGTTCTTCCTCCTGCACCTGCTCGTCATCCTGATCGCTCCCCGCGCGAACCGGGTGGTGGTCGCCACGGTGTCGAATCGCGGAGCCACCGCGTTCCTGATGGGCCTGTTCGCCCTGCCGCTCGGCTGCCTCGTCGCCCTCTTCCTCGTGCCCACCGTGGTCGGCATCCTCGCCATCCCGTTTCTGATGGCCGCGGTCTTCTGCCTCGGAATCGCCGGCAAGAGCGGCGTCCTCCAGCACCTCGGCGCCACCCTTGCCGGACGGTTCCAGGGCGATGGGGTTGTCGGTGAGTGCATCACCATGGTGCATGAACCCGCAGAGCCTGTGGCCAGGGTGCACGACAGGAAATCCCCGGCCGTTGCCCACCTCGCCGTCGGTACCCTGCTGGTCGGTCTGCTGTACCTGGTCCCGATCGTCGGGTTCACCGTCTGGATGGCCCTGACGGTCTGGGCCCTCGGGACTGGGATTCTCGCCCTGCTCGAGGGGTTCCGCAGTGAGTCCAAGGGCGCGACTGCACCCCGCTCGAATCCCCGTTCCATGCCGACCCCCGGTTCCACCCCGTGCGCTGCCGCCACGCCCTCAACCCCGGCGACGTCAGCACCCACAGCCTCGGCCATGGCCTCCACCGGAACGGAAGCCCTGGTCTCCAATCCCGTCGCGGTCCCGACCGAGCCCGCACCCGAACCTGCACCGTCGTCCAGCCCTTCCACCGGTTCCACCCCGTCCTTCGTCCCTTCCATGGTCTCAGAACCCGCACCCGAAATCCCCACCCCCCTGTCGCCAGCGGCTCCTGCTATTCCGGAGACGTCCAGGACCCCGCCCGAGACCTCCGCACCGGCTGCGGTGCCCGAGGCCCTCAGTCTGCCCCGGGTCGCCGTCCGGGAGCGCATCCTGGCCACGTTGATCGACTGGATTGGCGTTGGATTCCTGGTGAGCCTGACGGGTTGGGTGCTCCCACCGTTCGTTCCCATGATCGCCTACTTCGTCGGCTTCTGGATGTGGAAGCAGACCACCCTGGGTGGAATCATCCTGCGGATCCGTGTGGTGCGCCTGGATGGACGGAAGATCGACCTCCCGACCGCGTTGGTGCGGTCCATCGGAGCGTTCTTCGGAGTGGCCGCCTTCGGGATCGGCTACTTCTGGGCGGCCTGGGACGACGAACGTCAGGGCTGGCACGACAAGCTCGCCGGGACGGTTGTGGTCCGGGTCCCGAAGGTGCAGTCGTTGGTGTGAGTCCGGTCGACGCCCCAACGCCCCGACATCCTGCGGTGGCGTCAACGGCCGACGAAGAACGTCCACCACCGGCGCGGTTCCTCGATCATCAGTTCCCGGATGAGCTGGCTGACCTCCGCCGCCCGCGGTTCGACCAGGCTCCGACAGAGGTCAAAGGCCCAGGCGAAGGCCACGACCACGAGGGCGAAGTAGAGGCTGTAGCGGTTCCACTCGAACCCCAGGAACATCCACGAACGGGTGCCGATGGCGTCGAGGAGGAGTCCCCACAGGACGGGCGACAGGCCCAGGGTGATCTGCCAGACCACCATGAAGAGGGCGAAGAAGTGGTTCCGTCCCAGTGCCGGCACGATCTCCATGGCCAGTCGGTTGTTGGCGGCCGAGAAGAGCGCGTTGACCAGCCCCAGCAGGATCAGGAGAGGGAGGGTGAGGTGGGGGCTGGGCGCAAGCAGGCGGCCCGCGATGAGGCACCAGCCGAGTCCGATCACGAGTCCGATCCCCATGGTGAATCCGAGCATCGGCTTGCTGCCGAGACGGTCGAGTCGCGGACCCGCCAGCCAGGGTGACGCCGCACCGCCGATGAAGGACAGCGACATCAGATACAACACCTGGTCCTCCGGCAGGCCGGCACCGGTCCGCAGGAAGGTGACCACGAAGGTGTTGAGTCCCCCGTACGCGATGGACCACCCGGCATTGGCCCAGAGGAGCTTTCGGAACGGCGGATGGGCGGCGATGGCCCGCCAGGGGACGACCCCGTTCCCGCCGCCGGGCTCCGGAGGCGGGGGTCGGTCGGGGATCCGTTTCAGGAACCGCAGGCTTGCCGTTCCCATGAGGGCCGAGAACAGGAACACGGCAGCGAACTGCCACGGATCGCCGTCGGGCCCCAGCAGCAGTCCGGAGAACGCGAACGCGAGCATGCTGGCGGAGTTCATCCAGAGCTGGTCCTTCGCGAAGTGCCGCCCCCGGAGGCTCACCGGCACGAGCTCCGTGATCCATGGAAGCCACGCCGCGCTGGAGATGCCGCGCGAGATGTTGAAGACGAGAAGCAGTCCGAGCACCAGGACGAGCCGCGTGGTGGCATCGAGAAACCGACCCGTCAGCGGCACGACGGCGATCCCGAAGATGAGGGCCACCCGGATCGACCATCCCGTGAGGATGAACCGACGGTAACCGATCCGGTTGACGAACCGGGCGGCTGGCAGCTGGGTGATGACGAGCAGCGGCATCATGCCCGACAGGATCCCGAGGACGGTGGAACTCGCCCCCAGCGACTTGGCGTACAGGATCATGGGTCCGCCGAGCACGGGTTGGAACGAGAGGGCGTTCAGGGCCGCGAACGCATAGAGCGGGGCCAGCTCGCGGGGAAGGGGATGCGACGGGTGCGCGGGGGGTCGGCTGGAGTCGCTCAACCCCCGCAGGGTGTCGGGATCCTCCGCCTGAGAGAAGCTTCAACCCGGGTCGGGGAAAGGGACTCACATGGAGACACGGAGGGAGACAAAAAGAAAGAGTGAGAGGAGGAAGGGACCTGGCCCCTCAGGTCCCCATCTGAACCCGCGAGGCTTGTGCGGACGTGTGGGGCGGGACGGGTTTCTCCAGGGCGATGGAGGATCCCATCAGCGTTCAAAGGGGTGTAACGACCATGGGATCGAGATGGGGACGAGCGGGACCTCGTCCCTACCTCTGCGCGGGTGGGGATCTGTAGAGGGTAGGGACCTGGTCCCTCAGGTCCCCATCTGAACCCGCGAGGCTTATGGGGACGTGTGGGGCGGGACGGGTATCTCCAGGGCGTTGGAGGATCCCCTCAGCGTTCGAAGGGGTGTAACGACCATGGGATCGAGATGGGGACGAGCAGGACCTGGTACCTACCTCTGCGTGGGTGGGGATCTGCAGAGGGTAGGGACCTGGTCCCTCAGGTCCCCATCTGAACCCGCGAGGCTTATGGGGACGTGTGGGGCGGGACGGGTATCTCCAGGGCGTTGGAGGATCCCCTCAGCGTTCGAAGGGGTGTAACGACCATGGGATCGAGATGGGGACGAGCGGGACCTCGTCCCTACCTCTGCGCGGGTGGGGATCTGTAGAGGGTAGGGACCTGGTACCTCAGGTCCCCATCTGAACCCGCGAGGCTTATGGGGACGTGTGGGGCGGGACGGGTATCTCCAGGGCGTTGGAGGATCCCCTCAGCGTTCGAAGGGGTGTAACGACCATGGGATCGAGATGGGGAC
>Ga0194133_10006128_pt1 | contig 14959 bp, 15 predicted proteins | sample TA2KigOf40mmetaG_FD_155448 | JGI IMG/M metagenome (GOLD analysis project Ga0194133, IMG submission 155448) | Freshwater microbial communities from Lake Tanganyika, Tanzania - TA2015055 Kigoma Offshore 40m | ecosystem: Environmental > Aquatic > Freshwater > Lake | place: Tanzania: Lake...
GCTACGCGGACGAGGTGGATCTCGCGAGATCCGCGGATCCGAGTGATTCGGAGGGCTTGGCGGTCAGCGACCCGGCGACCCGAGTCGCGGATCCGAGTGATTCGGCGGGCTTGGCGGACAGCCGCCCGGCGACCTGGCGGCCACGTATTGCTGATGCCCATGTTTTGGCGGAGCCGAGTCAGGCCTCTGGCTGGCCGCCTATCGTCATTGCCGGACCAGCTTACGTCAGCCTCCCATCTTGGTATGATGCCCGCAACACAAGCGGCAAGGAATGCCCACAAGGGAAAGATCACAGGGGAACATTTCGCCGAAGCCATCAGGGTTGTGTTTACAAACGTCTGAGTACCGGTTGGGTGGAGGGACTAGTACCTACTGCACGCGGTGGGCACTTTTTTCAAGTCCGCAGGGTCTCCAAAACATGTCCAGGGGGTCTTCGATTGGTCGTTTTCGGGGTCCACTTTTCGATGTTTTCTGGTCCCAAAAACGTGACCGTTTTTCGGTCTCAAAAACGTGACCGACTTCGGCTTTCCTGTCATTTTCACTAAGGTCGGGTGGGAAAGTGTGACCGGAAAACGGTCTCGTTTCTGGGCACGGCGGGTTCCAAAAACGAGACCCATCGACAATGCATTTCGTTGCGTATGGGTTCGAGCACTTGTGCGTAATCTGGTGTCTCGTCCTGCCCTGGCTTTGAGGGGTGCTCCTCCCTATGTAGACTATGGAAGTTGAGGTGCCCGTTTTTGAGGACGGAGTTGGGTGTGGTGTGTACCCCATGGAGGAAGACGAAGATGAGGTGATGGGGAACTTTGTCAGCAAAACGCCGCAAATGGTTTTAGGGGATCTGTTCGAGGACATGGCTGACGAGCCGCATAGTCTTTTTCGGAGGCCACGAGGTCAGCGTTACAGCGGCCTTGGGTGTTTTTGTGACGATCTCGGTGGCGAAGGCATGGCCGTGGAAGATTTAGATTCCGACAATGACATGACGTCGACGACTGCTACCGTGGAGACGGAAAACTCTTCACCGAGTCTTGGCACGATTCAGTGGGACGCCCTGCAAACCGTGGACCCTAACAAGATCTTTGCCATTTCCATTGAGTACATTGTTCGTAGAGCTCCACAGTTTGCGACGACACGCCGCATCTCAAAAAAAACAAGCATCTGGCGGCACCTGTTGGCACTGGCAGCGAAGAACCCTTTCCGGGAGTTGAACATCGAAGTGAACGCTCGTCTACGCAGCGACGCTTACTACACCATGGTGGCCTGGATCAGTCGACTTTCTGGACGAAGTGTGCGCGTTGTCAGGAATGAGATGAAGGAAGAGTGGATGTTGAATCGAAAGTGGGAGAACACGGACGACAGTGTGAAGCGTCGGTTTCACTTTCTGCGGGAGCTAGAAAAACAGCCTTTCTTCCAAACAGAATTCCCAGAGTTCAATGAGAAGCGTGTCAACGGCCGGGCTACGTCAAAGAGTTTTGTTGTGGTTGGGGAGGGTTCGGAGGAGCCATTGCCCGTCACGCAGTGCCACGGTTACTTGGCGACGTACAACACATCTCTTGGCTTGCACGACCCTCAAGTGCTGGAGTGGGTGCAGCAAGGATTGCGAGGACGAGAACTGGGCGAGAAGTTGAAGAATCACGAGCTGCTCAAGGCCGCCTTTCGTCGTTTCGTAACTTTCCAAAAAGATAGAGCGGACAAACACCATTTCCGGACTTGGGCGGTGGCTCTCGAGCACTCCACGAACGGCGATCATCCAGCTCGTGTTCATTTGCATGTTTACGCAGGGGTGGACATCCGTGGCGGTCACCTCATGATGGGCAATCCAAAGACGAGGCCTGTCTGTAAAGATTCACTTGAGTGGCCTGGTTGCGCACAACCGTGGGTGCGATTCACGACAATCAGACGACCGTCACCATCGACCATCATTGCAGGTGTTTCTTCAGGTATGTACTACGTCGCCGGGGCTAAGTCGTCGAATCTGATGTCGGAGTCGTCCATGGCGCCGTTTCTGGAACCACACATCTCATGATAGTACCTTCACCACGGTGTGGAAATGTTTTCTCAGATGATCCGTGTGGAAACAAATCAGGAAAGAAAGCGTTGGTCCGGATCGATGGTTTCTAGGATTCACGGTAAGAGGCCGCCTCTCCACATCAACTGTATATGCGGGTCAGCGCCACGCGGCCCTGTCATCTTTCACTCCTGAAGGTAACCTCAGAAACTGTGGTTCTGAGGATTTCCCGGTGCTCCAGTGCACCGTGTGGAATCTGTGGCGCCACAGGAAGATGACAGACGATGAGTGTTACCGGGACTTGGTGCGATGCCGCGATCCTCGGGCGCCTCAGGCCTTCAAGCCTTTGAGTACATCAGGAAGAAGGAGACGATACAAAACCTTCAGGGCGAGATCGCTCGAGTCCATGAACAGCCTGTTCTCTCCAGCGGCCGTTCAAACAGCACCCGGAAATTACCAAATTTGAGGAGCAGCTCTTGCCGACGAAATACGGCACGGTACCGAGAACAAGGTGTCTGGCTTTTGTTGGGGGCAGCCAGCAAGGAAAACTTCGAGAAACATATCTATCTTCGGGATAAGCAAGACTCTCAAAGTCTCGTGCCAAGGTTGTCAATGGGGTATACTACCTGGACTCTCTAGTTTTGTTCAACGCAAACATGTCGCGATTCTCTTCGATGAGTTCCGGAGTGATCAAGTACTGAGTAATCGAGAGTTCTTCCAGTCCAGTGCTTTCCCACAGTCGATGTCACAGTCAGCCTGCAACCAGTACGCGTACGAGGTCTGGGTGTACCACATCGCCATGATTCTTTGTGCGAATCACCTCGAAATGACGGAGGGCGATGGAGGCATCTCGGCTAGTGACGCGGACTGGATGACCCAGAATGTTACTGTGGTGACCTTGGAGGCTGATCAAGCGTGGTATTTGAAGCCCGACCAGTCAGAGGCGCCGCCGATCTGCACGTGAGTCCATGTTTCACCGGCTCGCATTTTTCGTTTTCTGAGTCATAGAGCAGATGCACGCTCCTCAACATGTGCACTTTGTTACAAGTATCAGTTGCTCGAGGGGGCTTGGGTCCGAGCAGCTCCCCTGTGGTCATTGTCAGGTCAGCGTCACAGCGGCTTTTGGGATGAGCACTGGTGCCGGTTCGTGTAACCGTCATCGGCTTCCATGCAAAAGTTTAAGTGGCAATCGCTGCGTGCGACCGTCGGGCGGCGGTTTTCATATTCGCTGATGAGCTTTTACTGTGCATCTCAAATAACAATGTGACGTCTGACTTCAGGTGTCTAACTTGAAACATCCGCAACGAGAGGCATCCGTCATTGGTGCGTTCAGGCATGACACGGTGGACGTAACACATCAAAAGGATTGATTCTGTCGTGTTATCGGTGAGGCTATCGGTGACCAGACTCTTTCGCATCCCCGTGCGAAATCGGAGCTTGAACGCAAGTGTGTGACACAGACAGACACAGAAGCCTTGTCGCTTGGTCAGGGTGTACCTTTCTTCGTTTCACGAGTGATGGCGAGCTCTCTCTGTCACGGTCAGAATGTCGAGGGTTCTTGATTGAGACCACTGGACCCACACTTCAATTCGTTTTCATTCGATTTGCTTCCGACACATATTGCGGGCCAGGTCAGCGCTACAGCGGCCTTCCGGATCACGAGTACAACAAACCGTCGAGATTCTGTACGTCAGTCACGTAACGTATCTGCAAACCGTCCCAGCAGAAGTGCAGAGGTAGCCTGATAGTGTGGTGTATTGATTTGGTTGCGATGTTCGACTCATAGCGAAGGTGTATGTTTTTCACGCCAGGCGAGATGGCGAAGGGCCTCTCCCGTCCAAGAGAGCCATTCGATTCAAGCTCCTCTCCTTATTCCGTCAGTGTCCTGTCGGTTCAAGCTCGCAGTTGCACAGCAGTCGCCCCGCGATTGGCCATTCTAAAGCGGGGCTATGTTTTCGACCCCGCCATGGATGGCGTCTGCATCTCCGGCCCTGGCGAATTCGTTTGCTGGAGACCACTCTTCGTCGGGCAGCGTCGCTCGCAGCCGTTCGCCGCTGATCACCGCCCATCGTCCTTCCAACAACCAGCCAGGGGGGAATTCCAACACAGAAAAGTACCCGGTGACAGGTGCCGAAATCACGGAGAAGTGGTACGGTGCACACGTCTCGGATCCCGCTATTCTGGAATCGTTCCTGGAGGTACCTCAGTGGAAACGCAAGTCGGTTATCTTGAAGTGCATCCAAAGCCCGCCGGAAAACGTGCATTCTTGGCTCTTCGCAGTTGTTCGGAACCACAGGAACGCGGAGCTAGAGAGGCAGTTGGTCGCGCAAGCTTCCGTCCACAAGGCCGGACAGCCTGTTCGGAGGCCCATGACCAGTAATTCGCCAACCCAGAGTGATGCGTCTGTTGATTTCCGAAGCTTCGATGCACTGAGGGCCACACCGGTGCAGTCCTCGACCGGTTGTGCACGGCCCGGAGCTCTTCAGAGTGCAGACGTGCCGCACTGGTCGTCGGATATGATTGCTTTGTGGCCTGACAGCAAAAGTCAGCTTGTTGCACGGTTCATGGCGTTGCTGTCGCCCACAAATCAGGGAGCGGTGGCAAGTCTGGTTCCTCAGACGCAGGCCTCTGTCGCATTGGCGGTCGCTCTGCTCGCTCATGACAACCATGCGGCGGATTCTCTGACCGCCGAGTGCGTGCGTCGTCTACAGCAGCCTGATTTGACGAGACATTGTGCGACAAGTGACGCCTCGTCCACGACACGTCCGAGTTCTTGTCTTCAGTTGCAGCTGGTTTTCGCCTCGCCCGAGACCGCCGTCGCTTTGGTGTTCATAAGAAGTTTCATTCGCGCCATGGAGAAAATGTATCCAGTAGCTTTCAATTACTTGCCACTCATTGTTGTCTCCCCGCAGATTAGCCAGACTCTAGAGGCGGAGGCCGAGAAGTTAAAACTGTCACTGAACGGCTCCGTTACTTGCCCGGCGACGCTGGAGAACTATTTTGAGAGCTGCAAGTCCAATTTCAAAGAGCACAACGTCAAAACTTTGTTTGTCTCCTTGATCCCTGCAGACACTGACTGTGGTGGCCGCACATCGATGCAGCGTGGCAAACCTCGTCTACACGGAGAGGCTCTCAGGTTCCTGTGGTCGGTAGTAAAATGCAGTTATTTCTTGAGGGCCGCCGTCGGGGACGATGCCGTTTGCGAGCTGACCTTTGCACCGTCATCGATGGACGAGGCGGTGAAGGTTGAGTTGGCGCAAGTTATTGGCCCGCTCACCTCTACATCCCACGCATCGTACAATACTGTCGCCCCTGTGCCAGCGGTGTTCGCTACACCTAGTGGTTGTGGTGTAGTGGCAGGTTTTCGGTCCTCGGACCATGACACTTCTACGGCGATTGATGGGTGGCAGGTCTCTAAGGACCCACAAGTGTCGGAGGAGGTGCCCGGCGGCTTGATCACCTTTATTGTGAAGATGTCTGAGATCACTGTCTTCCAGGGGAGGCCGCTGTCACCTTTAGAACAGAAAACGATTGAGGACTTCACAATGACTCACGTTAACACTGGAGAGCGTCGCCTGTGCAGTCGGGAGTGGTGGTTCCGGTGGTATGGTTACGTTAAGACCCCGTTGCAGGCGACGCTAAATTCGCAGTACCCGTGCCACTCCATGATCTTCTCAGCGACGGGGTCGCAGGCAGCTCCTGGCGTACCTGGCGGCGAACCATGTGGGAAGAGGAGATATTGTGTTGCGTGCGAGAAAGTGTTCTGTATCTTGGACAAAACGTATTGTTTGCCGATCATGGTGGACGCAGCCGTCGCCTTGATGGCCAAGTCTCTTTTGTTATGGAATGAAGCGGGAGATCCCGCTGCATGGAAGCGGAATCCTGGCGTGAACCGTGCGCATGAGTGCGGGCCATCGTGTCCTTTAGCCGTGTGACGGTGAGGGTCGGTACATTTTGACGGCACACGCCCTCCAGTCGTGTGTAACGTACCTACGAGTGCTAACTTTCACGGACGTATCCGCTCGGGTCAGGTGTATAATGTCCAAAAATGTCACGGTACATCAGCATGTGCCGGGCATGCGGTTTATGTTTCGCCCGCTGTCAGCGGCGCTTTTGGGTCCAGGTCAGCGGAGCTGCGGCCTTTGTGTTGTGGGTAGCGTTTTGCATCCGAGGGACTATGGATGCACTCATGGGGAACTCGCTGGCAGCTCCAAATATTTTGCTGTGACTGCACACTGTTAGCCGTGTTGTGCGATGTCTGTGGACATGGGGGGGCCTATACAGCACTGCGCGTTCAGAATCCTGATTTGTTCAAGGGTTAGTCACCATGTGTAGAATAGAACGCCCAGTGCTAGGTTCGATTCCCGCGTGGGCTGGGAGTGATACTATCGGCGACACAGGCTCCGCATTTTTTGTTTCATGACGGGGGTGTCGGCTCGGATACGTCCTCAACGTCAAGTGTCACTGCGGCCACTTGACTCGTTGGCCGTGAACGTGAGACGTCCTTGCCTCTGCATGCATGGATACACCTAACGACACGTCAAATACAGAGGTCTCCTAAGTCGTCAGGAGTTATAGCATTAGGCGGTCAATTTCAAACTCGTCGCCGTTGAGATTAATCCGTTGCACGAACTCCTCATGTGCTAGTGAGGAAGTCGTCCGGGCGAGGCCGGGAGCGTGGAGATTTGTAACCGTCGGGTCCTTAGAGGCGTTTGGTTTTGGTCCTCACGTGTATTCGTTGTGCTATGCAGAAGTGCTTCGAGAAAACCTCTGCCATCAGACCAGCCTCCGGCGGTTCTGACGTAAGTGACGTTCTCATATGTTTTTTACATAGAGAAGCAAGTAACACGACCGGCGGCACCAGGGAAATTGATCCATTCGTCTCCGCTTACATATCGGATGGCATGGATCGGGTCGACCTCTCTATCCGTGTCTGAAAAGGACACGTTTCTGCGGGTCAGTGCCTTCTGTTGCGGCCTCCCGGAATAGTCTACGAGCCTTCTGAGAAGAGAAATGAATCCAGCTCAGTGTTTCAAGTAACTGTGCAGAGTGTCAAGCAGGCGCCCCCAGCATGTAAACATCGTGCAGTGTTCTCCGTAGCCGTTTAGCATCAAACGGCGGTTGACGCCTCCAGCTATGCCCCAGCGATGCAGCAACGCGGGGTGTAAGGAGACAGCCTCCACCCACTGCACTAAGGGGTTGTGCGGAAGGTGCTGCAATCCGCGCTGCGATCCGTCTAATCATAACTTGCGACAGGAAGCCAGAGGCACTGAGGGAGGACCACGTCGAGCCAAAGCCAGTGCGATATGGCATCGCGCTTTGGAGCTGGCAGACGTGTACATGGAGCATCACCGTATGAAGGTTCTCGCGAAGAGGTTGAGACTGAGTCGGGAATCAGTTCAACTTAGGATCACTCGCGCTCTCCGGCAATTAGTGCAGGACCCCGGCCTCGACCCCAACGAAGTCATAGACAGCGACGTTTTGACGTCAACAATCTCGCCGGGTCGTTTGGAGCTGCTTGTCTCGAGATTACGGTCTATCGGGGAAGAAAGACACGAACCAGCACCTGCTGCATCTACGGAGTTTGCCGACAACTGGACAGAGACTTCTCGGGTCAGCGATGCTGCGCCCCCAGAGATGAACGCCGAGGAAATTGAATTAATGTTGTATTTCGCTCGGTCAGCCATTTCGCCGAGCACTCAGGCGCCCAGCTCGGACGACGAACCACCGCCGCCTCTGGTCAGCAGCGACGACGATGAACCACCGTCTTGGTCGCCTGTTGCACATGAGTCTGCGGTGAGCTGTTGCACCCTGCCTGCATATTTCCCTCTAGGTGTGGAGCCGTTAGACGACGATTACAAGCCTTGTGCACACTACAGGTCACGCAAACCGGCCAAAATGCAGATGAGTAAGATCCCGCCATCGCCGGACACTGCGTTCTCTTGTCGCCAGGCGCATGTGCGTGGCAAGGAGACCTTGAAGAATTGGATGGCGTTACGTCCCGAACTTGCTTCGAAGTTGGGCCCAATGCAGGAGGTACCCTTCCGGTGGTACGACCAAGCGCGGGACGGAGCCGAAATCAAAACTTTGCACCAGGTGGGCTGCTGGGTGTACTTTCCTTTGCTGAAGGAGAACCCTCCTGATCCAGAACTGACGCAAACCTCGACGGGGCGGCCAGTACTACAGGGCAGACGCTTCATAGAAGTAGTGCATGGTGCGTCCATGTACACCTTCGCGAGCAGCGTCATAAATGGCTTGAAACCCGGTCCACTTCCAGGGAAGAAAGGGTTGAGAGGGGTCTTTGTGTACCAGACTCTTTCCACGGAAAAAGCTGCGAGGTCGTCGAGCGGATATGTCACGTACGATGCTTTGTGCGGCTGCGGCCACAACATCTTCTTCGCCCCGCGGTACGTGCTGGACGTGGCGGAATGGCGCCTTTGGATGGACGGCGGAACGTACAGTGCAGGAGAGGGTCAGTGGGCCCTTCAACCGGGCACTTTTGATCTCCGCGGCGTCTTCATACACATCATGACGCCCGACGACCTGCACCAACTACCTCCCGAGAGTGCAGCGTCCACATTGTGGTTTACGTGTAGCCGCTGGTTGCCGCAATACGAAGTCAAACCGTGAGCACGAAAACATTGTCGGGTTGTGGACACTCGGTGACATGCCGCGCTTGATGAAAAGAGATTGCCGCCCTTAATTAAAAGAGCCTTGGGTCCGGATCCTTTCCGGCTATCCCAGCAAGGGTATAGTGCTTGACAGTATAAAGTTATGCTTGGTCCGTTAGAGCAGAGCCGGCATAACTTTAATTACCTCTGCTTTCGCTTTTCCCTTCTGTGAATGGTGAAATCAGAGGCGCCTTGGGCCCCAACGTGGACGGTCTTCTTGCCATCTATCGCTGCCTTATATATATATATGTCAGAGCGTTGGGATGGAGAGATTTCAATACGCATCATATTAAGAGCATCGATTTTTGTGCTCACTTTGTGTTCCAGTGTCCTGATGTGGGTCTCCGAAGCCATCTCGGGTCAAGCTGGAGCAGGTGTTCGTGGCCTTGTCTTGGATCGCCACCTTTTGCCACCCCCTATCAGAGAATGTCTCACAAGATCTTGGCGGTGTCACTAGATGAGGTCCTCGAGAATCCTTTTGCGCCACCGTGCAGCCAAAAAAACATGGACGCAGAATTGATGCGGATTGAAAGTGCAGAGAAGTTGGCCGCTACTTGGGGAGCAGTCTGCGGCTGCAGTGCGATCATCGTCGGAAAGGTGGCGTGCGTTGTCAACCAGGGCACGCAGCGCTGCCAGTTCTACCCGGAGATGGAGAGGATCTTGGTTGCTTTTCCGAGAGCCACCCCGGCTACGGCGTGGCTCATGTTGGAGACCGAAAACAACGCCGACGCAGTGCTCTTCAGTAAATTGGCGACGGCGGTGGAGCACTTTCACCCGTATGTGTTGAACGAGGAGTACGGCGCGATGTTCGCAGAACCGTTGCTTGCTCTTGTTCGAGACAAGATGCAAGAGTACAGGCTCGAAGAGTTCCGCAGGAACGCGTCCGCATTTGATGCCTTCCAAGCCCGTGTTGGGCGCATCGACGGCTAAGTTGCTTCTGAGCGTGCTTGGCCCTGCCGCGGGCAGTCAGCGTTCTTGGGTGTGGCAGGTCAGCGTTACAGCGGCCTTGAGACCAGTGACTTACATCTCTATATTGTGGATCTGTATTTGATGGAGGGCCACTAGTGAAGCTAACGCAGGCCCTGGGCCACATACTGGGTATCATGTTCTATTTCCCGACTCAAAGTGATGGACCAGGTTGCCGCAATCCAATGTTCAGTGTTAGATCACGACATGTCAAATTTTCAGCTGACACGTTTGCCGCAAATCCGACTGCATGGAATCGTTCAGCTGCTTTTGTTTAGGAATCGTGCAGCTGTTGTTTGTGTTTCAAATTCATGATGAATAGGCAGCCATGTATCGAAAAAATGCTTGAAGCCCCACTATTACGCTTGCGTCCGCCATAGATGATCGGACGAGTAGGAGCTTCAGCCCCGTATGCTCATGTTCGCTGACACGTTTGCCGCAAATCCGACTGCATGGAACAAAACAAAAATCCAGCAAATTTATTCAGAGTGTCCCTGTTTGAAAGGTGTATCACACACGCAGACCTACTCAGCGCTGGCTGGTGGTTTCTGGCCATCACACTCAAGATTAGGGCGTACGAAGCCATGTTGTCATCGGGGCCAGCACGTACGGGTCATGTTTTCGCTGGGTTCAGATTATACGCAGCCATTGGTTCAATTTGGTCAGCGCGCGCGCGGCCGTCTCTTCATTCGGGTCAAGACGTACACGGCCCTGATTCGGTGTAGGTCAGACTCGCTACGATGTCATGGCCGGCGGAGGTTTTGCTTGGCGCCCATCACCCTTTCACGGAGCAGGCAGTATCCATAACCGCGCAACTTGCCACGCCCTGGTGGTCAAGGCCGGCAGCACACTTTCCCGGAGTACATGACCCTTTAACGCATGACTGAAGCTGTGTGTCGCAGCGGGTGTGTTTCCAGGTGACGAATGGATAACAAGATGACGCACCGGCACCTCCGCGTGATGAATGCGATGGTCGGTGCATCAGGGTTTCTGAGCGAAGCGGGTTCCGGGTGGGCCACAAAGTGGCCTTTAAGGTGTGCACTCATTTAGATTTGTAGCACTTGCACTGCCAGCAAACAGTAGTCACTTTGTCAATGGTCGTCGCGCCGGTTGTGATGGTGAACAAGCTTTGCAAAGAAACGTGCATCCTCTCACTTCGTTTCGTCTGTTATCATACTAAATTCAAGTCACGCACAATCGCATTCCATTGGAACACCGGAAATATAATGCTTCGAATGACATCTGACCTACGGCTGTCCGAGTGCAAACCAATATCCCTGGGCCACATACTGGGTATCATGTTCTATTTCCCGACTCAAAGTGATGGACCAGGTTGCCGCAATCCAGATGCTCAGCGGGGTCGCCTGCTGGGTCGACGTGCTCCTGATCGCTCTTCCGGAACGGCAAACGGCAACTTTCAGGAGCGAGGGCCTCGAAGAACCGCGGCATCCAGGAGCTCCAGCTGCTGGTTGGTCTTCTTGTCGTAGGCCTGCCACCTGCCACCTGCACGATGTTTACATGCTGGGGGCATGATGCAGTTGTAGTCGCACTGCCTCGGGATCTCCAGCCAGCTGGCGAGAGCGCATGCCATATTTCTCTGGTTTTCGCGCGACGCGGTGCTCCCTCAGAGAACTTGATGGTCTGCAAGGTTGTGGTCCATCATTGATGAGTCGTGATGTGAATAGAGTTGAGTGCTAGATGTGGTCCAGGGCATGGCAAGGTTTATATTGATAGGATTGATTGGCGCGGTTTCTCATCATTCGCCTCGCAAAGGAAACCTAGGTTGGCGCGTGAAACACTTGTGTCTTCAAGGAGCCCCCCGGTAAAGCTCACTGGACTAGCTGGCCTAAAACACATAGACTCTGGACCAAGATATTCAGTTGGTGCGGTCTCGAGACTTGTGGCCGTTTTCGGGCTCATATTTGAAAGGAAGTGTGTGAGGTACATCAGGAGCTATCCGTAGCCGCTTTAGCTCAAGCTCAAGCCCAGCTCAGGATGGTGATAAACGGCAGAATGCAAGTATGCGTACGTTGTGGTTGTATGGAGCCCTTTCGATTGTTGAGTGAGGAAGCTTGCTTCCGCGCCTCCAGCCAAAAGTGCGTGTTCACCGACCGCACCTGCGACGGCAGCGGCCTCAGCATCGGCATCTATGACGAAGACGACGACAATCCCGAAATTGTCTTTGGCTACGCAAAGGTTGCTGTGATGGACATCGCCGCTGCGTCTATGTTAACAGTTGAAGGTCTCACCCGACACTCCGGTATGTCGACGTTCAAGAAGCGTGCTAGATCGTTGGAGGTTGTTGCATTGAGGAAATTCGGTGCGCTGGATCTCGACAGCGGCTGGATCGTTCCTGCAACGCAGAAAAGCAACGAAGGAAACAACGTGAGCATGAGCGCACAACGGGATTCACAGTCTGACGTCTCGCCGTTCACGAAAGCGGTGCCCCTCTCCGTGAGAGGTGCCGGCGCCAGCGCGGCCGGGGCACGGGCACTGGCTGGCATCGCCCCTGCTGTTTTGTCTTCCAGCAGAGAGGGCGCGGCACTCGGTCGCGCACGAAGGCATCGGCATCGTTGACACTGAGTGGCCAGCGTCCTTATACCGGATAAAACAGCTACAGCAGGCCATATGCTGCTCCCACACTCCACCTTTGAAAGTCGGCGAAAGTTTAAGCCACCGATATGGCTGGTCCACCGGCATTGAATGACAAAGGATTTCCCCTGATTTTAACCACCGATATCAAACAAATTCGATGTCGGTGGTCCAAATCAAGGAAAATCCGTTTTCGTACAATACCAGTGGACCAGCCATATCGGTGGCTTTATCTCTTGCTGAGAAAAGCCAGCTCGCGAAGGCTTTATGCACGGACACCGGCGACACCGCCGGAACCGGCGACACCCACCGAAGGAGCTAGGGAACCAGACATTACACGCGGAGCATAGGGAACCACACATTACACGGCCGAGTGAGCCTACTGACTTATGCGCGGTGACTTGATGTGTGTTCTATAGCCACACTCGTCTTTACTTTTTTTGCTTTGTAGACATACTGTAGTTCCGGTCAGCGTTACAGGTGCCTTCGGGATGCAATTGAAGAGTCTGTTGCGAGTCTTTTGTCTACGCGTGTATCGTATTATAAGAACGTACATCTACCATGAGACTGGGTAGTCAGCAAGTGTCGTCTGTCAGTTGGACGATGAAGTTTCACGGTTGTCCAGGGTGCAAGGGTCTATCGAAAAACACTCTGGCAATTGTATCTCCAGGTTGAGATTCCTTTTTCAGCAACATCAGAGAGTTATTTGAGGCTTATCCGAATACCTGCCACATTCTTCGACGCAACATGGCCACACGGTTCAGGGTCATTGGTTTTTGTGAAACCTTGGGTGACATTTGAAACACTTGTGTGCTCGAGGAACATCCCGGAAAAGTTCACGGGACTAACTGGCCCACACACATAGACTCTGGACCTCGATACTCAGTTGGTGCGGTTTCGGAACTAGGGCCCGTTTTTCGGTCTCATTTTTCAAAGGACGAGATGAGCACCCATAATGGGTGCTCGTCTCGTCCCTGTTTTTTTGGGACCGAAAAGTGGCCGCACTTTGGGGGCCGTTTTTTCCAGTCGACTTAGCCTTTACAGCTCAGGCTTCTACACGAAAGTCGGGCCAGAGTTAAAACCCCAAATCGCGAAAACCCGTCGTTCCGGACATGGCGCAAACATGGCAACTGAGGTTGCACAGCCGACTGAGGAAACGATAACAAAGAAGTCAAGACGGAGACGGATGGAACGACATCTGTCGCAGATAGTGGACCGTGGCTGCTACAAAGATGTGGGGAACCAATCGTCACTTTGTGTCGAACTTGCCTTGTGTGACTGATGCTGTGACATGGCCGCTATTCCCTTTCTGCAGACAGTCAAACCCAAGATTATGTTTACTGGAGTCAGATTGGCGGTGACTCCAGTAAACATAATCTTGGGTTTGACTGTCTGCAGAAAGGGAATGGCGGCCATGTCACAACATCAGTCACACAAGGCAAGTTCGACTCAAAGTGACGATTGGTTCCCCACATCTTTGTAGCAGCCACGGTCCACTATCTGCGACAGATGTCGTTCCATCCGTCTCTGTCTTGACTTCTTTGTTATCGCTTCCTCAGTCGGCTGTGCAACCTCAGTTGCCATGTTTGCGCCATGTCCGGAACGACGGTTTTCGCGATTTGGGGTTTTATCTCTGGCCCGACTTGCGTGTAGAAGACTGAGCTGTAAAGGCTAAGTCGACTTGGAAAAAAAGAGCCCCCAAAGTGCGGCCACTTTTCGGTCCCCCAAAAACAGGGACGAGACGAGCACCCATTAGACGCCACGTACATGGTTTTGTTTGCAGATCGGGTTACATCGTCTTGTCTTGCGTGGACGGTGGAAGCGAATCATGTAAAGTCAAGTCACCTTGAGTTTCTTGTTTCTGATGTGTCGCACCCGTGGTCAATGCATACGCGGCCAGGTGTTCGTCTTGGTCAGCGCGTACGCGGCCATCGCTCTCCATGTGGGTCAAAACGGAAGCGACTCTGATGTGATTGAAGTTAGTTCGTACACGGCAAGCGACCTTGTTGTGATTGAAGTTAGTTCGAACACGGCGGGTCTGTCGTATTCATGTCTGGTCTCGTCCCGTCTGCCTCTACACGGCCAGTCTGGCGTTTTCATGTCTGATTTGTGTCAGTTCTGCAGCTATTTCCGGCTCAAGCCGGCCATTGTCGTTGTCCTGCCCTCTAGTGTGTTCGTTGCGAACATGTCGGAGGACGCTGTCCGGACCGTGGCCGCTGACCTGAAGTCTTATCCGAAAACCAAAAGCGGCCACGCAGTGCAATGGCAAGTCCTCACGGGACAAAAGTTTGGTTGCGACCAGTGGCTGGACTTTTCGGCCGAGGACAACTGGACCATCGAGCACAGCTTCGGCCACAACCACAAAGAGAACGTGATGTTGACGGGCGACTCGAACGAAACTTGGACAGTGGACTTCAGCACGTTCACGCAGGTCAACAATGGCACCGGCAAGAACAGGGCCATTCGCCGCATCGTCATCGCCGAGGAGTGCACCGGACTCCCGTGAAGCGCCCCCGGTCAGCGAAGCTGCGGCTGTCACGCTCAGCTTCGTAGTAGCGCAAACCAAATTCGTTTTGACATGCTGTACGTTTGAGTTTGCATCGGATCCTTCGCGTTTGCATCTGAGCGAGGGCTGCACAGTTGCGAGGCCTGATTGAAAGCCGGGGGGCGTGGGTGAATTCCTATAGCATGAGAGTCATCAATACCGAAGGGAGACGTGCATCAC
>Ga0194133_10006130_pt1 | contig 14957 bp, 19 predicted proteins | sample TA2KigOf40mmetaG_FD_155448 | JGI IMG/M metagenome (GOLD analysis project Ga0194133, IMG submission 155448) | Freshwater microbial communities from Lake Tanganyika, Tanzania - TA2015055 Kigoma Offshore 40m | ecosystem: Environmental > Aquatic > Freshwater > Lake | place: Tanzania: Lake...
CATTGTTGGTGTGCCTGATCGAACTGGGGTGGCCGCTGCCATATTTCAAGCCATCGCAGATGCCGATATTAATATCGACATGATTGTGCAAAATGTCTCTGCTGCTGCAACTGGCTTAACCGATATCTCATTTACCCTGCCAAAAACTGAAGGGGCTAATGCCACATCGGTATTAAAGCGAATTCAAGGTGAGATCGGGTTTGCATCAATTCAATATGATGATCAAATCGGCAAATTATCCTTAATTGGCGCTGGTATGCGAAGTCATCCTGGGGTTACCGCCAACTTCTTTGCCTGTCTTTCTGAGGCTGGAGTTAACATTGAAATGATTTCAACTAGTGAAATTAGAATCTCAATTGTATGCCGGGCAAATGATTTGGATAAGGGTGTAAGGGCAGCTCACACAGCATTTGAATTAGATGCGGATCAAATTGAAGCAGTTGTCTATGGTGGCAGCGGTAGATGAGTAAAAAACCATCCCTCGCTGTAGTTGGTGCTACCGGCGCGGTAGGAACTGTAATGCTAGATATTTTATCTAAGCGAAAAGATGTCTATGGTGAGATAAGATTAATTGCTTCCGCCAGAAGTGCTGGTAAAAAACTTATCTGCCGGGGTGCAGAGTTAACAGTTGTTGCACTATCGCCTGAAGCCTTTGAAGGAATTGATATTGCAATGTTTGATGTGCCAGATGAGGTGTCCCTTGAGTGGGCACCGGTGGCAGCAAGTACGGGTTAATCCAGAGCAGGTAAAAAATAGACCAAAGGGAATTATCTCTAATCCAAATTGCACAACACTTTCGATGATTGTGGCAATGGGAGCACTCCATAAAGAGTATGTATTAAAAGAGTTAGTGGTTGCTTCATATCAAGCTGCCTCTGGCGCTGGTCAAAGTGGTTTAGATATCTTACGAAAACAAATAATTGAGGTTGCAAACACTTCCGTTGGTGATAATGCAGGCGATATTAGAAGTGTGATAAAAGATAATGGACCATTTCCATCCCCACTTGCTCTAAATGTTGTGCCCTGGGCTGGATCATTAAAGGAGGAGGGTTACTCATCTGAGGAGTTAAAGGTAAGAAATGAATCTAGAAAGATATTGGGATTACCTAACTTAAAGGTATCTGCAACTTGCGTAAGGGTGCCGGTGTTAACCACTCACTCACTTGCTGTGCATGCCATCTTTGAAAAAGAGGTCTCACGACAGGCAGCTCAAGATGTGCTTAAAAATGCAGCCGGAGTTGAGTTAGTAGATGATCCAGAAAATTATAAGTTCCCCACCCCAGCAGATGTGGTTGGCACCGATCCAACCTGGGTCGGCCGGGTAAGAAATTCCCTGGATGAACCAAAGGCGCTTGATTTATTTGTTTGTGGAGATAACTTAAGAAAGGGAGCGGCGTTAAATACCGCGCAAATTGCGGAATTAGTTGCATTTGAGTTTGCCGGATTAGATTGGAGTATTTAATATGACTATTTTAGTAACAGGCGCAACCGGCTTAGTAGGATCAGCACTTGTTAAGCAATTGAGTAAAAACAACTATCGGTACATGGCAATTTCTAGCCAAGAAGTCAATTTACTAGATAGATTAGCGACATTCGAATTTGTTAAAAAAACAAGACCTAGCGTAATAATAAATTCCGCAGGCATAGTACGGGGCATTTCTGCAAACATTAATTTCCCTTCTAACATATTAAGTAAGAATATTCAGATTCAAACGAATTTAATTGATGCTGCCCACGAATACAATATTGACAAATTTGTTTTTATTGGTTCGAGCTGTATGTACCCAAGAAATGCTAAGCAACCAATGATAGAAGAAAGCCTAATGACAGGAGAACTTGAACCCACAAACTCAGCTTTCGCAATTGCAAAAATTGCCGGTCTAGAATTAGTTAAATCATATCGGACCGAGTTTAAGCACCAGTGGATTTCTGTTATCTTAAATAATGTTTATGGTCCAAATGATAATTTTGATCAGGGCTTAGGCCACGTTATTTCATCACTCATTAGTAAGTTTACAGAGGCCATACAAAATCATGATAAATCAGTTACATTATTAGGCGACGGTTCACAAATTCGTGAATTTCTTTATGCTGATGATGCGGCAACCGGAATAATTTTTTGTTTAGAGAACTATAATGGAGATGCTCCAATCAACATTGGCTCAGGAAATGAGATAAAAATCAGCTCCCTTGCTACCATGATTTCAAAATATATGAACTTTAAAGGTGAAATTTTGTGGGATAGGAATTTTTCGGGCGGAATGCCTAGAAAAGTTTTAAACTCCTCCAAAATTATGGATTTAGGTTGGAGACCAGAATTCAAATTGGAAAATGGTTTGAAAGATACAATAGAATGGTACAAAAAATTTGCTAAAAACAGTTAATTTTGATTTACGTATCTTTCTAATAGCTTACCTACTATCGTTTCTGCATTATACTCATATTTGAAATCAATTGACCTAGAATAAACAGAAGTTAAATTTGGTTTCAAATGAGTTGTTTCCTGACAGATGCATTGACTGTCTAAACTAAAAAATTGTAAGTGCTGACAAATAAATTTACTTATGCTAATCTCTGGTAAATGTGGCAAATGAATTATTCCAGTTTTAAATTTATTTTTTAATATTTTTGTGCAAAATCTACCAACATCAAAGCCATGAACAAATTGTCTAATCTTTCCTGAATTAATCTTAGGATCTAGGTTAAACTCCGTATGGTTGTTACGTGCATCAATTATCGACTCACTAATTCGATTAAAAAGCCCTGGATTATTCATGGGTTTTGTGCCTGTATAAATCACATAGGGCAAAATTAAGCTATACACGTTTAAACCATTTTTAGCAGCCTTGAATATTTCTATTGATTGTCTAACCTTGGACTTTGAGTATCCAATTTTTGGATAGTACTCATAGATCTGATTAAAATCTAGTTCGCTTACCTTTTCTACTGGAAAACTTTCATAAATACTTGCCGAACCTATTTCTATATAAACACAATCATTAAATTTTCTTAAAATATTAAATACATTTTGACTTAACAGCGTGTTATAGTTAAAAACTTGAATCTGTTTTAACCTAGCCGAGTCTTGGTTAGTGGTTAACCCTGCTGAGTTTATAACGACATTAGGTTGAACTTTTTTTAGGTAATTTTCGACCTCGCCTGAGACACTTAAATTCACTTCATTTCTCAGCGGGGAGTAAATCTCACTAAACCCGGAATATTGCAAACCCTCAACTAATCCTGTCCCAAGCTTGCCTGAGGAGCCAAATACAACTATTCGCATGAGTAAATGAAGTATAGTTTTCTTCTGTGAATCTAACTATAATGTTTTCTACCTAATTTTAAGTATACAAAAGGAGCTTTTTGTGCCAAGGGCACTTATTACTGGAGTAACTGGTATGGTCGGGTCACATTTACTTGATCATTTAATCAGTAACACAGATTGGGAGGTTACAGGTTTAATTCGCTGGAGAAGTCCAACTTCAAATATTCAGCATCATTTTAATAAAAATTATTTTAAGTCTCGAATAAAGCTTATTGAAGGTGATTTATTGGACTACCAATCGCTTGTAAATGTTGTAGAATTATCACAGTTAGATTTTGTTTTTCACCTTGCAGCTCAAAGTTTCCCAACCACAAGTTTTAACATTCCTCTTCAAACTTTAGATGTCAATATTCTCGGTACAGCTAGATTACTTGAAGCAATAAAATTTGCTTCTACTTCTGATCCATGGATACACATTTGTTCCTCGTCTGAAGTTTTTGGTAGAGTCAAAAAAGAGGAACTCCCTATTAATGAGGATAATAAATTTCATCCAGCATCTCCATATTCCATTTCAAAAATTGGAACAGATTATTTAAGTGTTTTTTACGCGAACGCTTATAGTTTAAAAACAATCTCTACTCGGATGTTTACCCATACTGGGCCGAGGAGGGGTGAGGTTTTTGCGGAGTCTTCTTTTGCAAAACAAATTGCACTAATTGAACTAGGAATCATAGAACCAAAAATACATGTAGGTAATTTGGATTCACTCCGAACTTGGTCGGACGTGAGGGATGCTGTAAGGGCTTACCACATGTTGTTGACTAAAAATCCAGTGGCAGGTGAAGTTTATAACATTGGCGGTACATTTGTATGTAGTATCGGAGAAATGCTTAACTATTTAGTTTCTATTTCTACTTTTAGAGGGAAAATAGAAATTTTTAAAGATGATAATCTAATGCGTCCATTAGATGCAGATTTACAAATACCAGATACAACTAAATTTAGTAACAAAACTGGCTGGAGTACTACTATTAGTTTTGAAAAAACTATGTTTGATTTATTAGAATACTGGCGCGAAAAAGTAAGAATTCAAAATTACAGATCTTATTGGAGCTAGAGACAAACATTGAAGAATTTTCAGGACTAGTAACTATAATTTCTAAGACTTTTACTGATAGAAATAGATGTTTGAGTAGCACATTCGAAGTATGAAATTTACTTCAACACAGATGGTATGCCTTGAATTTAAATATCATTAACCATATACGTGATACTGTTTGATAATGAACATTTCAAAAATTGATTTAATTCGCTTTGAAGATAAAGTCGCTGAAACCTTTAATGCTGGAAAAATAAGAGCTCCCATTCATCTTTATAGTGGAAACGAAGATAAACTAATAGAAATATTCCAAAAAATTAATATCAAGGAAGATTGGGTTTTCTGCTCATGGAGGAGTCATTATCAGTGTCTGCTTAAAGGCGTACCAGAAGACCTTTTGTATAATGCAATTTTAGAGGGTAGATCAATCGCATTATGTTTCTTGGAGTATAAGATTTTTTCTTCAGCTATTGTAGGGGGGCACATCCCCATTGCTCTTGGGGTTGCACTTAGTTTGAAGAGGCAAGAATCTGAGAGCCATGTTTACTGCTTCTTGGGCGAAATGACCGCAGAAACCGGTATTGCACAATCTGCTTTTGCGTATGCAAATAATTTTGATTTACCTATTACATTCATTATCGAGGACAATGGTGTTTCTGTTTGTTCAGATACTCGTAAAGTTTGGGGAACGAGTAAGCTTAGATTTCAGCAAGTATCTAATAAAAAAATTATTTCTTATACTTATACAAGTAAATATCCTCACGCTGGCGCTGGGAAACGAGTGGAATTCTGAATGGGAAAATATCAGCTTGAATTAAAGCGTGCTATGAGTTATTTAGGTGAGAATAGAAAAGTTGTATTTTTAGGTCAAGCAGTTGAGTTCCCAGGCACAGCAATGACTTCAACGCTTGAAGGAGTAGATAGAGACAAGCTCTTAGAAATGCCAGTCGAGGAAGATTTACAGATGGGGATAGCTACAGGATTTGCCCTATCTGGTTTCATTCCTGTATCAATCTTTCCGAGGTGGAATTTCATGCTTTTAGCGGTTAATCAAATCGTTAATCATTTGGATAAATTACCATTACTTTTAGATACTAAAAATGCCCCAAAAGTAATTATTAGAACTGGAATCGGCTCGGTAAATCCTCTGGATCCTGGGCCGCAACACAAAGGCGACTTTACAGATGCTTTTTTGAGCATGTGTGAAAATATCGAAGTAATAAGACTAGACAACAAAGAAATGATTTTTCCATCCTATGAAAAAGCGCTCCTTCGAGATGATGGTAAGTCCACGATGTTGATTGAGTGGAGTGATAAATATTATGATGAGTAAATTTAATTGGCCCTTGATGCACGAGTCGATTTCACGAAGCGACAAAGACAAACTCATTGAATTTATCAATGAACCAAATATTAGGTTTACTAATGGAAATAAAGTAAAAGAGTTTGAATATTCATGGTCTAATTGGATTGGATCAAAGTATTCAGTTTTTGTGAATTCCGGAGCGTCAGCAAATGATTTAACTCTGATGGCTTTAAGCGAGTTATATGGCGTTGGTGAAATAATTGTACCTCCCTTAACTTGGGTATCTGATATTTCTTCGGTACTAAGGTCAGGTAACAAACCTGTATTTGTGGATATCGACCCAAGTACATTAGCAATCGACTCAAATCTGATTGAAGGTGCAATTAATTCTCAAACTAAAGCAGTATTTTTAACGCATGTGTTAGGGCTTAATGGGCTAAATCAGAATTTACTTGATTTATTACAGAAAGAAAACATTCCGTTGATTGAGGATGTTTGTGAGTCTTACGGTGCAACCTTTAATGGAAAAAAACTTGGAACTTTTGGATTGGCTTCTAATTTTTCCTTTTACTTTGCCCACCATATGACTACTATAGAAGGAGGAATCATCTCTACAGATGATCATAATTTTTATGATGTATTACGAATGATGAGATCTCATGGCCTGGTTCGTGAAAGTGAAATTGAAACTACAAAAGAGTCTTACTTTAGAAGTTTTCCAGATTTAAACTCAGATTTTATATTCGCTTATGCTACGCACAATATGCGCTCAACTGAGTTGAATGCAGTGTTAGGGTTGAATCAACTATCGAGGCTAGATAAAAACATAGAGATACGGAAAAAGAATTATAAATTATTCTTAGATACTTTAGATCCTAAAATATTTAAAACAGATTTGAGTATCGACGGAAATTCAAATTATGCTTTAACTCTCATTTTACGTGAAAAGTCTTACGAACTAAGAGACAATGTCGAGAGCATTCTAATTCTAAAATGCATTGAATTTAGAAGGGGTATGGCGGGCGGTGGAAATCAGCTTAGACAACCTTATATTCAAAAATATAATTTAAATCAAAAGGCTACAGACTTTCCTATTGTAGAACATATTCATTTTTTTTCTTGGTACATAGGGAACAATGAAAATGTTACCGAGGAACAAATAATTGATTTATGCGAGAGTTTAAACCGGGAGCTGAGTTTATGAATAGTATGGCAACATTTAAAAACCAACATATTTTAGTTACAGGTGGAACTGGAATGATAGGGCGACCTCTGGTTACAAAATTACTCAACGAAGGCGCGATATTAACGATAGCTTCCATAGATAAACCTAGTCTTGATGACGAATTGTTGAAACATGTTAAATTTATTTATACTGATTTAAGGAATTTTGAGGACTGTAAAAAAGTAGTTTATGGGAATGAAATTGTCTTTCATTTAGCAGGAATCAAAGGTTCACCAAAACTAACTCAATCTCAACCAGCAACATTCTTCACAAATACAATGATGTTTAACTTGAACATGATGGAGGCTGCAAGGTTAGCTGGAGCACAAAAATACTTATTTACTAGCAGTGTTGGGGTTTATGCACCGGCATCTTTACTAAGGGAAGACGATGTTTGGAAAACTTTTCCCTCAGAAAATGATAAGTTTGCTGGCTACGCAAAGCGCATGGGAGAACTTCAAGCCCAAGCGTACTCAATTGAGCATGCCTGGAACGCTGTACATATAGTTCGTCCCGCTAATGTATATGGACCTTATGATAATTTTGATCCTCAAACAGGAATGGTTATACCTGCACTTATTGCAAGATTCGCATCAGACGAAAATCCAGTAAAAATTTGGGGCGATGGATCAGCAGTCAGAGATTTTATATTTAGCGAAGATGTGGCTGATGGCATGATTAGTTTAGTTAAATCTAACTTTTTAGAACCAGTAAATCTTGGTTCAGGTGAAGGAATTAGCATTTCGGAAGTGGTGCAAATTCTTAGTAGTCTATTTCCAGAAAAACGTGTAATTTGGGATGCAAAATCACCAAAAGGTGACGATACAAGAATACTAGAAACTATTAGAGCAAGAAATCTTGGAATTATTCCTAAGGTAAATCTCATAGACGGTATTTATAGAGTTGTCAACTGGTATCAAAATAATAAAAGCTTCATATCCACAAAGTACAATGCCTTCAATGAATACAAATAAGTCAATGGCCAAGAAAGTAAATGTATTAATACTGGGCGCAACCGGGTTTATAGGCAGAAATATAGCGCATCTGTTTTCTCAGAATCCAAATTTTTCGGTAACTTTGACGAGGTTTAATTCTCCAGAATATGTCTTAGACAATACAAAATGGGTAAAAGTGGATTTGAGAGATCCTAGCCAAGTTGAAAATGTCATAAATCAAGCCGATATTATAATTCAAGCAGCGGCTACAACATCAGGTGCAAATGATATAGTAAATACACCTGAAATTCACGTTACTGACAATGCAATTATTAACTCCTTAGTTTTAAGAGCAGCATTCATATCAAAAGCAAAGCATGTGATCTTTTTTAGTTGCACTACAATGTATCAATCTAACTCTAGCCGAAAACAATCTGAAGAAAATTTTGACGCAAATATGGAGATTTTTCCACAATATTTTGGTGTAGCAGCAACTAAGCTTTATGTAGAAAAATTATGTGAGTTTTATTCAAAAATAAGTGAAACGAAATTTACTGTTATTCGACATTCGAATGTTTATGGTCCTTGGGATAAATATGACCTTAAGAAGAGTCATGTTATGGGGGCTACAATTACTAAGGTTATGTTAGAGAATAAAGAATTAGAAATTTGGGGTGACGGGGCCGAACTAAGGGACTTTCTTTATATTGACGATTTAGTCGAGCTTGTTAAAACCAGTATTGAAAAGCAAGCCTCAAAGTTTTTATTAATCAATGCTGGATCTGATGTTGGAATTTCAATTCACGATTTAGTGAAGTTAGTAATTAAATTATCAGAAAAGCAACTACACATCAAGTTTAATTCAAATAAACCAACTCTTAAGTTTTCATTTATTGCGGACAGTTCAAAAGCTTTTAAACTACTTGGTTGGAAATCTAAAACCCCACTTGAAGTTGGAGTAGCTAAAAGTATCATTTGGTGGAAAAAAAACTATGGTGATATGATTGCAGATGTTAAATAAAACATTTTTTGCTGACTACGAACTTATCTTACTTGATCGCGATGGAGTAATTAATGAAGTACCAAAGTCACCCTCAAGATATATATTGAACGATTCAAGTTTGATTCTGAACCCAGTAATTCTGAGCTTAATTGTAGAACTTCAATTAGATTCAAAGAAAGTTGCGGTAATTACAAATCAACAATGTGTAGGCAAGGGTCTGATTAGTTTATATGATTTGAATTTGATTCATAAAAAAATAGACGAGGCTCTAATAAAGTTAGGGGGCTATTCTTTAAAATTTTATATTTGTACTCATTTGGAGTCTCTGGAGTGTAAATGTCGAAAGCCAAAACCAGGATTATTAGAGTTGGTATGTAATGATTTTATGATAAGCAAGGAGAAAACTATTTATATTGGAGATAGCCCTAGTGATGAAGAAGCCGCAAAATGTTTTGGAATTAAGTTTTTAGAATACAAACATAAAGAAGTTAACTCGCTCTAGATGATCTAGTCTAAGTATTTTCTGCAATATGAATAACTGCAACCGCAAGTTCAAATACTAAACGTATTCCTAAGATAATTAAGAAGGTAATTACTATTCCGCCTGCTGCCACCTTTGGGAAGGCAGCGTAATCTTGATTTAAGCCATAAGTACTTGAGGCGAAAATCGGAATTGCAATTGCGGCAAAGCCAATGATTGCGACAAAGTAGAAGGTGTATAGATAGGAGGCAACCTTTCTAGTTAGTTAATCACCTAATTTAAAATCCTTCATATGTCCTAGCACAGTTTTAATATCACCTTGCCAGGTAATCCAAGCCCATAAGGAGGCTAGCAAGGCAAGTCCTAAAATAAGTAACTTTAAGGCAATTTGTATTACACCCAGTATAAGTAACCAAACTAAGGTGGCAGCAAAGCCGGATGGCATATCTGATCTAGCTAAATCATAATTATCAAGCAGTGAAATAATCATGGCGTATGTGGCACCAATGTAACTTGCAGCAAAGTTGGCATAGAAAACAACCATATGGGTTTTATTGGTAGGTGCTTTTAGAAAGTTAACTAAGCCAGTTAATAGATTGGCCACACTACGCTTCTGAATTATTAAAGATAAAACCAATGGGATCAGAGCTACAGTGGCAGAGGCCTCTATGTATGAAACTTCGCCAGTTTTAACAAATACATTTTTAAGTAAGGTAACAAATGCCACCTCATTAGTGCGCCAAATATCAACAATCCAAACTAAAAAGAAAACTCTTGTTACTAGTGCTACTACGGTTAGAAAAGCCCGCATCTCAAGATTTTGGGCAAAGAGTGCGAAAAATAAGGCTAAATAGCTAACTAATAGCCAGGTGAGCCCAGTGGATGAGGTGATGGCGTTAAAGGAGAGAGCTTAATTTGTGTAATCATTTAAGGTATACCAATAAAAGGTATCTGGGATTACTAGCAGTAATGCAATTAATAGATATACGCGGTGTATCTTAAATGAGGTTAGATTCATTATTTAAACCTACCTTAAAATATTTTAAGCAGTTAAGGTGATAAGTGAGACCTCAGGTGGACAAAATAATCTAATTGGCGCGTACGGGCTATACCCCATACCAGGTGAGACATTAAGCCATGGCTCATCATTTACTTTACTTAAACCAGATGCGCGCCAATTATCTAAATCACAATTGGTAGTAAGTGCTTTTGATCCACCAAACCAAGGCAAACGTACCTGACCACCATGGGTGTGCCCTGCCAAAATCAGATCTAACTTATCTTGCGCCATAGCAGCAAGTACTCGCTCATATGGCGCGTGTGTGATACCAAGAGAGATATCAGCTATTTTGCTTACTATTCCTTTTACAAGTGGATAATTATCTAACTCTAAGTGCGCATCATCTGTACCCCGGGCTTCAATTACCACACCCTTTATCTTTATCCTTATTTTTTTATGATTTAAATCCTGCCATGCTCCCTTACTTAATTGTTTACTTAATAATGTTGAGTTTAACTTTGCACCTAATTTGCGCTCGCCCTTATCTGGTAGTAAATAGGAAAAAGGATTTTTAAATCTGGGTGCGTAGTAATCATTTGAGCCAAATACAAATAAACCAGGTGTATCTAGTAACTCACCCAATGCGCCAATCAATGGCTTAATCCCATCTTTATGGGCAATAAAATCCCCAGTGGAGATTATTAGATCTGGCTTTAGATCAACCCAGCCTTTTATATCACTCGCTAACCGCCTTCGCCTTGGGGTTAGGTGAAGATCTGAAAAGTGGAGAATTCGAATATCAGCAGATCCCTTTGGGAGCAAGGGAAGGGAACTTTTGCGCACTTTGTATGCCATAGGCATGAGAAGATACCGCTATGGGACTAAAAGAAAAACTTCAGGCAGATTTAACCGATGCGATTCGAAGCCGCAATGAGGTAGTAAGTGGCACGGTGAGAATGCTGCTGGCAGCAATTACCAATGAAGAGGTGGCCGGTAAGGCGGCGAAGGTATTAACCGATGCTGAGATTATTACCGTTTTATCTAGAGAGGCTAAAAAAAGGCGAGAAGCGGTTGAGGCATACACCCAAGCCAAACGCGATGATTTAGCAAGTAAGGAAAAAGCAGAGGCGGCAGTAATTGCCAATTACCTACCTGAGCAATTAAGTGAGGATGAGATTAAAAAATTAATTCAAGCAGCAATTGCCGAAACTGGCGCTGCAGGTGCTGCTGCTATGGGATTGGTAATGAAGATATTGCAACCTAAGATTGCCGGTAAGGCAGATGGTGGTGTGGTATCTGGATTAGTTAGAGCAGCGCTCGCTCAATAATTAATATTTTAAAAACCAATAAAAAGAAGGAAGAAAAAATGAAGTATGAATATGCCACAGTTCCACTACTTTCGCATGCTACAAAGCAGATCTTAGATACCTGGGGCAGTGATGGTTGGGAGTTAGTACAGGTTATTCCAGCACCTGGCACAGGAGAACAATTAGTTGCCTATATGAAGCGAGAGTTAAAGTGAGCATTAAAAATAAATTAACTGAACTTGGTTTAACTCTACCAACAGCTGCGCTACCAGTGGCTGCGTATGTACCAGCAGTTAAAACTGGGAATCTAGTTTTTGTTGCTGGTCAGCTGCCATTAGTTGATGGCAAGATTGTTAAAGAGGGCAAGGTTGGTAAAGAGGTAACACCGGATGAAGCAAAAGAGATGGCCCAACTTTGTGCTCTGAACGCTTTAGCTGCAATCTCATTAGTTACCGAAATTGATCAGGTTGAAAAGGTTGTCAGGGTTGGCGGCTTTGTTAACAGCATCCCTGGCTTTACTGCTATCCCACCAATTATCAATGGCGCAAGTGAGTTATTTATTAAGTTATTTGGTGAGGTAAATGGCAAGCATGCTAGAACTGCAATTGGAGTAGCAGAGTTGCCACTGAATTCACCGGTTGAAGTAGAAGTAGTTATTCAGATTAAATAAATTTCAGATTTAAAGATTTTAAGAAGCTAAGGTTTAAAATCAAAGATTAATTATTTTATTCACTCCAATGGGAATGAACCATTTTAGTAAAATTAAAAATGTATTAATAATGGTAGAATATAATCATGATTATCTCTAGAACCCCTACGAGAATTTCCTTTTTTGGAGGAGGGACAGACTATCCGGCCTGGTACGAAGAAAACCATGGTCAAGTACTAAGCACAACAATTAATAAATACAGTTATATTACAGTTCGATTTCTCCCACAATTTTTTAACTACAGGTATCGAATAAGGTACTTTAAAACAGAAGAGACAAATTCTATAGAGGAAATTGAACATAACTCAGTGCGTGAGTGCGCAAAGTTTTTAGATTTACGCGACGGATTTGAGCTTGTTCATAATGCTGATTTACCATCACGATCTGGATTAGGCTCAAGTTCAACATTTACCGTCGGAATGCTAAATGCAATTTATGCACTCAAGAATTATATGCCAACAAAAAGAGAGCTTGCTTTGAATGCGATCCAGATTGAACAAAAAATAATTGGCGAGGCAGTGGGTTCGCAGGATCAAGTTGCTGCTGCATGGGGAGGGTTTAATAGTATTAAATTTAGTAAAGAAAAAACTTTTGAGGTGAATCCAATCATTATTAGCAAGGAAAGGCTTGAAGATTTGCAGAGAAATTTGTTAATGTTTTTTACCGGCTTTTCAAGAATTGCACATGACGTTGCTATCCATCAAATTAAGGAAACCATTGGGCGAAGAAAAGAGTTAATAGACATGCAAGCATTAACTACGGAGGCACTAAATATATTGAGATCAGAATCTAGTCTTGGTGACTTTGGGGCCCTTCTAGACACACAATGGAAAATAAAGAAGAGTTTAACCTCTAAAATCACGAACTCGTCAATTGATGAAATTTATAATATAGGCATATCAAAAGGAGCAATAGGTGGTAAATTACTCGGAGCAGGCGGGGGAGGGTTTATGCTTTTTTATGCTCCAGCAGATAGACACTCCAGAATTCGCAGCGCGCTTGCAGACAAGTTGTTTGTACCATTTAAATTTGAAAATACAGGTTCCCAGATTATTTATTTCACTCACGAGTAATAATGTTAATATCGCAACTAAAAGAACTTCAAAACAATCTTGACACGTTACTAAAAAACGATGAATTACTAAAAAATATAGATAATACAATCAAGGAAATTTCGAGAGCTTTATCGAGTAATTTACCAGTTTTGGTATTTGGTAATGGTGGATCAGCTTCTGATGCGCTGCATATATCGGCAGAGTTAGTTGGTAAGTTTAGAAAAAATAGAAAAGCTATGAATGTAATTTGTTTGAATTCTAATGTGTCTGTTCTGACAGCTTGGGCCAATGATTTTGATTTTAGTACGGTTTATTCGCGCCAGATCGAAGCACACGGAAGACCAAACGGTATATGTTTAGGAATAAGTACAAGTGGTAACTCCGTGTCGGTAGTTAAAGGCTTTGAAACAGCTAAAAATATGGGCATGGTAAATGTTGCCCTAACTGGAAACGATGGGGGTCAATTGAAACAATATGCAAGCATTTTACTTAATGTTCCAAGTACTGACACTCCCCGTATTCAAGAATTACATTCGCCAATTTATCATTATATTTGTGAAAGAGTTGAGTACGTACAAGATCAGGAATAATTTAACGATTTATAAAGTGAGCACTTTAATTTATAATTTATTTTAGGGCAAAAACTAACTATCGTCCCCGCTTAACTAATCTTTCATAATCTAAAATAATTACAGCCCGTGGTTCTAACTTTACCCAACCCCTGGATGCAAAATCAGCAAGCGCCTTATTAACTGTTTCGCGGGATGCGCCAACTAATTGAGCTAACTCCTCTTGGGTTAGTTCATGGTTTACATGCAGACCATCATCTTTTTTAGTACCAAATCTCTCACCCAACTCAATAATTGCCTTTGCTACTCGCCCTGGCACATCTGCAAAAACTAAATCACTTAAAACATCATTTGCTTTGCGCAATCTCTGGGCTAATCTGCCTAATAGTTGTAATGAGACCTGTGGGTGCTCTTTAACCCAACCAATAACCTGATCATTAGCTAAGGCTAATAATCTTGAATCAACCACTGCAGTCGCAGTTGCAGTCCTTGGTCCTGGATCAAATAAGGAGAGCTCACCAAACATATCCCCAGGTCCTAGAATTGAAAGCAGATTTTCTCGGCCATCATTTGAGGTTGTGCCTAATTTTAATTTGCCATCCACAACTACAAATAGTCGATCTCCAGCATCACCCTCTTTAAACAAAACCTGCCCACGAGATAACTTAAGCCCGGTCATTGCAGCACGAAGAGTTGCAGCGGAGGCTTCATCAAGAGCAGTAAAAAGCGGTGCTTTGTGGACTGCTTCCTCTTCATTTTTTTGTGTCATAGGGTGAGGATACCTCTAATACCTCAATGCTTGCTAATGACATTAATTTTTGAGCGTAATCTATGGCAGGTGAGAGAGAGTATGGCGAGAAAAAAGCTCAGGGCTACAGCGATCTATAAAATTCTTACTAAAACTTATCCAAATGTGCAGTGTGAGTTAGATTATAAAAACCCGTATCAATTACTGGTTGCAACTGTCTTATCAGCTCAATGCACCGATAAGCGGGTAAATCAA
>Ga0194133_10006132_pt1 | contig 14954 bp, 6 predicted proteins | sample TA2KigOf40mmetaG_FD_155448 | JGI IMG/M metagenome (GOLD analysis project Ga0194133, IMG submission 155448) | Freshwater microbial communities from Lake Tanganyika, Tanzania - TA2015055 Kigoma Offshore 40m | ecosystem: Environmental > Aquatic > Freshwater > Lake | place: Tanzania: Lake Tanganyika...
ATAGCATAATTAAAACAATTTGATAATAGTTTGTTTGTTTGTTGTTTACATCAGGGGACATTTTTGTGTTTGTGTGAGAAAAAGAACCTTTGAAATACTTTAATCCATATGGAAACTTTGAAATCTCAGTGACTAAATGGGGATGTCTTTTTTACTCTCTCTTACACTTTGCAAGAGTTATTCCTTTGTTTAAAAAATCTAATCAGTCTCATGTACATATGAATATGAGTTTATGTTCACATGCAAACTTTTTTATACATACTTATATGCCGCACCACCAACTTTTGCAGGGATTAGATCGGCTATAAGGAATTTTCCAAGGGGGATCAAACCAGCCATATGAGCATGATTTTGAGTGACTGACTGCTTTTTTGGGTTGTAAGACAAAACAAAAAAAATTTTCACTTTACCCCTTTACTTTGACGACAAAATGAAAATCTTTCCTACCCTTTTTCAGCCAGATTCCCTGGGGATTTTTTGAACTATTCGCCAGTGAGAATTGAATTGTATGAGCAACCGTCTTGCTTGCATCTAACAGATCCACAGGATGAGAAGGGTCAAAAAATAACGATGAAAAGACGGCGATAATAAAATTTTCAAGTTAAAAATGTGTTTCATCTTGTTTCACTCTAATTTGATTTATTCCTTTGGCATATAGAGAAAAAAAGAATTTTCATGAATTGAGCGAAACAAAGGTTTACACGGTATAACTGTGGTGTTATTTCTCTCTCCCCAATTATTTCAAATTTGTTTGAGAATTCTTTGGAGTTTTGTCTCAAGAAAGACCATGACAAAAGGCTTATTTCAGCAACTTTTTATTATTTGAAAACTTCTAGCTTGACCTTTTTTGGCTGAGATTTCAATAGGCCAACATGTATTTTCCCAGGCAAAAAGTGACAATAAATGTTTGACGTTAATTAAAGGTTTACAGGCGAAAGGGATAGAAAAGTTTAAGCCTGAAAGTCAGAATCAAGTTTTATTATTTATGACAAAAGTTTCTTACTGTTCCTTTGTTTTCTTTCTCTTCTTCCTATAAGTCCTACTGAAAACAAAAATGTGTCGGGAAAAAGTTTTTAATAAGTGAGCATGGCAAAAGTTAAGAAGCCTTTAGCAAAGAGCGACATGAAACAAGCTAACAAAAAAAAAGTTTAAATTAATTTCAACTTTTTTTTTCTTCTCTGGAATCATTTTGTTTTAGTTTTTGGTGTTCAAACACAATCCAGCCTCAGGCTGTTTTTGCTGTCTTGGGTAATCTAAACTTTGACTTCCAAGGATTAAAGAGAGAGCAAAATTGAAAATACTGTAAGTATATAGTGCAAGATAGAAATGAAAGTCCTGGAATGGATTTTCACTGGTCAGTGAGACACTTCATGATTGATAAAAGCAATATTTATTCAGATTGAATTCAACAATTTCACTCAAATTTTTCATTTATCACCAACATAATTTGAAAGAAGTTCAGAACTGTCCGCGCCCAAGAAACGTCCAAACTGACCCTTGATCTTCAGGGTTTTGCAGATCAGTTGCTGCACCTGTCCCTCAAATTTCTTGATCCCCAAAAGAAAGGACGACGGATTTGATGAAGTGTGGGCTGAAACACGACAGAAAGAAATCAACAACAACAAACAAAGTCTGGACCTGCTGTGAATGAAAACAAGAGGTGCCTAATTTACTCTCAACATGTTTGTCCAGACTTCATTGTTATTATTTTTACATATTCTGTGACTTGTTGTGTCATCAAAATGATAACAACATTTGATTAAATACCAAGATACAAGTGCAAAATAAAGGAGACATTCTGATATGTTCAAGCTCAATTTTGCTTGACATAAACTGTTATTTCTGAAAAAAAAGATCTTGCAAAAATAGCTTAAGATGTTTTTCTCAGTTGAGAATCTTGAAATATCTTTTTATTTTTGCAAAAAAAAAAGAATAACTTTTGCCAAGCTTGCGTGATCTGATTTTTGTACCAACATCTTATGTGAGGAACATCAACTTGGAACAGTTTTTTTTTATTCAACGTCCAACAAAGAGCTACAACATTTTCTAAGGTAAAATTTGTGCTTGGACATCTGAGGTGCTTAAATGAATGTCATGCAACAATGTCAAAAGAATCTGCAGCTCCTTGCCAATTTTTTGGCGTCAAATTTTTTTCCAGCTTCTAAAAAACTGAAAAATAAAAGCGAGCCATGCAGTGAGTGGCTTGAAAACATTGTGGTTTTTTTGCAAAGAAAAGTACTTTTTTCCAAAGTGAAGCCTTTTTTCATGATAAAATGACACAAGATATTGCAAGATTTTGTTCTTGACCGCTTTTTACCAAGTTCCATTGTCATGCAGGCAGGTGAATCAAGAATTCTGTGTAGCGTCAGTTTTGTTTATGGTGCTTAAAATATTTGAAACAGTAAAAGTGAAGAAAAGAAATTGTCATAATTAGCTTTTAGCCACAAGAACAATCCAATTTATTACATCAGAGAAAGAGAGAAAAAGAGATCTTTTCAACTTTATTGCCAATCAACTTGATAGAGCAACTTCACTGAAAGTGAATTTGAGAAACTTTTTCAAATGTTAAAGAAAATGATAGGGTTTTGTAGAAGATAAAGACTAGCATATTAAACATGGCTTGACCTAATCTCTAGTCACCAGATTGAGGCCAAAAAATTTAATGTGTTATCAAATGAATTTTTTTCCATGAGGGAAAAAAATGTTTTTGCACAAAGATGTCTATCAAAGGGACAGATTCAACTGGTGCAAAATTCTTCACAAGTTGATATAATGATTAAGTTCAAAGCAATTTTGCAAAAGCAAAAAAATAAGCATGTTTAAAATCAATTTATAAAGCCTTGGATCTGCCAAAGATTTTTCCCTATGCTCAAAAACTAAATGAGCAACAGATTTTTTGTTGTTGTTTGACCCCAGTTTGAGTTTTTGGTCACAGTCAACGAACTTTGTCAAAAAAACAGACATGGCAATTTTTTTCTTGAAAAAGTTTGCAAAACGTAGAGAGAATCAACGTGATTTTGATGTGAGCAAGAATGAAAATCACAACACCTTAAGCTTTTTTTACCATCTTTCAAACTTTGAGCCACATAGAATATATTCAGCTATCAAAAAAATGCTTGTGAACTAAAGATGGAAAAACTTCAATTTTTTTCTCCAAAAAAATCCAATTTCATTCGGAATTGTTCTTTCTTTTACATGTTGTTGTGGCGGTGGTTATTGCTGTACAATTCCATCTTGTCAATGTCTCCATTTATAGTTAGGGACGGTTAAAAGCAATCAACCTTTTTTCTGGTGACTCTAAAAACCACAATAAACATGGCATAGAGATTTATTTCACCAAAAAACATCTCAGACATGGTAAAAAAAGTGACATTGGGTTTGAAAGGCCGTTCAAATGTCATCCAAAACAACTATACACCAAATTAAAGATAAAAATTTGGACTGTTTGCTTCCACTGTTGGCAACATCGACTGAACTCTAACCTGATGAAGATTTCTACCTTGAGTTCTTAGGAATCTTGAACTCTTTCAAACTTCCCGAACATGCAATTAGATGGAATGGAAACATAAAAAAGGACAGATAGACCCTTTTTTTGTTTGAAAAAAGATACAAAATTTGTAATTTTTTATGTTTTTCTAAACTAAGATTTTCAACCAGAGTCACTTTTATTTAAAAAAATTGTTGTTGATGTTAGTTTTTTTGTTATAAAAAGGTATGTCTGGTCTTTTCCAAGCAAACCAAGAGAGCCCCAGTAGATTGATTTGAGTGGTTTTATGATACCCTCATTTTGTGGCTGGATAGTTGTAAAGCTGTCGTAAAAGAAACGTTAACGGGTTGACAGAAACACTCAGGCATAAAGTCCAGACATCAATCTCATCACGCATGTCATTTTCTGCAACCAACAAAGACACACACAATTTTGATTTTTTTTCTTCACAATTTTGAAGAATATCTATCCAAGGAAACACTTTTTTCCTGTCTGATTGGAAATCATCATTCAAAAATATACATTGATGTGATTGTCATGCACCTTTTTTTTGTAGTTTTGCTTCTTTGAAATTGTCTGTTGACCAAATGTCGCTTTTTTTAACCGGCAAGACATCTCGACAAATTTAGATAGACATGTAAAAAAAAATTTACAACCTATCAGATTGTCGTCAATTCTCACGATATTGAGGTATGAGAAGAAAAGGAAAAACTTTCACAGAGATAAAGACTGAAAAAAGAATCAATCAATAAAACTCAATCATCTTTTTTTGGTCTTATGGAAAAATATCGGCGACATTCAATACGCCTCACACAATCTAACTTTTGACTTTGCTTATAATCAAACAAACACTTTTGGCAAGCTGAAATCCCAAAATTTATGTTTGATTTGTAAGCAAGTGATTTTATTTCCTTCATCAGAGAAAACAAATGAATGACATAAAATGATTTGTGTGACAGTCTTTTTGTTTTGATGTGAATTCAGCAAATAGTAATTAGCAATTTTCATAATGAACTTTTCACTAATTATACTTTTTATTGCAAATTTAATGAGTAATTTAAAGGTAGTAGAAGAAAAGTTTCTCAATAAATACTGAACAAATTAATGCATCAATTTGCAAATGAAACTGGTTCTCATCATCACCTATACCTTTTATATTATTGCAAAATTTTGAAAAACTCAACTGTCTTTGAAGAAGATTGTTTAAAATATGAAACATGATGATGGTTGCATATCACTAAATGGTAATAATAATGTCCCAATGTTTAAGAGATTTATGTTGAGAATCATTCATTCTTGAATTAAAATTTCTCACCAGTTTTTTTGGCAATCAAATTCAACTTAATGGGACTTCAGCACGCGAAGATTTTTGAAATATTTTTGATGACTAATTAAACATTTAAGAAGGTTTTTTTGACTCACATCATGAAATTGTTGTTGTTTCGAATCGTGTGCCATCAACAGCAGCATAAATTTCCAACTCGATTCGGGTTTGTAGAGGGTGGGTATAGGTTTTAAAGAAATTAATTTTGTAAGGCTGAGTGATAAAAAGTGCACCTTTTTTAAAGAGTTTAGTTTTGCTTTATATCTATATAAGCATGAATTGATAAAAGAAAAATTAAGGTACATCAGAAACAAAAGTTTCCACCATTTGTGGAAAGTGTTTATGAAGCTGTCTCTCAAAAAAGACATAATTGCATCGATCTTGTGGCCGAATATCTCTCCTATCTGATCCACCTTCCATCTTGTCCATGCTAATGATGTAATTAATTGTTTGAAACAGAGCAGAACAGCCCTAAAAATAGGTAAACAAGAGGATGAAGGAAACGCCACATGTGACAAGACTTTCATGAATTAGAGGGGCAAGGGAGAAACACAAAGCAAAAACTCAAAAAAAGATAGCGAAAGACTGATTGCTTTGGCGGATGAAATCCACAACTATTGAAAATAATAGGTCATCAAGACTTAACCTTCCACCCCAACAGGAACTGTCCGATTTTTTTCGGTGAAAGGAATTTAATGTGTTTACCCTCACAACATGGAGCCATGAAGAGGATGATATTTTTGACAATGTGGATGAAGAGGGAAGGAAAATCCACCCTATTCTTAGAATGTTTAAATACATGAAAATGTCGTCACAGCTGTAATCCAGACTTTTTTATATGTCCATTTTCAGGATTACCTTTTATTATTAATGGGATTGCAATATTAAATGCCAACAAGTTGGTCTGAGTAGAGTTTTGAAAGACTGTTTTTAGTTTCAGACATGATTTGGAAAAGCTTTTTTCACTTTTCTGTTACTTTTTTGCTTGTGGAAAATGACTCAAATTGAAGACTTTTTCACCATTTTATTTACTTTTAAGAAGCATGTGCCCCCACAACAAGGTAAAAAATGTCAACACCAAGTCAAACAAAACTCATGTTGAGTGATACTCGTTCTCATACAAGAAAGCTGTTGGAAATTAATCTCAGGGATCAAAGTGACAGTCCTTTTTTCACTGAAAACAGATGACTTAAATCCTGAGGATGGATTAAGCTGTAAGCTTTAAGCACGCTCCAAGTATAAGTTATGGGTTTTTCAAGCAAGCTAGAAACTGCATGGAAATCTTTGATAGAAGCAACATATTTTCCTTTCTAGCATTTCAAGTGACGAATCTCTCTAGATCCGGGTGAAATATCTGGCCAGTTGCTGGTGAAATACTTAATGTCTTTTTTTGACAAATGTCTGGCCGAGTAAGACAAATTAAAGGCAAAACAAATGTAAAGAAAAAGGGGCGAAATAGCATATGTGACGACAGCAATGGTCCACCTGAGATGACTAAAGGAAAGTGAGAAGGTTCTAATGATGAAAAATGTCAAAATAAGAAGGAAAAATAAGCAAAGAAATTTCTTATGTACAACAGGAATAAAAGAAAAGCACTTTAATATCATTTTTCATTACCTTAATGAGAAAGAATTGAAAATATTCTCACCAATTATGTTAAATCCAAAAGATTTCCTTAAAAGTGATATTTGAGCAAAACAAATAAGGAAAAAGATTTTAATCTCAAAAGTGAGATGATTTCCTGTGTAAATAGCAAATTGTAGAAAAACAAAAGTGAATTCAAATTGGTAAAAAGACCAACTCCTTCAGATTGACCTTTCTCTTTGAAGCAGCTCTTTTCTAATGATGGATTTATGACGCAACTCCAGCTTCTCCCCAGCCTTTTTTTGCGTCACAACGATGTGAAAATGGACAAACAAAGGTTAGAAGTGTCGTTCAAAAAAAAGTCTTCTTTTTTCCTCTTCTTCATCATCATGAAACTGATGTCGGGCCAGAGATTAACTGATAAAGTAAAAGGTCGAAATGAGGGTTCAGGCGGCAGGCGGCAAGAGCATCGATTGAAACAAAATAAAATGTAAGAACAGTAATTAATTAGTTTTGAAAATACTCACAGCTGCCATTTGGTGTCGAAGACTTTAACTGCTGGACTGTTGGGTGCGGGTAAGTGAAGCAGTAAAGGTAACCCATTTATTTTTGGAAAAACGATCTACAGTACTTCAAATTTGGAAATAATTGAGTGGAAGCTAGAGGGGAAAAAGTGATTCAATCTGAACATATTTTAAATATGTTGTCAAGTAGTTTTCAAAATGATAATATTTTCATCAAAATATCTTTCATTTTGTTGCAATGAATTCTCATATTATGACGAAGATGCTCATTTCAGCTCATGATTTATCTGTTCCTTAGGCACCAGTAAAAGAGTAGAAGTGTTGAAATATACGACAAAATGTATGTCAATCATTTTTTCACTTCATTTTCATTATTTTTGGAAGGTGTGGAGAAAATTTAAATGCCGTCAGACGAAATAAACTCCTGGAAAAAAGTTTTGTTTCTACTGCTGCTGCTTATTTTTTTGTTTGATAAACGAATGCTTTTTTGGCTATGAAATTGAACTTCTTAAATGATCAAATAATTTTATGGCCTCCAACAAACAAATGCCGTATGCAAAACGTGCATTGTAGCAAAAATCAGCAGCAATGAATAAAATTATCAATTTAGGAGACTCGAAAATACATCCCAAAAGAGCGCCAATCACTCCCCTGAGAGCTGTAACAGTTTTAACCTTTCCCCATGTGTTTTTTTTTCTACTCCTGACTGACTTGGCTGGCAAATTTCCCACTTCAGACGGTCATATATGGCAGAGATGATATACCTCAAATTGCAAGACATAACATGAAATATTTAAGCCCAGTGTCCGAGACGAAGGAAAAAAAGGGATAGATTTTTGTCTCAGGGCTCAGCAGAAAAAATTAATCAGCAAGAGAAATTTCCAGATCCTGTTATTTCCTGTCTTTGTTTTTTGGCAGTGATAGAAGATTAGTTTTTAGTGTTTACAGTTCACGATCCAACGCCTCTCTTTGTTATGAGGATGGTTGGTTGGTGGGTATAAAGTGCAAAACGACGTCTACAAAGTTTTTTTTTCGGCTGCAAATCTTGCCAAATCTTCGTGTGATAGTTTTTCCTGGTCAACTTTAGAAAGCTTTTCTTTGTTTCACAATCGATCGTTTTTGTACATATATTCAAACAATGAAATCAATGAATGGCAGCTATAGCATTTTGCAAACAGGGTTAGAAACAAGCAGATTTTATATTGGTCATTTAGAAAGTTGTTTTCTCTCTCCTAATCATGTCATGATTCAGGAATTGCTTTTATTGTCTGTGTCACAAATGAGTATCTTTCTGCTGCTGCCCCTGAACAACAACAAAAAAAGAAATTGTATTTATTGGCCTCCATATCTACGTTAATCATGATGTATTTTATGGTTGGAAATGGCATTGTGTCATTGATGTCATAAATAAAAGGTGGTTGCTGAAGCTCCTCCAGCTCGTGATTGGCAGTTAAAGTCGTGAGTCATTTTCTTCTTTTGCTGCTGCTCCTACTGCAATAAATCCTTCAAGTAGCTTAGAAATGTGGGCTCACACACGGAAGGTGGGGGTGAATTGCATGAGGGAGGAAGGGTGTCCTACGATGTCTGAACCCATGGGGAAATGAAGCAAGAAAGAAGGTTTACAATTGACATTTACAAGAGGAGAGATCAATGAAATTACTTTTATTGGAAATTGTTGCTTGCATTATTGGTGAAATGTTTGTATAGGAGAAGAAGAGACAACGATTTGTTCTCTCTTTTTTTTACAATTGGCAGTTTGAACAGATATATAGTTTACAATCAAAGACAACACCCTGGAGAATCAGGGATCTAATGGAGATGGAAAACCATCTTGGAATTTGTTTCATTCTCTGTTGGAAAATGTACAAGTTGAAATGCCTGAAGTTTGACCCTCTTGATCAGGATTGTGTTTTTTTTCTCTTTGCTAATGTTTTCAGATGACCGTGATGGTATTTTGTTTGAAAAAAAGACAACTCACTCAGTTTTGCCACGTGCCGTTGTCTTGCGTGGGCGTCCAATCTGGAACTCACATTAACAAGACAATGCTTTCACTCACTCAAAAAAAAGTGAAACTGAATTGTTTGAATAAAGTATTATAGGAAAGATATTATTATTGTCATTCGAACTGAAAGTGATTGGTGAGAACAGAAAGCTAATTTCAAAACACATTTGATAGAGATTTTTTTTTAAAGGGACATTATTTTTTTTCCTTGGTTTCATCCTCGTTGTTTCGGTCCAACTTCCGTTCGGATAATCATCGTGGCATTTCATTCCTACCTTCACTTTTGGACTTCCGGCTTCTGAAAAGATGTAGTTTTTGGATCTATGACTTCATCTCCCTTGTGTGTTTCTCTTCCCATTTTTCCCTCTGTTCCTCTACTCTAGTTGTCTGACTGACCCCTTAGGATCATCGTCCACCAGCATGTCGATAAAGTCATCGAAGACACGCTTTCTTTCACCGTCACAATCATTGCCACTTCCCGGTTGTCCCATTTCCACCTCAAACTTTCACCCCCCAGCCCAGCAGCCCCATCGAGGAAAAAAGAAAAAAAAAGGATTCTTTGATTCAACCATTTGATAAAATCAAGCTTTTGACATGTAAACACCTTACCATACTTAATTTCTTTTCACATTTTGTAAGGAAATTTATTCATCCTTTAATACACTTGATTATATCTATCTTAGTGCTCTCTTTCTAGAGAAATTGTATGGTAAAAAAAGTAAGATTTCTTTGAAACATGAAAATATTTCGTGACAAGCCACATAATTGTCAGACTTAAATCTTGTCATGTTTTAAGGTTTTTTCGGATAGCAGAGAAGCAGCTCAAGGTTTTTTCCGGAAGCTTTGATAATGCAAGTATTTGTCTTCAACATCTGTCCAGGAAGGAGACAAAGCATCTTTACTTTAGCCTGTTTGACCTTAGCAGCCGCCCTTATTGGCTGGACACACACCACCCACAAACTTTTACTTTTACTTTCCACATTGGAGAAGATTTGACCTGAGGTTCTTTAAACAAAAAAAAAGTCACTTCCTTCAATCATTTAACAGCAGTCTGTAATGTCACACTGAGAGAGAGAAGGGAGAGAATTAGTAGCTGATATCTTTAACTTGTGCTTAAATCCACAGCAACTTTTAAAAGTGTGCTCAAAAATGCCCATTTATATATAATATATTCTTAAGAGTTGATGTACCATTTTACTCTTTATATGGCTTACCCAGCAACTTTAGACAGTCAACCCCCTGTGTTGACCAAAGAATCATTCTGGATAACAAGCACACGTGCTCAACGAGCAGGGGGCACAGATTGAGAATGACATGTCAAGGGATGGCTTATGCTAAAAATTTCACAGCCAAAATCAGCTTGAAATGAATGATGAATGGGCAGGAAGGCAGCCAGAAAATGGATCGTTGAAAATGACAAATTCAGGATTGTTAAACCTGTAAAAGAAATCTTTTTTTTTGCTAACACTAAAAAATGGTTAAATAGTTTGCACCTGACTTCGTGATTAGAAATTGAATGAATTTAATGACTTTGGATGCGTGCTGCAACAACTAAAAATAACAATTCATTAGGGAATGGAAGGCAATAATTAGTGTGTGCTGAGATTTTTCTGCATGCCGAATACTCATACTTCTAATCAACTGTGAATCACTTTTGGCACATGCAAAATTTAGTGAACAATTTGACCCTAAATGCATTATGATCACAGCCACATAAGTTATGACCAGAACTGATTTAACAACCCAGGGATAGAGAGTTACATTTTCTGATGTGGCTTTGTTTTTTTCTGCTCTTCCACAAGAACTTGACATACTTTTCATAAAAATTATCGCCCAGACACTGACAAAATTCCTCTCTCACACATGAAATTGGCAAAGGTCTGTCTGCTCATTACTGTTTTGCCCTGCTGAAAACCATAAAGAGAATTCTTTCACACCCAGAGAGATGTTAACGAAGCTTGGACTTATATCTTTGGCAAATAAAAAATCTTTCTTGCTTTGTTCCCGATTCGGCTCAAACTTGGCTTCCATCGAAAAAGCCATAAAAATTAATTCCAAAGTATCTTTCTTTTGCACAAAACGTTCAGGTCAGTTCATAAATATTACAAGACTGAGGTTTTAGCATCGCATATAACCTGACCTGATTATTGTTGAACACTAATTAACCAACGAAGGTGTTAAGGCAATAAATCAATATGTAAAACCGTTGTTGAGCTTCATTCATTTTTATTCTTCCCTAGGGAATCAATATTTAACACAAAAATTTTTGTAATTTGAATGATGCTTTGATGCTAAAACACAACCGAACGTGGATAGTAAGCTTTTTGGAAAAATTTCAAAGCAAATTTTACTTTTTTCACCCATTGTGGTACCAGAAAGATATCTGGTGTTTCCAGACTTTTTTTGTTTTAGTGCAATCAGTTTTATTGGCTGCTCAAATTAACCCTGGAAGATTTTTAGTTCTATTGGAATTTTCAATGTCTTTGCACTCAAAAACTATAAGTTATATTAAGTGTGTGAAATTTATGACCATTAAGTAAAACTTGATTTTTGGAGTCTTAAGAAAGTTACCAATTAATTTATACATTACATGTTGAATTAGAGAAAGGGTTGAAGGATCAGATCTAACTTTTTAAAAATCTTTATCAAAGGCTCTTAATTCAGTCCTATTTTGGCTTATTTTCCGAGTATAAACTGATCCTATCTCTTTAAGAATATCTATACCCACATGATTGGCATTTGATGTAGTTTTCAGGTTAAAAAAAGTCTTGTAATGTGTTCAGTATAATACAAAAAAAACTTTTTCGTGCCCTGTTTTCAGATCCTAACTGAATCAGTTTCTCTAACTTCTTTGGACTTTGTTTGTAAAAGTTTGTTATCAATTTTTTCTGCATGGTTCACGTTTTGATGGTTTTTTTCAAAGATCTGGTCATTGTTGTCATGATTTGATACTAAAAAGTTTTTTGAGAATGTGCAGATCAACAAAGTTAGGGTGAAAAGTTTTGTATTTTTTTGAAATCAAGATTGATGCCTTCCTTGTACAACAGAATTTCTGTTAGAACAAATATTTCTCAGAAGAACATTTTTATATTGAGCAAAATTTTATTGTAGTTTGCAAGAACATCTTGTTTGAAATTTTTTGCAGTTGCATTTTTATCCATAGTCTATCTCCCTGTAATGTTTAAGTTCTTCAAATCTGTTGAAAATGTCTGGATGGGGCTTTTTACTATTTTTTTTTCTTCAGTTTTCGAATCAGCCCTTGAGAAAGAATATGAAAATTTTCCATTCGATTTCCCTGAGGTTGAATTTTACATTTCTGTTTTTTTTCTGCCGTGGTCAAAAAGACGAAAAAGTATGGAAATCCCAACAAAAGTGATTTCATATTCATGACCCCTCAGATTTGCTCCATCAAACAGAAATTGTATTCCTCCAGTTTGACCGGTAGATGATACAAAGTTAAAGAAGCAACTCTATTGGGCAGATTTTCCAGAATGAGAAAAAAACATATTCCAAATGCATGAAAATATCAACGACAGCAATCAATTTCAAACCTTATCCAAGAATCTTGAGTCTAGAAATAAAACTTCTTCATCTCCAACTATTTTTAGAAATCACCAACTAAAAAGTCATCATTAAGTCCAAATATGAAAATTTTAAGTGCAAAATTTGTCTCGGTACTCATAATAATTTGAAAAGGTCACCACTAAAACCAGAGGCATTATTTTACCTTTGATGTTTGCAAAGTAAATGAAAGTTATTAACATGCAAAATCCACTCAGTTTGTTACTAAGAGCAACCCCTTACAAATTTATGAATAAATAGTGCTGATCGTCTTCATGGATTATCACTCAATATATGAGCAAAAATATTGGGAGGAATCGACCAATAATCTTTACATCCCAGAATGACTTTGACCCACAACTAAGTTCAAGTAATATATGACAAAATATCAGAAAAAATACTTTTAGGCCTCTACAATAAGACTATATTTCTCTAAACCCAAATATCCCAGCATTTGTTTTATTACCGGTAGAAGTCAAAAGCATATTTGAATGTGATTGCTGAATTTTCTGAGCAAAATCTTTGATTGTCTCTTACTTTATATATTTGCAAGTAAATCTTTGAAGAAGTTGTTTGATTTCTTATTATATTACTAATGAAACATTAAATCAAATTACTCTTTTGATTTCATAAAATCAAATGTTTATACTAAAACTTTTTTAATATAAGGTTTTCAAAACATCGAGCAAATGTCCACCACTATCCTCCTGCTGGGCAAAAAGTTTCTGGGGGTCACATTCTTGATTATCATATCCCTCTTTCTCTCTTTAGTCTTGCCTAAAGAGCCCCATTTTTAATGCCTGTGTACCTCTTATCTTACTATGTACAAACAGACAGGTTTTTATTGTGTATTTATACATTTCCAATCTTAACGCAAGAGTCGCTTGATAACAAATGGTTTGAAATCCCAAAGGTCAAGATGAAAACACAGATGAAGGCCGTGATCTCAACAACATTTGGACACTGACGTGGGCTGACTACTCATTAGCCTAGTCTATAAATGCTTTGACGCCCAGTGCAGACGGGGAGGTTTTTCTCCCCGATGGGGTACACATTTATTAAACTAAGGCGATAAGTGCAGCAGATGCAGACATTTAAAAATCAGGGTTTTACTCCAAAGAGCCTGCTGCACAGGTAAAAGCTCAGGCACTTTAATAGGGACCATTAGGTTATACCTTGCTCTGAAAATGGAACTCTGGAATCATCATTGTCATTAACATTATTCTAGTAACAAAATTTTCCTTAATGACACTTTGACGCAAGAAAATATAGGTTATTTATCTATCTCTAAAACTTCAACAAATTTTGTACTTCCCTTATTGCCACATGCTCAAGGAGTGTTTAAAGCAAAGATTGAGCCCCCACACCCTTTTTGAGCACCTTTTATCTCAGGACCTGGACAGCCAGTAAAACTTTAAAAACAAGAGTGTTTTGAGGAATAAATCAGATAGGAACAAATTTTCTTTTATTAAAATACCATTCAAAGATCAAAATAACTTATGCCATTTTTTCTATTTTTGATCAGTTATTTTCACATTCTTTATACCTTGGAATATTAATTGTAAAATGCCATCGTATATGATGAAAATATGTTTGGATTTAGCCCATCGCCTGGCACCATAAAATTTTAACACAGGGTCATTTAAACCACAGAATTTATTCTAGCCTTTTGTTTCAAAGTTTTGTTGTTCCATTTGATGAGTAATGTTGATGAGAATCTATAAACATATGAGACGAGACGTGTTGATAATAAAATGCCACATATAGAAAGTAATTTTGAAAGCCATAACCTACAGTCAGAAAAAAAATTTATTCTAATCGTTTTTTAGGAATGTAAAAGAAAAGACTCTTAAAAGTATCTCATCACCAAATTATATCCTTTCACAAACTTTTGCTCAAATCATCAGACATACTTTCACATCCATAATAAACAAGCAGATTTTTTTCCAAATCAGAAATTATAGATGAATATTTTTGTTATAAATATAAAATCTTTTTATCACATTGATTTTGTCTTTTCTTGCTTTTACAACATTTATGTATAAATACAGCACGGCTGCAGGTTCATTCTGAAAAAAAACTTGCTTTGTCATGTTCACAAATTGATGGTTACCCAGATTGAACCACATTTCGCTAATGTTTTTCACAGATCATTGCCGAAATGTGTAAGTAAAAAACACCAGTATTTATTTTGCATTGTCAATAAGCTAGACCATAATTCAAACAAACTTCTAACCACTTGATATCTTGCAAAAATTGAAGTATGAAAGCTGAAAAAACGGTGCATGTCTCTCAGCAAGAATGAATTCATATCCATCACATTAAGAGAAACACTTTAAAAAAAGTTAATGTGTCTCTTCCCGGACTCCCCCCATGGTTGTTTTTTGCCGCCACGTTGGATCCATCCATCCATCAAGTCACCAACATTTTCTACCAAATCAACAATACACAAGAAGGGGGAAGAAAATGAAA
>Ga0194133_10006136_pt1 | contig 14951 bp, 8 predicted proteins | sample TA2KigOf40mmetaG_FD_155448 | JGI IMG/M metagenome (GOLD analysis project Ga0194133, IMG submission 155448) | Freshwater microbial communities from Lake Tanganyika, Tanzania - TA2015055 Kigoma Offshore 40m | ecosystem: Environmental > Aquatic > Freshwater > Lake | place: Tanzania: Lake Tanganyika...
CCAAGTGGTCAAAATCAACTGACAAAGAGCTAAGAGCTAAGGTTATGGGTTCAATCCTTAGCCATACCAGCAATTTTTCAACCCCGGATTTCAAAAAAATTTATAAGGGTTCCTCAGTATAGTAGTCTGTAGTGAAAGTGTTTCTTATAAAGATGATCTCCTTGGGTAATTCATCACAAGAGTCATTCCTGCACCAGATGATTTTTTTTAAAGTACGCCTTGCGACCGACTTCTGTAGTCATTATTAGGCACACTAGGTGGTTTAATTTTTTTTTGGTATTTTACCTGGGCGGGAGTTGAACCCGGGTTGCTGGGATAGAATTCCAGCTTGATACCACTTTGCCACCCTGACTCCCTTTTATCTTCCTGGATACCAAAAGATCTATATAAGAGTCTCAGGCCAGTGAGTATAAATCTTGATATCCTCTACACTACTTTGACCCAAGGTTGCATGAAAAATACATCAAATAATAATAAAATGATGTCTTGCCAGGATCAGCTTTTGTGGCACTTGTTAAAATATATTCTAAGATATTTGGTAGCCTAGGGAACTCCCGTATCTCAACCCCCAGACAAAATTGCAGAAATCCCCTTTGTAAATTTTTTGAAAGAGTATAAAAACTGTTTGAGTACAAAATTTCAGCTCTCTAGCTTCAAAACTGAGTGAGTACTTTGAGGTGACAGATGGTCAGACAACATACGTAAAATATTTTACCATTGTAAAATTTCTTAACTTCCACACTCCCTTGGTTCACTCGCTCTTGGAGGATAAAAGAAAGGTATCTTGAAAAAAAGGGACTTCATAGTGTGTCTTTAAGGTGTACCCACCTTTAATTGACTTGATCCAACGGTATAAAGGTACTACACATTTCGTTGAATAATAAATAAGAGTCATTAGACGTCTAAAACCACCAAACAGCAGTTGGGGTCACGTTTATTCTTGTGAAGTAAAAATATAAGGGCGGATACACCGTCTTATTTTTGGTTGGGACACAGTTTACAATTTTATAAGATGTATGAGTTACTGTGCATGACCTTTTGACCAAACTCTCCCAAAATGCTATACTTTCTTGGGGGCCCATTTTTGTGCCATGCAGAAATGGAACTTTCCAGGCTAATTCTTGATATAAAAAGAGGAAGTCTACATTCAAGAGTTCTGTGTCTCACATAGAACTTGGGCTGTATTATATTATAAGGGAATACAAAAGTAACTTTCAACAATATCTTTAAAGATAATTTTTTAAGGTCAACAAAAGCAGAGGAGTCATTAGAATTCACAGTGAACAATAACTGCAGTGAGAGTGTTGATAATGTAGCTGCATGGAGCACATCTGTCTTTTTGAAACCAATACCATTTAAAATGAATAACACTATTGCTTTTCAATTAGGTATTAAAGAAACAATGTTTTCTCATATCAATCCACTTTCATCAAAATTTTCACAGAAACTCCAATTGGTGATGAAGTAAGAACATTTGCAAGTGGAATTGAAACATCACAAAACTATCTGCAAGTTATTGAAGTTAAGGCTGATGAGTGAGTAAACTTACTTTTTCAAATGAAATATTTTACTAAACCAATATCAATACCTGGCCTTAATCTGCATATATGGCCCTGACTCCATTTTAAAAATTGGGAAAATAAAAATTGGGAAATTGTGTTCCTGAAAACCACATTCGGGAAATCTTTGTTCGTGAAAAACAAGCAGCACCCTCACAACTATTTTGAGTGGTTCAAATAGTTCTTAGCTCAAGTTAGACATGTTATCTTTGAGTCATACCCAATGCATTCTCCACTAAGTTGCTTTTGGAAAGATATTGACCAACAAATTCTACACTGACCAAGCGCTCGACTGTTTTTTTCAGACTTTTATTTATGGTATATATAAATACACATGGTCAGACTGAGCTTACAAAATAAGTTTTAAATATCTGTCACATTTGACTTTAATGCATACTTTACATTTCTATAAACCAAACATGCTGTAAACAACAGACATTCATATTACTATACATAAGGAAGAAAATGGAATGATGGAGCCGTAAATCAAAGAACCAAAGGTTGGTTCTCAGGACCGTGAATGATGTTTAACTTGAATAAATAAAGATGAACAAAATAAAAGTGATATACCTATTACTAATTCACATCAGATTTATAAAATTTTTCAAAGAGAATCACACGTTACCTTGTACATTCACTCGACAAGGAGCCTTCTTATTACACGTGCAATTTAATTCTAAGATACTTGAAGGGGCTGTAAGTTTCACACACGATAGTGGGCAGAGATGCTCACAAATCAGGGTACATAACATCAAATAGTTATTTGAAAAGGTTTACAAACTAAACTTTTATATCAAAATGATTATACAAAAAAGAAGGCTGTAACTTACATAATTAAAAACTGTAAGAAAGCGCTCAATTGGTTTACAACGAAACCTAAAGTATAACAACTTTAATCAAATCATGCATACAGATCGAGTACCCACTATCTGCTTTCTTTCCTTATGGACCATACCCTATACATATTTCACATACATTTACAAAATAATCACTTATTTAAACTCTTTTTAGGAAAAGAAAAGTGGTGTATAAAAAGAAAAAAATCTACCATGCAAACAGTATTGCAGCAGTCATCTTACAGGGCACCAACCTCCCAGAATGTTACAGAGCCATGGGCATTGCAAGTAATGTAAAGGGAAATTTATTTATAAAGAATTTTTTTTAATTTCAAAATTTTTTTAAGGTGACACAAAACTGCCATCTGTTCCTCTGCTTTTTTCAGCTTTGATTTTAATATTGACAACACTCAAAGCCTAACAGAAAGTCTTAATTGTCTTTTAAACATTTTTAAAACTCACAATGGCAAAATATAAAAAAACAGGGACATGCAAAAAATAGTTTGCAAAATTTTCAACTTGGAGATAAGGGCTCAAATCCCAGTGGAGGAAGCACAGTCTTTTTTAAATTCAAATTCAGTTCAAATTCAAAATCTTAAGATCAAATATTCAAACTCATTAATTAAAGTTTAAATATTACAAACAAACAAACTGGCGAGCAAGTTGCCACAAATTTATGCAAAACTGCTGACTTCTCCCCAACCACTGTTTTACATTAAATTTCACCTTATAAAATGGTACTGTTGCAGGGCCATGGAAGACAACAGTTTTTGATCGAACTAAGGCATTTTGTAAGGAGCCAGCCCACCCAGTTTACTATATAATTTTGAACGTAAATATCTTGGCTTTTGGGGAAAATATCAAAAATATTGTTGGTAACTTTAGAGCCCTCCATTTGGGGTATATGCATACCAATTTTCAAGTCTCTAGCTCCACTGGTGTGGGAGGAGAATGAGGTGACATTTGGAAAGACGTTTTGCAGCAATCCCTATACAAATTTCAAAGCTCCCCCCTCACTTCACTCGGGATGGATAAAATGGTCTGGGTCAGCTGTTTGGTAAATCTCAAGACAGAGGTGAAGACCGAAGGAACAACTCTGAGGATCTAAACTGGTTTATTGTTTGAATGAGTATACATTTGTATATACACACAGGTAATGTTCTGGAAAGGGGTTTCCAAAATCATCCAAAAGAGAGTCACAGCATGATACTTTTGATATTGAAGGCACACTGTTTGTAATCATTTGCTGTGGTTTGCCCTGGAGTCAAACCCTGGCCACCAGAATGGAATTCCAGAATGTAAGCCATCAATACATAAGAGAGTGTTTGAGTTGTTATGAGAGAACGTGTGGAAACCCAGTGACGATCTTCCGAATCAAGAAAACTCTCATTACTGAACTGTATATTGCAAGAAAGGCAGCCCTTTATATAGGACAGACTTGTATCAGAGCTAGTAAGGGGCAATGAGGGTGATCAACCCGTTGGAATTGGCTGATTGGAGGAGTGAGTACAATTCCAAGCCCGAAAAGGTGTGGGAATGAAAGACCAGGTGTCGACCTATCTGGAAATGAGTTTAACTGGAATGTGATAAAATTAGAAAATTGGTGTTAAAATATTGTGAAAGCGAAATAAAGAAAAGAGCTAGAATTGAGTGCATTTTATGACAATTACTTGTTCACTGTAAATTGGCACAATCATCAAATAAAATATATTAATTTATAGCATATGATTCAACTTTAAATGTTTGGCTCAAATGGATATCCTTCTGTGATGAATGCTTTCACTTTCTGAGAGATTTGCATTTTGTGCAAGTAGTATGTTAGCGCGTTTGTTGCTTCGGTGTCGGAATGGATGCGATACCGAACGGAAACGGGAGGAGACGTGATCGTTGAGCTAAAATCCCAGTGTAGACCTTCCCAATCAAGAAAAGAATCTATACTGAACTGTTTATTGAGGGGGAAGTAATGCTTTACATCCAACAATAAAGGAGGGATCGGATCAAGGTGATTAGATCAAGAAATATCAGACCTCTTAGAAGAGGGTATAATATTGGCGGGACTAAAAGAGCAGGAGTGAGAACAGCGGTAGCCTGTTTAGGTGAGCTAACTTCTAAAAGGGGGAAAAGGAAGCTAAACAATGACAGCCTGTTTGAAACGACTTTGAGCTTGAAAAGTGAAAAATATCGTAGCGCAAAAAAGAGGCTACTAAAAGGGGGAAAGGGAAGCTAGACAACGGCAGCCTGTTTGAAATTACTTTGAGCTTGAAAAGTGAAAAATATCGTAGCACAAAAAAGAGGGTAAATGAGCATGTACTTCGATAATGTGTCTGTAATGAAAATTTTTTATTTTAGGATGGATTTAAATTTTTTTTGGCCACAAGATATTCAGTGCAACGAAAGATGTCTTTTAGCTACTTTTAATTAAACTATCATGGTCAGATGTCCCCATCTCATTTTTAACAACAACAACAACAATGAAACACAAAAAAGGAAAGTGTCCGCTTATTTATGACAAGGAAGCTTTTTTTGGCCCAAGATTTCTAGGTGTTTGAAACTGGAACCAGGGTGGGGTAGGGCGTGGGAACTACAGATTCCATATTAGGGGCAGATTTACCATCAATTTTTTTAACCAATCTTAATTTTTACATTCAAAGTTTTAGCAAATTTTTTACATTATTTTTTTAATTTTTTTTCTAAGTTTGTTGAATTGGTCCATATTTTGCAGGGGTGGGGGGTTACATTTCCATAACTTCAAAATATGTGAAAGCCAAAGTCAGTTCCTAAGGGTAAGTTTGCTTTGACAGGGTCAAAAGTGTGTATAATTTTCTTTCCTCACAATAAAGTAAGTAATTTTTGGTTAATTAATTGTCTCAATAAACTTTCTTTATATTTGCTTTAATTTTCTGGAACTCTGTTTGTGTTTATACTAATAGATCTATTTGTGTTAAATTAAGCTCATGTGAATTGTAAGGCCAGTTTGTAAATAAATGTTTCCAAATGTTTACTCTGATACTTTCAATTTACTTTTTTTCTAGTCATGAAGTGGTGGTGTTTGCTTTTGGCAATCGGTCTTCTACAGGTAAATGGAAACAAAAAAAATTGTAAATTATTATAGTAAAGTGAGCCCTTTCACTATATTTACGATCATTCAATGACATTTTTATTTCATTAAACCCCTTTTTGATTGATCGATGGCTTTAATAGCATTCTCCTTTACTCTTTTAAGAATACTGACCCCTGGGGTTACTAGCAAACATTCCTTTCCTTTCAAACAGTAAATATTGATTTAACACAGAGAGTGTATCTTAATCCTTGGTCATCCGCTCTTAATTACCGCCAATTTTATGAATCCATTTTTACCAAGTTTATTGATTGATTTGCCTTTAATGTATATAAATACCCCTCTTCCTCAAAAAAACGGTGCTATGAAAATTTGTCGAATTAACAATTTGCTGAATTTCCGGTTTGTCAAATCTCCATTTTTACCAAATTTACGCTACATCAAATAGCACCCCCTTTTAACCAAAAGGGCATTTATTGCTAACCTAACCCAACCTGACCCAACCAACTCCCCACAGTCTGTTTCCCCCTTACTAACCCTGAGGGACATGTTTCCTCTTATCTATCCAAACCAACCAACCCTTAAACCAAAAGGGCATTTATTGCTAATCTAACCTAACCTAACTTAACCTTACCTAACCTAACCAAACCTGTCCTAATCTAACCAATCCTATCCCCAAAGCATTTTTTCCCCTTCCTTACCCTGCAGGACATGTTTCCACCTCACTTATCCTGACCAGCCCCTCCCCCCTTAGAAACCAGAAATTTGACAAACCAGATGTTCGACGAATCGTGATTCGACAAATTTTCATGTCATGAAATAAACAGTTACTATCTCATTGATCTTATTTCTTGACGTTCAAGTATCCTCACCATGATTTACTACATTATTTAAAGTGTTATCTTTAAGATACGTTATCAATTTCAATGTGTTTTAAAGACGAAGCGCAAATAATGATGAAAGACTTCAGCCCATTTTGGTACAAACAAAAGCACACTTAATGCAGGAAACTTCTTACAACAGAGTATTTGAGCATGTGAATAAGGCACCATCTATATACATAAAAGTGACTGTTTGTATTAACGTACCTATGCACCTATGTACCCTTTTCATGCCCGAACCGCCAGACCAATCTCCACCAAATTTTGCACAGACCTCCCCACCAACTCAGGGAAGGTTCTTAACACAAGCATGACTCTGCCAACCCAACCCCTGGACCCTGGGCTACCCCAAACTCCAAAACCCAAAAGGGTCACCTGAGAGAAAACTTTGTGTAACGTAAAATGTCCAGATGACTGACATAAGCTCATCAAATTTTTCCCAAGCAGCGCCAGGCCCGGTTGGCTAGTTTTACAATAAAGCTGAAGTACGTTCAGCCTCTCAGAGTCCTCACTTTGTCCCCAACGATACTTGTGCCTTACCAAAACATCGAGTTGTGTGATGTTCCATCCTGGTTTTCCATTCTCTGTTGTTAGACTAATGCAATGTTAAGATATAAACACCTTTAAAAGATTCTTGTAATTAACATATATGGTCACTGCAGACTATTATTGCCTTGCATTCTGACTACAACAATGAAAATGCAAACTGCAGCAGAATGAAGGTCACAAGCTGTTTTTGATTATTGCAAATCTGTTTTGTAGTTTGAGTGCAATATGTCAATTAGTAAATACTGTTTTAATGCACTAGTGTTAATTAAGTCGATGTGCATTTTTGTGCATTGAAAAATGCAATAACATGTCAATTTGTCAAAAGATTTTTCAACTAACGGACGTTTCGCCTAATGTCATATCACCTTACGGACTGTTTGCCTCACCTTACCTAATCAAACGGGTGTTTATTGCTAACCTATACCTAATCTGTCCCAACCAAACCCCTCAAAACCTCATACTTCCTACCTAACCCTGCGAGGCATGTTTCCATCCTCAACATCCGTTAGGGGAACTGACATTAGGCAAACTGGCCATTGGACGAAATGACGTAGGCAAACTGATATTAGGCCAAACGTCATCTGGCGGAGCATCATATTCCCAAAAATGCAGAACCCCTATGAGCGACATCTTAACCAGCAGCCATTTAACAAACAACATTTTGGGTGTTTTTAAGCCTCTCTCACTCAGTTTTAGAGCTTGAGAGCTAAAATTTTACATTCAGGCTTCTCATATTTATGCCAAAAAAGTTGTTGGGGGGATTTTTGAAATTTTGTCTTGGGGGTTAGATATGGGGGTTTTCTAGCAGAGGCAAGACAATGCCGGCAAGACATTTAATAACCTATATCTCAGCTTCCATAAAAAATTTCAAAAATCCTCTTGGTAACTCTTTTTGCATTATAATTTTATTTTGTTATGAAAAAGTTTGAGTTCAAGTGGTCAGTTTCCAAGGGAAAGACCCAAGGTTTTAAGAAAAATCACTCAATAATGGAAACTACTTTGTGACAATTAAAATTTTTTTTCTAAACAAAGGTAACAGCCTTGATTGAGACCTCCGAGGCTCACCGAGGACGTGACACTGATGGCGATGGCACTCCAGACGTAGGTAAAAAGACTCTTGCAGATAATTGTTTCAGAACTTTCACCTTAAAATATGCCCAGAAAAAGTTTGACAGTTTGTACAGCTTAACAAATTCTTTTGAGACCTAAAAACATATTTCTTTCTCTCTTTGAAGAAAATTTTTTCCAAATCATGAATTTGTGTAAAAAATGAATAATTTAATAGAAAGATAAAATGTTCTTGCTGCAAATGAACAAAACAAAATTTTTGATGGGAGAGGTGTTCAGAAAAGAGAAGGACAGATGTGTGAACAAAGTATCCAAGTGAGCCTGTGAAAAATCAAGAAAATAATCATTACTAAACTTTTTGTTGCTGGATATAAAAATTAGGTAGATATGCATTTTTTTGTTCTTTGCAAAATGCAGAACCCTCCATGCGGGCATTTTATGATATCATGAAAAGTAGTCAAATCCGAACTCGTCAAACCGACCTCGTCGACAAACGAACCTGATGAATGAACAAACTCGTCAAACTAATGAACTTGTTGAACTACGAAGTCGTCAAACTATGAACTCGCCGAACAAGCCAAACTTAACCTAGTCTTACCTAACCTAACCTAGCCTAGGCCTTACCTAACCTAACCTAACCTAACCTAACCTAACCTAACCTAACCTAACCTAACCTAACCTAACCTAACCAAACCTAACCTAATCTAACCTAACCTAACCTAATCTAACCTAACCTAGCTCTGTGGTCAGGGTTGGCAGCCCCTGACCCCAGAGCACAGTTTGACGAGTTTGAAGTTCAACGAGTTCGTACATTTGACAAGTTTGTTCGTTTCACGAGTTCGTAGTTCAAGGAGTTCGTTCATTTGCAGAGTTTGTATTTGGACAAGTTTGTACATTTGACGAGTTTGTTTGTTCAACGAGTTCGTTGTTTGATGAGATGGATTCAACGAGTTATCGTATTCCTGCATTTTACAAACTTTGCCTCACCTCCTCCCTCAGCTTAAAAGCTAGAGAACTGAAATTTTGCAAATAGACTCCTCCTATACATGCTAAAAAGTTACCAAGGGGATTTTTGAAATTTTGTCTGAACACTGGGGCCGGTGAAGCTCACTGGCTTGCCTCCACTCCTCCCATAGTTTTAAAGCTATAAAGCTAAGCGGGGCAAGTGAAGTCTCATGTGACTACAACGGCATTTAGGGCAGCAGCCATATTACGACTTTTCTATCTTAGCCTAGAAAAAATCCAATATCTCATCCCCCAGACAATGTTTCAAAAATTCCCTTAATACTTTTTTTGGAAATTAATGTGAGTAGTCCATATGCAGAATTTCAGTTCTCTAGCTTAAACACTGAGGAAGGAGTTTGAGGTGACAGACAGAACAGATGGACGGACAACTAGTCAGTCCACTATACTGCTCCCATTAAGTGTGATCGTATACTCTTGAGCTTTGCAGAAATCTACCGTGATGCGACTCTCAGTCATTGAAGGGACACTAGGTGGTTTTGATTTTTTTCCTGTTGGTTACTCCGGGCAGGAGTCAAACCGTGGCGGCCAGGATGGAATTCCAGCAAGTAGCCAACTTGACCACCCCAACTCCCTATAATTTTGTAACTAATGTGATATAAAATAATGTTATTGTGGTGTATTTGAGTTTGAGAAAATAGAGGAAAAGAACAAAAAACATGATACTTTAACATGAATTGAAATATGATTTTTGACTAATTAAAAATGGCATGTTTTTGAAAAAAATTTTAAAGACTGACTGAAAAGAAAAGAAGATTCAAGCTCATGTCAAAGTTTTTCAAAATATTTCTTTTTGTGTCCTTGTAAATGGAAAGGTAGAAAACAGATTTTCAAAATGTGGGCATATAACAAAAAGAAAATGAAAAGATGCATTTTAAAGTTCAAATTCACTGTTGACTTTTAATTCCTATTAGATGATAAAGATGATGACAATGACGGAATATCAGATGATTCTGATACTGATGATGATGGAGATGGAATTCCAGATGAACAAGATGAGGATAGAGACACAGATCGAGATGGAGTTCCAGACATAGGTTAGAGTTTTGATTGGAATCTGCCATCTATTAACAAAAATTTTGTGTTGAAATCTAGGACAGATTTTGAAAATATTAAGTTTGATCAAAAATGAATTATCAATCATAACTGTAAAGAAAATTTTGTTTGAAATCCTTGTTTTGTAAAATTGCTTTTGTCACACTCTCTAAAGGAAATTTTCTTTTGGCTAAGTGTCAAACTTCTAAATGTGACTTTCATAGAAAACAAGTTCAGGTATTTTCAGTATATGGAAACAAAAATAGAAGACAAAAACAAGTTCCATTCTATTAATCTTAATTTCTTGGACAGTTTACACTAATACTTTGTTTGTTACCAAAAATAATATTACAAAAGTTAGTGTGCTATCATTACTGGGAATCAGGAGTCACAGATTTTCTTGTTAATCTGGGGGGGTGAAAGAGAGTGCTGCAATAGAAAGGGGGTTAAACTAGAGATAGGCCATCACCCAACCCAACTCTAGCATACTTGTGACCCACAGTAAATAAGAGGCTGACCCATCTTTGACTCGGGTACTTTTTGACCCGACCCGAAGAGATTTTTTTGACCCAAGGGGAAAAAATTGAAAAACTTGACATTCTTAGGGGATATTTTCCAAACCCAAATTCAAACTATGGATTTTTGACCTGGACCCATCACTAGTCTCTCCCCACAGCTTTGAAGAAAGGGGGCTGAAATTTTGTCTACAGACTAGAGCGTGCACTATCCCAGCTTAGCCTAGCCTAGAAATATCTCATATCTCAGCTCCCAGACAAAAATTCCAAAATCTGATGGGTAAATTTTTTGGCAATAAACTGAGGAGTCTATATGCAACATTTCAGCCCTCTAACTTCCAAACTGAGGGAGGACTTTGAGGTGACATACAGACAAACACACAGACGGACTACATTTTTTCGCTTCTGACATACGCACAAAATTCAAACCGTATTGATTTTTCTAACCCACTTGCTGCTGAAAAATGTCAATCTAGTTTAATTTTGTCAAAACTCAAAAACTTTTTTAACACCAATTAGATGATGCTGATGATGACAATGACGGTTTGAATGATGATGTGGACACTGATGATGATGGTGATGGCATTCCAGATTCAGAAGATGATGACCATCCTAGCCATAATGAACTTTAAAGGAACTTCTTGTCACCTGTTTGTTGATGTTGGATTTCTGAGACATTTAAGTAAAATAAAGTGTAGAGAGAGAAATAATATGGAAATAGAGTTTGGACTTAACTATTTTTTGGACTTTTTCTGTGTTCTTAAAAAATACATCTAGATTCAGTTTTGACTTAAAGATAGTTAAGTTTAAAAGCTTTTGCTAATGCACTGTTTTATCTGTTCAAGGAAATATAGTTGGTAAAAATATATTGTGGACTTTAAAATTCTTTCATGTGAAAGTTTATTTAGGCAATAATTTGAAATGGGTATTTGATAAAATCACAAAAAGGTGACTAAAAAATAAGGCCTTTGGTATTAAACATAAGATTCAAACCAAATTCTTTAAAATGTGTTGATTTACATTTGAAGAAATGGAATATTGCACATTTACCATTCTGTGATCTTTAAAAACTAATAGTAGCAAGTACGGTGCTGTAGATGCAAGAGAACGCGCGTGAGCTGGTGATGAGGTTTGTGAAAACCCAGTGATGACCTTCCCAATCAAGAAAAGAATCAATACTGAACTGTTATATACTAGAGAGACAGATCCGGGATGATCGGTTAGGGGAATCAAGTAGTGGTTGGAGGGACAATTTACCTTGCGCTGAAAAAGTGTGAAAATGAGAGATCATGTGGCAGCCTATCTCAAAATGAGTTAAATGTGAATGTAAAAGTAGTTGAGCATTTTTGTTAAAGAATCGTAAGAGTGAAATATAAAGAAAGAACTTTAATTGAGTTCATACTTCGATACTAGAATAAAAAATTCTCCAAAAGTGGCTTGTTCAGAATACTAAATGGTATAAAAAATGTTTGATTAAGAATCATCAGAAAATTTACTTAGGCAAATTACAAAATATATCACTGAAAGTTTGTTTCTCAAAATAGCTTGGTAATAGTTCACAAAAAATTTAAGTGTTTGATGACAATTTTAAGGAATATTGCATTTTTTAAGTGACTTGTTTTCCTTCTTTTGTCTCATCATGTGACATCTCAACTTGAAGCTTCTCAAGATGACAATGGTTTGAAAGCTTTTGAACAACTTTTTCAATATTTCTAACTAACAAATCTCTGTATTTAAATAAAGTTTTATCAATTGTGCTTTCTGTGTGGATACAATCATCACCTCCAAATTCACAAACCTGAAAGGAATTACAAAATCCAAATATTAAAGATAAGATATTCTGTTTTTCTATCAGGGCTCAGAGGTAAAAAATGAACATTAATAAAAGTTTAGATCTTGGTTGGTGAAGGAAGACAGTTTTTCATTAAAAGTGAGGGTGTTTACTCTTTAGTTCCAAATTTTTAGTTACATAATATCTTTTGTGTAAATTGTTCTTACTCTGTAATGATGTAAAAATCCAATAGATGGTGGAACATTGACATTGTGACCTTCAGAGTATTCCCATATGAAATGATTTCCTGCTTCCTTTACATTTCTAGGTATACAGATATACTTTGAACGCTGCTTATGAGGATTGAACTTTCCTTTTCGACGAGTTTTTCTCAGAACTCTGAGTTGTGGCCAGTTTTGGGATTCTCTATCATCTGGAATATAGAGAATCTGTCATGTAATACATTTTAATTATCTAATTGGACTGAGGAAGTGAAAACATTGCTGTACAGTGAAAGACAAAATTTAGACCAATTGGATATAATGATGATAATAATAATCTTGTGCAGTATAAACTACATCCGATGTTGTGACACGATCAACACCTTTGTAAGAGTCTGTCGTAAAAGTCATTGGTCACTCTTCAAATTACAGTTACCCTGACTGAGGGCAACTTGTTGATTTAATTGCAATCAGGGGCTGGCTTGTGGGTTGGTTGAACTGACAACCTTAGATCTTGGTTCTCAGTCGAGTGCCTTTGACTTCTCAGCTACTGTTATTGATCACAAAATGAGGTCAAAAGACAAGAATAAAAATAATCCAGTGCAATATAGACTCAGGCAATGACCACTCATGGTGTAATCATCCTGACTTAGGGTTCTTTGTTGAATTTTTAGAAATCAGTTTTCAGAAATTGATGGCATGGTCAGTGATTGCACTTACAACCTTAAATCTGATCTCTCTCTGTTAGGTGGCTTTGACCACTCGGCCTTGGGAGCGACTCAAAAAGGGACTTCTTTTGCCAAATGGTTAACAGAATTTGAGACCTTAGGTTCAAAGGGTTTGAATTTCTGCCTAACAAGTAATTGGGACTATTCCAATTTGTTCAATTCTCTCAAAGGTAGTTTTTACATCATGAAAAATAATGTTATATTTCCATGTCGCCATGGCCGAGTGGTCAAAGGCACCTGACTGGGAACTAAGATCTGAGGTAGTCGGTTCAATCCCCAGACATGCCAACAATTTTTCAACTCCAGGCTGCAAAAAAAACCAACAAGGTACTCCTAGTCAGGATAATAGTAATCTGCAGCAACCTTTTGATTCTATATTGCACCACATTATACATTATTACAGTTCTTGAAATTGTTTGAGAATATGAGATCTGTTCAAAGGATCAGGGCTAGGGCTCCAAGGTTCACATCAGCAAACCGACTAAAGAACATCCTGAAGTGACTGGAGAAATTGAATGAAAAGGGGTCTGGCTTTTGGCTATAGGGAAGATCCAAAGATTTGTTCGGTGTAACCTTTGACCTCGAGCTTCAAAAAAAACCATTAAGCCCAACTATAAAGGTCTTTCATTCACCTAAGTGTGCTTATGAGGGACTTTTAAAAAAACAAATACCTGGGAATTGAACGTAGAAAAATGCATTTTGAAAGCTGTAAGATGATGTTTTCTTTGAGCTGACTTTCTTCCCTGCCAGAACAACTTTTTGTTGCTCAAGAAATTGCAACATCTCTGGCAAAGTGTCATTCATGTGAGGCACAATGAATTCATCAAAGTCTATAAGCATCAGGTACTTGAAGTCATTCATGTTACGATAAAGGCAGTCATTGAGGGCTGCAAAAAGTCCCTCTGTGCGAATTTCCCTTTGAGAAACAAGGTTCAAGTCCCAAGGGAGAACTGACACACTACCTTCTCTGATGTAGTTGTGAAGAACACAATTGACCTCTTTTATTGAATCAAATTTGAACTTTTTATAACAATAAAGTTTGCAAGACAAAGATGAATTATACCTTTTGACATTGTATGGTTGTAGAATGTAAATTTTGTAACTCCAAGAATTTTGTTGAGTTCAATAAATTCAATCATCTCTAGTGTTTTCTCATAGTCAAAGTGGATTGGTTTCACACAAATACCAACATCAGATGAGTTCACAAAAACTGAGCCAGTTCCACCTAGATCGTAAACAATATTCAAAATCAATTAAAAAACTCTGATCATTAGAGTTGATTAATTTGTTATTTTCTTTTTCATATGGAATATCCTATGCCACAAATTCCACAAAGTTGAGAATTGGTGATTTTTGGAAATAGTTCCAAGAAGCTAGGGGATAGATTATCAAACCAAAACAAAATCTTATTCAAAGTGATTCTTAATCACATTAGCCAAACTGGATCTTTGTACTTATGAGGAGAGATTGCAGAAGGCAAGAGGAATCCTCTTTCACTTTCTGTTATTGCAACCCTTTCCAATGAAACATAATACAAAGAGTAATGAAAATAGTTTTACTGCACTTAAGATGTTTTAATCAAATTCAACATCATGAGAACAAAAGAAAATGATGAGAAAGGATGGGGTACAAATTTTTTAAGGGTTCAGAGATGCTCAAGAGGAAAGTACTTTTATAAAAGTGTTCTGCTATGTAATGCCTGGTGGC
>Ga0194133_10006140_pt1 | contig 14941 bp, 14 predicted proteins | sample TA2KigOf40mmetaG_FD_155448 | JGI IMG/M metagenome (GOLD analysis project Ga0194133, IMG submission 155448) | Freshwater microbial communities from Lake Tanganyika, Tanzania - TA2015055 Kigoma Offshore 40m | ecosystem: Environmental > Aquatic > Freshwater > Lake | place: Tanzania: Lake...
TGCTTTACCACTACCATTAATTAACCAACCGGTTGTTGCCTCTGAATAGGCGCCACCCCCAACGTCAACTCCATCAAATGTTGAAGACTTGATAATAGACGTTGCACCTGCCATCGTAATCGTGTGAGCACCTATTGTTCCTGCTGTTATTTTGCTTGCAGTAAGATCTTTAATGTGAGCAGAATCAATTAACGTAGTTGCGGTAGAAGCAACGATTGGAGTCCACGGCGAAAGATTTCCGCTAGTATCTACACTTCTAACTCTACCAAAATAAAGTTTTGGGGTAGTTTGTTCTGTTGAAGAACCAGTATATTGATCTATTGCAATTTGGCTCGTTGAGTTCTGCGGAACGTCTAATGTAATAACGTTTGCTGCAGAAAATCCGAGATATTAAAGGCTGTGCGTTAGGTAGAACTACGTATTGTGAACCACTTTGACCTATACTTTCTGGTAAATAAACCTCGTAAGAGTATCCTTTTAGATCTGGCTCATTTGACGGATTGAAACTAATCATGATTGATTTATAGTTTCCTACTATAACAAAATCTCCCAGCTGCTGAGGCTGAGTTGCATCTTTAGGGACAACAAACCTAATGGCAGATGTTGGATCTAATGTGGTGTTTACGTCTGAATCTTTTGGCTTGACCGTAAGAAGATATTGTTTACCTGGTTTTAAATTTTGTATGGTTTTTTTTATTGTAGCCATTATCTAATTCCTCCTAATGAAGTAAACACTAAAGTTTCACTAATTTGCTGTTCTCCCAGTGTTATATACATATTTTTTAAAAAAGAAATTTTTATTATTTGAACTGATTTTCCTGTAGAAAGAATATTTTTATCTTCTAAGACTTCAATCTCAAGATTATAATCTTTATACTCTAATTTTGTTGTATTATATATTACAGCCTCTTGTTCTTTTAGAGAAAAACAATCTATCTCTGTCCAATCAATAGCAACCTTTTCAATATCAGTTGTTTTTTCTTGTTTTGATACAATTCTAATTTTTATTTTCCCATTTGCCGGACCGGTCATTGCATGTATCTTAAGATTAGGTCCGCTAAAGCTTGCAAAAGCCCTTGCTGTGGGTTTTTGCGATACAGATTCTTTCCAGTCAACTCCATCATTTAAAAACGCCAAAGTATAGTGACCTTTTGATTTTTGTGTTATAACTGTTTGATACAAATTAATATCTGTTGGCGTAGCGTCAAAATGCTTTGGTGAACTTTGCAGGTTGTCGTAGGCTATTGCAGATGCCTCCGGAATTGCTATGTACGCATATTTTGTTTTATTATTTTCAACGTATGGAGTTGCATTAATATATTTTAAATAATCCTGACCATAATAAATGCAGTATTTACCGCTCATAGAAACGTACTGTTCATGATTTTGAGCTGCCTGAAAATAAACAATGCTATCCACAACTTTTGTTTTTACCGGAGAAGGAGTAGAGCTTAAAGAAGATTGATCTAAGTTGTCATATTCATACACAACTAGATAAGAATGATTTTGACTTTGTTTTACAGAAGACTGATCATATATTTTATTTATTTCATTATTTCCAATATCAACAAACAACCAATCATTTTTATGTATATACTCCTTTGGCGCTAACAAAGACAATTGTCTTTTTAGGGAGGGTTGTATATATTTAAAAGTTGACGGAAAATTAAGATCATTATCATCAGATAGATATTTAAACCATGTCATAATTATATTTCCGTATACATTATTTCAAAGTCGTATTTGTCTACAAATTCATCCGGAACTTCTACACTAATATTAACATCAGCGACTGGAGTCCCCCCTTGCAATATATCTGGGGTAAATGAATCTACAGATATTAGTATTTCATTTTGTAATAAATTTACTTGTTTTAATTTAATATCTCTTCTTACTGAATCATAGTCAATATCTATAGATCTTATTCTTTCTGAACCGTCAGAACCACTATGGCTATGTGTGGATATTTTTACTCCATCTATTTTTGCTTCATTTTCCACAGACACATCACCAGTTATTTTTCCGCCCGATTTCATTAAGTATTGTGGGTGACTGTCTTGATTCAAATCGTCCAATAATGCATGACTTGACCTAAGTGGATTAACGTCATTATTTTTAACAATCGATTGAAGTAGCGTTTGATAGTTCTCAAGATTAGAAATATTTTGTGCTATTATCTTTTCTTTTTTTATTGCCTTTATACTAAGCTGAGAAATATATCCAGCATATTTTCTTCTTTGAAGAATGTTTTGATACAAACTTTCTATTTTTGTGGTTGTAGTATTTCTTCTTTCAATAAGATCACTAACAAGTGACTTAAAGTTGCCCTCTGCAACAAGAAGTGCAATCGCAGCTTCTTCAGACATTATAGGAAGAGTTGACCTCATACCTGTTGTTCGTAAATCAACAGAAAAATCAGAAACTACTTTTGTCTTAAACCTTAAAGCCGGACCAAGAAAACTATCATAAAAAATATTACAATTTAATACTAAATCATTATATAGTGACTCTAGTTGCGAATCTATAACCGTAGTTAAAGAATCTACTTTGATCGAAAAAAAGGCTTGAAATTGCGCTGCTTGTTTTTTAGTTGTTTTATCCACTTCGGCTTCTGGCAAAAGCGTTGGTCTGAGCGGTATGTTTTTGGCAAAGAGCTCCTGATAGTGGAGCGCCATTTTAAGCCAGTAGAAATAGTGCGCTGCAATTTGTTGTTGTGATTCATCTTCATAAGATGTTCCAAAATCTCTTGTTAGAGAAAATTTTATACAAGCCGCTTCGGCCAGTAGGCACTTAATGATTTCCCTGTAGTCATACAGATGACCAAAGCTAGAATTAGAAATAATATTATCATATTCCTTAACAAACCTCCTATATCCCCTTGTGTCGTTTGTTTCTGAAAAAATATATTGATCAAAGCATATAAATGGCGGTCTTGGATATTTTATTTCACCCAAATATCCTTCTACTTCAATTTTGGGAAAAGCTATTTCCGTTGCATTTATTTGATCCCATACGTATTTGTGAGCTTCATCTAAAGAAGGGCTACTTAATGGATCAAGTTTGACCTGTCTCAGTAGGTCATCTAAATCTAGTTTAAATTGATTTAATTTAGATATTGTATTTACCGCCTCTTGTCTCACGATTGCTAAAGAAACGGAATATGTTTGATCACTACCATAAGCTCCAAATGTGTTTTTGAGCAGGGCTTTATTTACCGTAGTTAATCTGCTGGAGTCCTCGTATTCAGAAGCAGAACTACTTGTCTCTGTTTTGTAGTCCGCAAATACAGCGTTTTGAGGAACGACATCGCTTTGAATAGGATTAACAATTGACATATGTTATATTAAAACATCTTTCTTGCTGCTCTTTTAGCGCCGCCCCTTTTTCCCAAATTTTGGTTTTAGCTGAGCGGTTCTGTTTACGTTTAACATTATACCAGATTGTTTGTCGTTATAGTCACCGTCTTTTTTGCCTTGGCCTTTAGGCATGAAGAAGGTATTGGAAAATGACTCGACATTAGTTGCCACTTCTCCTTTACCAAATTCTCCGTAATTTTCAGTTATAGCCAACAATGCTAGCATTAGGGCATCGTGTGCATGGTCAACAGCCGACCCACCAGCTTCGAACACTGGCCTGCCGGTTTGAGTGGTTCTGACAACAACGTATGATATTAACTGCATATACAATTCTTCATCGGCTACTGGAAACATTAAAAGCATTTTTTCTAAATATTGCCTCAAATTATCAACCATGTAAGGTTTTATTTCCTTTTTAACGGGAAGTTTTGTATATGGATCTTTAATTTCTATTAGCTCACCAAACCCTATTCCTTTTACCCTATCTCTTAAGTTTGATCTGGGATTCTCTGTTCCATATTTTCTAAGTAATTCTACCTGAACTTCTCCATATCCTCTGTCAACATAAATGTGTTTTGGCTGAAAAGAATCATTTAATTCTACGATTCTATTGACGGCGTTTGTCAAAGTGTATTCTGACTTTTGAATTTCTTCCCTGTAGGCTATTCTAACTTTATTTCTAAATCTTTCTTCTTCATGATTTTGATGACATGCTTCAAGTACTACAATATTTGTTCCAGCCCCATATTTATCCCAGTCAACACCTATCGTGTACATTGATCTAGCGGAAGTTATTTCTGGTATATAATTCCAAGATGGTTCTACAAAGGCTGCATCTACGTATTTTCTTGGATAAACGCCTTCTGCGTCTTCTCCCCAATCTGCTTCAATTTCATGTCTATATCCAGTTTCAGAGTATTGTTCTCTAAATTCGTCTTCTTGTTCTTTAGAAAAAAACGGATTACAATATGATGGAAACCAAAACTCCCTAAACCTTCCTGACCTACACCACTCCCAGAATCTTTCTCTTCTGCCAGTTGGAGTAGAAGCGCCAATTAAGACTTTATCTGGCTGGTCTTCTGCAGTTTTTTGAAGCATTGCATAAAGAGCGTCAAGGTCATCTGTGTGCATGTAGTCCATTTCGTCTAGCACAATTACATGAGCTTCTTGGCCACGAGCTACGTCGGATTTTCCACCAGATCTCATTCCAGAAGTAAAGAATCTAATTGTAGATCCATTAGAAAACTCTATCAAGAATTGCGGACTGGTGACTTTTCTAGTTATGGAGCTATGTACAATTTCATTTTTTGCTGCGAGTCTATTTATTTCCTGATAAATTAATTCTACTTGAGTTTTCATTGGAGCAATGACCAGGCATCGTCCGTCTTTATTTGTATAACTGTAATGCAGCAGTGCGATTGCCATACTAAATGTTTTACCCAAACGACGACCCGCTCTCAACACTTTACGAAGTGAAGGATCTCTCAGTATCAGCGTTTGATAAACTCTAGTTTCTGCTCCGTAGAAAATGCTTTGCCCATCGACAGGGATCTTTTGCTATATGTATTTGTCTTTGTATCTCTGCGGACAGGCCTGCATTAAGTAAAGTATTATCTATTTCAAATGGTTCATCTATCAAAAGTGCTAACTCACTATTTGTCATCGGTCTTTCTGCAACAGGTGAACCGTCCTGCCAACTTAGGTGAGATAATTTATTCTTAAACACCCATTCAATTCTATTAATTTGTTTTACATATTCTGGATTTTGCGATTGAATAATCTCAATTAAATCTTCTCTAGAAAGTGCTTCTAGTTGTTTTCTAAATTCTTTTGTTTTAGCTAACATATTTATCCAAAATGCGCAGCCATCATTGCGCCCTCCGAACCAAGAAGCGATCTAGCGTTGAGTCTTGAGTTTTGAATTGCCATTACTCCTCTAGCTCTTGACGTAGCTCTTACTTCATCATCTTTATATGTTCCAAACATACCGCCATTAATATTTCCTTGCATTGATTTCATTGCATCTTTTCCAAAATTAATTGCACCCTTAACTGCCATTCCTCCAAGCTTAGCTAGCTGATAAGCCAAATCGGCTGCAAATATCATATTTATTCCTGGCATTGCTTTCAAAAGCATTTGTCCTCCAACAGCTGCTGCTACCCTACCTCCACCAGCAACGGCAGCATGTGCTGAACCTTTGTACCCAAGTGTTTCAATAAATCCTTTTTGAATTAATTGTTTTGATAGTTGAGCTGCTCCAGCTTCAGTCATTGGAACGGCGCCTGCAAAAACTCCATGACCAAATCCCCTCAAGACCCTAGCTTGAAATGCGGAGTTTGTTTGTATTGCACTGGTTAATGGCTTCATTAGTTTTTCTGCGGCTTCAGTCATTTTCATAGCACCAGACATGCCAATTGATCTTTCTACTGCTGTTCCCATAGCAGTAAACATTTCTTCACCACCACCAACCGTTAACAGTGACCTCATCATGTTTTTAGTCTTTGTGCCCCTTATGCCTTCTGTCATTAAATAGCGTCTTTCGCCAACGTTTAGTTTTCCACCACTGCCCACTTTACTAATAAGGCCTGCAAGTGGAGTTGCTACGGGGCCCACCGTGGTGTTGGGGGCTACCAATCCGGCGAATGCTCTTCCTGCATGTGGATTGATCTGTGCTGCTCCGGGTGCTAGACTTGTTAATGCGCCCGAAGCTGCTCCATTATAGTTGGCTATTCTAGCAAGATTAAGATCCATTTTGGCAACGTTTCTTCCACGGGCAGCTCTTCTTTCGGTTGTAGTTAAAGCTCCCATTCTTGCCATTGTTCCACCGCTAAAACGTGGATTATCCTTTGTTCCTATGTTTCCAATCGATGCCATAAAACCACCAGAGCCAGGAGCGTAAAAATTTCGTCCTGGTCCAGCTAAAAATTCACTTAATGATTGTTTTCTAAAAAATCTCAGTGGATTAAACGTTGCGTTGTTCTTTAAAAATCCTTTCATTAAAGGAGTTTTACCACCTTGAGCCGCCTGCTTTCTCAATAGTCTTTGACCACGACCAGTTACTTTGCCTCTTATATTTTTACCGCCAACAAATTGATTTGCACCAGAACTTGGTGATAGATCGAGAGAATTCCTGGAGTAATTACTAAACTTGCCTCTACCTCTGCGGAGTCTTTCATGTATCCTGCCTACATCGTCACCAATTCCGCCTTTAAGTAGTGTGTTCTGAGATCTAAAGGCGGCAAAACCACCAAGGGTAAGTGGATTTGTTGCTCTGGTAGCCTGCTCAAATCCAGGAGAGGTTAAAAATCCCATTGCACCGGGCATTTCTTCAATCGCTTCTGGAGAAACGGCTCGAGGATCAAAAGATTCGCTATATGGATTTGCCTGCATATATGTATTTGCGGCTTCTTGGCCCATATCTGAAATGTCTGACATTTTTTATCACCCGCCTCTTCTTAGATTGTGCATGCCCAAAACAATGTTCCCGTCGGCATTGAGTTCTTGGGCTGTTTGAAGTGAAGTGTTTTTATTTGCATACAAATTTCCACCATATGACATATCTCTATTTAATTTTCTATTTCCAACATATGGAGATTCTCTAAAAAATTTTTCATTTCTATTTATATATGCAGATCCTAGCCCAGCTGCAATACCAAGACCAGCTATTGCTCCAATTGCAGCACCAGCGATTGTACTACCGCTAAAAGACGCAGCTCCCTTTACTGCTCCCTTAATAGTTGATGCAGCACCGGCACCAACTGAACCAAGTGGCGCCCTACTATAAGTTAGAGTAGACGCTGCAGTGTCTGCAGCTCCACCTATTCTAAAAGCTGTATGGCCTGTGCGATCAGCTCTCATAGTCCTACTAATGCGGTCAGCTCTTCCTGCTGCTCTAGTCATCTTATATTTGTTGGCTCCCCTAGCAGCGCCTACAAACCCTCCACCTACGGCTCCAACTGCACCCAGTCCGCCAGCCATCACCGCAGTCTGTGTTCCAGAGCTATCTCCTGGCACAACTGCATCAAACATCGCTCCTGGAGTTAATTTTCTACCCAAAAATGCGGTATCTGCGTTGGGATCTCCAAATGCCACGTCCATTGCTGCGTCTCTTGCAGCCGGTGCTGCTTGAGTGGCCATGCCCAGGGCTGCGGCTCCGCCGATAACAGCAAACATACCAGCCTTGGTCTGTGAGGCTCTACCCGCTCCAATTGCCGTCTTTTTTGCTATTCCACCTACTAATCTACCAATTCCCATATTTATCCGCCAAACAAGTGATTATTTTTATCAGACCCCATTGAAGTATGATTTATTTTATTTCTGTCTAAATTACCAACCACACCAGCAGTTACCAGAGGATCTTTTCTTCTTGAGCCCATTTTTTGAGCAAAAAGAGCATCTTGTATGCCATATGGTCTTTTGCCGGATTCAACCGGCATACCTTGCATAGTAGCGTCATATACGTCATTTTCATTTCTTCTTTTGGCCATTTTTGATCCAAAAACTGCGGCTGCAACAGTTAATCCGGCCAAATATATTTTACCTTTGTTTGCTTTAAAAAATTGTTTACCCGCGATAGCAGCGTCCTGTGCGATGCCAGTGGTGCCAGTGGCTCTTTGTGCTCTACCGTTGTTCTATTAAATCACTCGGTGAAACTGTTGTTACTTTTTGAGGAGTTGTTTGTGCTTCTTGTAAATTTTTAAGTGCTTTTAGATCTTCTTCTCGTCTTGCTGCTGTTATCTCTGCATCGGTTTCACCTGCTGTTTTTCTTGCTGCTGCTTCCATTTCAGTGTCTACAGTTGGAGAAAAAATACCACCAAGAACTTGATTTTCTTTAGTCCCCGTGGATACTCCAGTTGCTTGATCTAGTACATCTATATCTTGTTCAATTGTTGCTACAAGCCTTGCTCTTTTCTTGCGACTAAACGTGTCAGTTGGATTTGATTCAACTCCGGTTAATCTTTCAATTTCCCTAATATCAGTAACCGGGTTTTCACCTGCACTAATTCTACGAGTTGAAGGTTTTCTGTCTTTAATTGAGAATCCAATAATTCCGTCTGTTTCTATTTCTTTAGCCGTAGAGGCCACAAATTCTCTGTAGTTTTTAGCTGCTTGTGCTGCATTTTCGATTTTTAAACCCTGAATTCTTTTTACTACTTCTTCTTGGTCCAATAAAGTATCTTTTGTAAAAATTTCTGATATGTTAATTCCAGCATCTTTTAATTCCATATATTTTTTACCAAATATTCTTTGCGTCACGGCATCAAAGTCTTGCTTAATTGTTTTGGTAACATAACCTCCATCTTTATTCATTTTTTGATAGGTTTGCATTTGTAAGCCAATTACCTGATTCGCCAAATGTTCATATTGATTTTGCTTTAAATTTCTTGGATTAAATACCATGTTAATAGTTGCTGGCATTCGTGCTTCACTAGTTCCTGGATGAACATATGATTCAAAAAAATCATTCATCGATGATGCGTAAAATTCTTCGCTTCCAAACTTTATAAGTTTATCATTTTCGTCCAAGAGTTGTAATTGATTCATATCGTTAGCCAACATCGTTATTTTTTCAGAACTAACTAAACCGTCAGCGTCACCGGCGGTTATTCTTATGTACGAATTTCGAACATATTGATTAGGCCTATAATTTGCTGATTGTGTTGATCTTTTTGTTTCATATTCAATACCAAATACATCTTCAGATCCCTGCCCGATAGTGTACGTAAGTGGAGATGTGTCAGCTAAATCTCCAAGTTGCACTGCTCCGGCTCTTTTAAGAGCAGTACCAATTTCATTGATATTCACTAATCTTGCAGTTTCTTCATTACCAAATCTAACCCCTTCACCACTAAGCAGTGTTCTGCCAATAAATGATCCTGTTGCTCTTGATTTTGCAACTCCCAGAAGTCTTGATCTACTATCTAGTGCACCGTAGGGTAGTCCTGCTGCTCTAACCTCAGCCATATATGCCTCACCTCTTTGTAGGCCTACATTAACAGGTGTTCTTAGCAGTCCTGATCTTTCTAGGTTTTTTACTTGATCTGCTGTTAATTCATCTCCAGATCTAACTTTATCAAACAATAAATTTCTTTTAGCAATGTGTTCTAATGTTGTGTCAGTTTTTTTTATTTCTTCTGAACTTATTCCATAAAATCTATCTGTTACTGTTGCGCCTGCTTGCAGTGCTTCGGCATTCACTGGTGGTACATGTGTTGCAATTTGTGAATTTAGTGCGCTTATATTGGTAAACATTTCATTAAACTCAGTATGAGATATGTTAGGTACACCTATATCTACAATGTCATTTGCCCTTTTATTGACATTGGCAACTTTTCCAAGAATAGTTCCATCTCCTGCTTTAATATCAACAAGTTCAGTAGCTCCGGCTCTTGCAGCTATCATTTTTTGTTTTATTAATTCACCAACCTTAGAAGTTTGCTCCTCTGTACTTAAGCTTTTTGTTGTTCCTGATTTATAATCTTTAAACAAATAGTTATCATCTCCATAAAAAACAGATCCTACATTACTACCCGGAACCGTTCCCTCTACTTTTATGCCTAGGTCTCTTGCTTCTTCAGCGGAAATGGCCACTGTCATTCTTTGTCTACCCTCGTCGGTTTGCGAGAGGTAGTCAAACATTTCATTAGATAAACCTTGTAGATCTGCAACATTTGTTACTGGAGTGACTGCACTACTTTTTCTAAATCTAGTTCTTAAAAAATCAGCAAACTCAGAATACTTTTCATCAACACCCCTTAGGTACCCCTTGGAACTTAAGGTTCGTGTGATTCTATCATTGTTGTTTTTGATAAATATTGCTAACTCCTCACTGGTAACGTCAGCTGCAATATTACCTGGAGTCGGAAACCTTCTTATGTGCAGCTGTCCGTTATTGATAAATTCAGATATATATGCGTTTAATAGTGCGTCGATTTCACCAGTGTGTATACCCCTCGTTTCCATCAGCTTAAAAAGACTTTCAAGTTGTTTTGGATTTTGTTTTCCAACACCTTCAAGAAGGTCTAAAAAATTTGTATTTAAAAACAAGTTTTCTAACGACTCTGCGCTTTTTGTTCCAAGCAGCTCTGGATCCACGGATAATGTTGATGCATAAAAGTGCGCCGCCTGCGTTCTTAATTCTGGAGTGGCGTCTTGTAACTCTAATTCAACAGCTCGAAATATATTATTTCTGTCTACATCCATTGCTATTTTTGTAGTATCAAGAGTATCTTGCGCATAATATGCGTCTCTGACATTTGCTGGTCCAGCTCTTTTAAGGGTAAATTCCCCCCATAGCTCTTTTACTGCTTTTGCGTCCTCATTGTCTAAATCGTGGTATGCAGGGATAGATTTAATTGTATCGTATAGTTTATCTATATCGAATGCCAAAGAGTTATGCCCTTCTAATCTGTGTACTTCACCGACTATTGCGCTTTTACCCATAAATGCCTCAAGTACTTCGCGAAGATCTTTTAGTGCTATTGCCCCCGCATCGACTCCATCGCCGTCAAAAGCCTGCATTGCCCTTAGTGCGGTAGCGCTGAAAGATCCATCGGGATTAATAGCGTCTGGTCCCATTTCTGATAAAATCGTACCTACAGATAAAGGTATGGGTTTTCCATCTCTGTAAACGTGAGCTAGATCCATCATATCTGATCTAAAATGTTTTGTCATAATAACTTCGGGCGCTGAAACCAATTCTGTCGTCCCGTTTTCAAGAACCCTAACCGTCCTTTTAACCAACGCCACGTTTCTAACTCTTGCATCTGGACTAAGGCCGGTGGTTTCCGTGTCCCATGTTAATATAGTTTTTGTTTTCCCCTTATCATTGACTGGATCAAAAGCTAAATAATTTACAGCAGTTTTTTGACCAGGCCTAGACATATCATCAATAACCCTAATTCGCTTTGTTCTCTCAAATGCGTTTTCTAAGCTTATTGGATTTCTAATTCTAGTTCTACCTATAGAAATATCACTTACTTTAGTAGCATATTCTTTTATGTTAAGGTTTGATCTCATCAAGCTTAACATCATTGGATGTATACCCTCACCCCTCTCTAAACCACCCATTACATCAACCGTGTATCTTGCAAAATGTCTATATGCGTTTGTGGAAGGAAATGACAATCCCGGAAAACCTTTGTTTTGCAGAAGTTCCCTAAGTGGTAGTGCAGTTCCAAGATATTTACCATATATTTCATTAGCTATATCATTATTAAAAATGCTCAAATCTAAATTTTCTCTAGTCATCAATTCCATTAAAACACGTTGAACTCCAAGCTCTCCTTCTTCTAAATAGGTTGCCTTAAACGCCAGTTGACTTCTTAAATTTAAATTTTGTTTTCTAGCACTTGGGGTTGCTACAAGGTCAAAATAACCCTGAAAAAGAATACCGGGCTTTATCTATTCTGTGCTGTGTTCTTCCAAAATATTGTTCTGCGGATACTGGAATACCGCCTATATCAAGAAGTTCTTCAGATGTAATTGGACCGTGTTGAATACCCTTAATTGCTGCATCTTTAATGGTATCATCAGAATTAGAGATTTGTGACCTTTCATAAAAATTTTTTGCAAGCTGCTCTAACTTTGCTGTATCAATATTTCGCCTAGGCATTTTTTGGTCCTTCTAGGTCTTTTGACGCTTTTTCGGAATCAACTATATATTCATCGACATCATAAACGCCAAGTTTTTTCTTAATAAGTTTTTTGTTTTCAATTTCAATTGATTGAACTTTGTGTATTATTTCCGATATTGTTTGAGCTGTGTCCAACTGTATTTGACCAGTCTTTGCTCTCGCTTCTCTTGTGGCCAAAAGTTGATTTCTTAAATCTTTTCTTCTCTTATGAAGCCTATCTTCAAGCTCCACAGCTAGGTGTAATTCTTTTTTAAAAATTGGGCTTCCATCTTTATCTAGACCAATAATATTTTCTTGAACAAAATGTTCTTTAGCTAACAACTTTGTCTTTCTTAAATACTGAACTTCTTGATCTACCAAATCTCTAACCATAGAAACTTCTACCAAATTTTCTGGACTAACATCAAGCTGTTCCATATACTCTGCGGTGAATTGAGAAACCATTGACATTTCAATTGGACATGGTTTTCCATGTGGAGCTAAGTTCTGTTGCAATAATGGGCATGTTGATGCAAATATACACTTTGTTGATTCGCAGCTCATGGGAATAGAAGAAAACATGGATGTTCTTGTTCTTTGTGGTCTTACAAGCTCAACGGCTTTTTGTTTATCTTCGTCAGACCATTCAACCGGGAAAAACAAGTCAGGTCTAAGCGATTCAAACTTATTAAGAAAAGTGGTTTTTTCTTCAAACTTATCTATTTCATTTCCCATTGAAATCAATCCATTCTGATTTTACTAAGCCCTCACCTGTGTATGTTTGAATCATGCAACTTTTGCAGCCAGCGCAATAATATTCTTGGACATGATAAACGTCCTCTTTTAAATTACCGGTTACAGATTCTATGACATCTTCATAAACAAAATTAAGTTCATGACCACATCTGTCGCATCTCATATTTCACATTTCTTCCAAGAGTTTCATTAGTCCTTTTTGTAATTTTTCCTGAACCTGAATACCTTGTGCGGCACCTACGAACATACTAATCTCTCTCATTTCATTAGGAGATAGCGCAGAATTTATTACATATCTTGCGCCCTTGCAAACATCACAATATATTTCCTTACCAGAATTATTTATTGGAGAACATACGCATTTTTCAATAATACCAAAATGCTCTAGAGCCTCAGCTAAATCAAACCATTTATTTTTAAAGAGTTTTTTCGTTTGTTCTTTATAAGCTCTTAACTTATATTGATCTTCTGATAGAAGAGTTCCCATATCTAAAGACTGCTTCATTAAATCATTAACTGTTCTATATAAAAAATTTGGTAATTCAAAATCACCATTTTGATTAATGTAGTTCTTCCAATCATTCATAACATCCTCCAAACAAATTCACATTAAATTATATCAAATAAGAACAAACAATTAAAGAGTTGCTCCCCCAGAAGATTTAGGCCTTTGTGGATTGTAAGATCCTCTTTTGTTTACATCTCTTCTATGCATACTAAATGCACCAACTGCTCCAGCTCCTGCACCAAATTTTCCGGTTCTTGTTCCCATTACTGCTGCACCAGTATTATATACGCGTCTAGCTGCTGCGCCAGAACTTCTTCCAACCCTAGCTGCTCCAGATAAAACCCTTGATCCGCGCTCTAGCAGATCCGGCCATCATGGCACCAAATCCAACACCAAACGGCATATTATTCTATTCCTATCACTGGACTGTTTTGGCTGCCTCTCATCCCTCTATACCCAGCGTAACCTAAACCAGCTGCACCAATTCCCATTGTGGTTTTTGGACGATTCATCATAAAATTACCGGTGGCTGCTATACCCTTTCCAAGTGCTCTGGCACCAGGTATTCTAGATGTCGTTGGTAGTGAGGCGTATCTAGAACCATACCCATAAACCGATCCACCTGCGCGCTGTGTTGCTTGCGCTGCTCTTCCAACGGCTCTTCCGCCACTACTTCTTGCTGTTGACGCAACGTTTCTAGTTGCACCAAGGGCTCTGCCCACTGTTGCGCCAACTCTGCCAAACATATTAATTAATACATTGGGTAGTTTTGACTACCGCGTCGATTCATTGCTCGAGCCCCCATCATGCCACCAAGACCGACTGCACCAACGCCTGTTCTTAATGGGTGTCTAGCCATAGCTCTTCCAGCTCTGTTGATGTGTAGTCCCGCACCCCTACGAATAGGATTTGAGCCATCACCACGCGCTTTTGCGCCGAGCAGTTCTAACCCCTCTAGCTATACTCGCACCCATGCCCATCATTTTTCCAGAAACCGACTTGGGAATTAATCCCGCAACCGCCGATGACGCATAACCTATACCCCTGGGCATAAAACCTCCTACTATACGCTTATATAGTAATGTTATTTATCGATAGATTTGGTTTTTGATGGTTTTTTAAGAGTAAATATAAAATCATCTTCGGGAGTATAGGATATTTCAAATATCGTTCCCCTAGGCGGAACTGATTTGATTAAAATATCGGCCAGTTGATCTTCCATCTTTTCTCTTCTAACTTGAGCAAGACCTCTAGCACCTTTGATCGAGTCTATCCCCTTTTCTAATAAAGCTTCTATTACGCTATCTGTATAATTTATAATATATCCTTTTTGAGATAATTTATCAATTATTACCGACATTTCCAATTCTGCTATCTTTTGCATATCTAAAATTGATAAATGATTAAAAACAACAATTTTGTCTAATCTATTTATAAATTCTGGTCTAAAATGCTTTCTGATTGCGTCTAAGGTATTTTTAGTCACCATTTCTTGTGGCGGCAGTTCTTTCGTGGCGTGCTTCATTCCTACTGGTCTAGCAAAACCAGCACCGCCGCCTAGTAGAAAATCAACAGTTTTTTCATTGCCAAGATTTGTGGTCATTATAATAATGGTGTTTTTAAAATTTACAGTTTCACCTTTACTGTCTGTTAAAACACCATCTTCAAATACGCGCAAAAAAGTATTCCAAATATCTTGATGTGCT
>Ga0194133_10006142_pt1 | contig 14939 bp, 13 predicted proteins | sample TA2KigOf40mmetaG_FD_155448 | JGI IMG/M metagenome (GOLD analysis project Ga0194133, IMG submission 155448) | Freshwater microbial communities from Lake Tanganyika, Tanzania - TA2015055 Kigoma Offshore 40m | ecosystem: Environmental > Aquatic > Freshwater > Lake | place: Tanzania: Lake...
CATAGGTAAATCGAAGGATTTAAGGGCAAATATATACATTTACTGTTTTACAGTGATGATAAGGATGTAATTGTTATTTTTGCAGAATAATTTAATATTGTGACATTAATAAAATCAATCTCCGGAATTAGGGGCACTATAGGCGGAAAGGCAGGAAATGGTTTGACCCCTCCCGACATAATAAAATTTACTTCTGCATATGGCCGTTGGGTCATTTCAAGCACTGGAAAGAATAAGGTTGTCATTGGAAGGGATGCTAGAATTTCCGGTGAAATGGTGCGAAATTTGGTGGTTGGCACTTTGCAAAGCATCGGTATTGATGTGATTGACCTTGGCTTGTCAACCACACCAACAGTTGAAGTTGCGGTACCCAATGAACATGCCGGAGGCGGGATCATCCTTACAGCCAGTCATAATCCAAAGGAATGGAATGCCTTAAAGCTTTTGAATGAAAAAGGTGAGTTTATTTCGGAACAGGAGGGACAGTTAGTTCTCAGCATGGCTGAGGAAATGGATTTCTCATTTACAGAAATTAATGGTTTGGGTAAAGTCAGTTATGACAATACTTATCTAAAAAAACATATTGAAAAGGTACTGGCTTTACCATTGGTGAATGTTGAAGCTGTACGAAATGCCAATTTTAAAATTGCAATCGATTGCGTTAATTCTTCGGGTGGGATTTTTGTACCCGTATTACTAAATGCCTTGGGTGTAAAGGCTATTTATGAACTCTACTGTCAACCTGATGGGGAGTTTCCTCACAATCCGGAACCATTGCCTGAAAATCTGATCGATCTCTCCAATTTGGTACGAGAAAAAAATGCGGATCTTGGAATTGCCGTTGATCCGGATGTAGACCGATTATGTTTCGTTTGTGAGGACGGTTCGATGTTTGGTGAAGAATATACCTTGGTTGCCGTTGCGGATTATGTTTTAAAAAATACGCCCGGAAACACGGTTTCTAACTTATCTTCCACCAGGGCCTTAAGAGATGTAACTGAATTGGCAGGTAGATCCTACCATACCGCCGCAGTAGGTGAGGTCAATGTGGTTAATAAGATGAAAGAGACCGGGGCAATTATTGGCGGTGAGGGGAATGGGGGCGTTATATACCCTGAATTGCATTATGGTCGCGATGCTTTAGTGGGAATCGCTTTATTCCTGACCCATCTGGCCTTGAGTAGACAAGCCATTTCAGTTCTTAGGGCTACTTATCCTGCTTATTACATTTCAAAAAATAAAATTACTCTGACTCCGGAAATGGATATTGATGCTTTATTAATTGAAATTGAAAAACGCTATGAGAATCAACCCCATAGCACCATTGATGGTTTGAAAATAGAGTTTGATAAACAATGGGTACACCTTAGGAAATCCAATACCGAACCAATAATCAGAATCTATTCGGAGAGTAATACAGAAACCGGGGCCGATTATCTCGCTCAGAAGATCATCACAGACATAAAACAAATATTGAATCTAAATTAATTGGATGAACCAGTTTATTCACTGGTTAAATTTTCTTCTGGTATTACATCAGCTTTGACCAATGGCTTATGTTACTGATTTGATTCATTGAATACTATATATGCGAATATATTTAGACAATGCGGCTACTACACCCTTAGATGCGGAGGTGTTAAAGGCCATGTATGAGGTGATGGAAAGCCATTATGGTAATCCATCCTCAATTCACGCTCATGGACGTGAAGTTCGTGCTTTGATTGAAAAGGCAAGAAAGGTTATTGCCTCACTTTTGGGTGCTTCACCTTCCGAATTTTTCTTCACTTCAGGTGGAACAGAGGCAGATAATATGGCTATTCGTTGTGGGATTATTGACTATGGAATTAAACATGTTATCACGAGCGTAATCGAACATCATGCGGTTTTACATACCCTTCAGGCATTGGAAAAGAGTGGTCAAATCAAATTAAGTTATGTAAGCATTGACAAGAAGGGAGTTGTTGACTATCATCATCTTGAAGAACTATTGAGCTCCAATGAGCGAAGTTTTGTTTCCTTGATGCATGCCAATAATGAATTGGGGACTTTGGCAGATATTGAACGAATAGGAGAGTTATGCGAACAGTATCAAGCCATATTCCATTGTGATACTGTCCAAACTATAGGCCATTATCGACATGATTTAAGTACGTTGAAAGTTCATTTTTTGGTTTGTGCTGCACATAAGTTACATGGGCCAAAAGGGGTAGGATTCTTATATATTAATCATCGAATTAAAATTAATCCGATGATTTTTGGGGGATCTCAGGAGCGAAACATGAGGGGGGGGACTGAAAATGTCTATGGTATTGCGGGAATGGCAAAAGCACTTGAAATTGCATATTCACAAATGGAAGAGCATCATGAATACATTCAGGGGCTCAAGAGCTATATGATGCAAGAGTTGCTCCGCAATATCCCGGGTATTGAATTTAATGGAGAAATAGATGCAGAAAAAAGTCTTTATACCGTTTTAAATGTATCTTTTCCTGAAACTGAATTGGCCGAGATGTTACTTTTTAGTTTGGATATTTCAGGTATTTCGGCATCAGGTGGAAGCGCTTGCAGTTCCGGTACTAATATCGGTTCACACGTTTTGAATGGAATTCAGGCCAATCCAAATCGTCCGGCTGTACGATTTTCTTTTAGTAAGTATAATACCAAAGAGGAAATTGATCAGGTTGTTCTCAAGCTTAGGGAACTTTATCCTCTTTAGATTCATCAAAGAATCTTTATAGAAAATCAATCTTGTCGTTTATTTTGTTATGGCGAGATAGGTATTCAGTTTCAGGGAATATAGAAATCAAGATAAAATTGCGGTTAAATATAGTTCGAATTTGAGTAGTGATGATAATCAGCCAACATAAAATTTAATGATGACTTCACCACAGGCTTCCCTCGAGCAGGCAGTTGCTCATCCTTTCTAAGTGTACTTTTATGATCATGCTATCGTTTTAAATCATAAAACCGGAACGGTTTTCCTGATGAATTCAGCACAAGGCTTTTTATATTTAGGTCATTTAATTTTATTTTGATGGAACGTAGAAAATTTTTGCAAGGTGCAGGCCTTTCCGTGGCGATGTTAGCCATAGCTAACAATAGGATAATGGCTAATCTTTTATCTCAGCCGATTTATAAATTCATCCCCTTTAGAAATGATGTTGGGATATTTACAGAGCAGGGCGGTACCATCGCATGGTTAGCGAATGATTCAGGGATGGTAGTGGTTGATAGCCAATTCGTTGATCCTGCAGCTCATCTGATTGCAGAACTTAGAAAAGTTTCATCATTGCCAATTAATTACTTGATTAATACGCATCATCATGGTGATCATACCGGTGGTAATCTCGCTTTTAAAGGAATTGCAGAAAAGGTAGTTGCTCATGCTAACTGTCTGGCAAACCATCAAAAGACGGCAGCCTCTCAGAAATCTGAGGAAAAGCAGTTATTTGCTGATACGGTATTCCGGGATCAATGGAAAACTAAAGTAGGATCAGAGCGAATACAGGCTCATTATTTTGGATCCGGGCATACCAATGGAGATATCATTGTACATTTTGAGCATTCCAATATTGCCCATATGGGGGATCTTATGTTCAATAAAAGATATCCATTCATCGATAGACCCGGCGGGGCCAATATTCAAAGCTGGGTGAAGGTGTTAGAAAAAGCAATAACTAAATTCGACAAGGATACTTTATTTGTATTTGGTCATGCTGCCGAACCCGATAAAGTTACAGGAGGAAAGGAAGAACTGAGGTCTATGCAGAACTACCTCGAAAAGCTCTTAATTTTTGTAAGAAATGAGATAAAAGCAGGAAAATCAAAAGAGGATATATTAAAAGCTCAAAACATACCCGGAGCAGAAGATTACAAAGGTCCCGGGATTCAAAGGAGTTTGACCGCAGCTTTCGAAGAGTTAAATTCTTAGTCTTTTCGCAAGATTTATTCTAAACTGATAATATTTGATATCAAGCAAGCATTTTTAAGAAAGAACCTAATTTGGTTTTCATTTGCCTTCGGTCTACTATGAAATCAAGAAATCCATGTTCTAAAACAAATTCGGAGGTTTGAAAACCTTTAGGAAGATCTTTTTTAATAGTTTCCTTAATTACTCTTGGACCTGCAAAGCCTATTAGAGCGCCAGGTTCTGAAATATTAATGTCACCGAGCATGGCATAAGAAGCGGTAACTCCACCAGTTGTAGGATCTGTTAATAAGGAAATATAAGGAATTTTAGCCTGGCTCAGTAGGGCTAATTTTGCTGAAGTTTTAGCCATTTGCATCAGGGAAAAAGCTGCTTCCATCATCCGGGCTCCCCCTGATTTTGAGATCATCATGAACGGAATCCGGTGTTTGATACTGAAGTCAATAGACCGGGAAATCTTCTCACCAACAACTGAACCCATTGATCCTCCAATAAAATTAAAGTCCATACAGGCGATGACCAAATTTTGTCCGGCTAATTTACCGGAAGCCGCTCGAATCGCGTCGTTTAAGCCAGTTTTTTCATAGCTCTCTTCCAGCCTATCGGTATACTTTTTAGTGTCGGAGAAATTTAGTGGATCGGCTGATCGAATATTTGGGAATAATTCGGTGAACTCGTTATCATCGAAAAGAATTTCAAAGTATTCCTTTGATCCTATGCGTAAATGGTAGGCACAGTACTGGCAAACATATTTATTTTCTACCTGTTCTGCGTAATGTAAGGGTTTCTTACATGAAGGACATTTATTCCACAACCCATCAGGTGTTTCTTTTTTTTCCTCAGTGGAAGTTATAATCCCCTTTTTTTCTCTCTTAAACCAGGCCATTTTGGATTTGTCTATAGTTTACAAAGAAACAAAAATTTTAAGAAAGCAATGCCCCAAGAAAATGATGGATTGAAACTTATCTGTATGCTGATAGAATAATTTAGCTTATTGCTTAATTTTGAGCCTATTTTTCATATTTTCGATCTACTCATAAAACAATAAAATAATGAATTTAAAAGAATTTAAAGGGGTATTACATGGTGATGCGGTTCAGGAATTATTTGAATTGGCTAAAAAACATCAGTTTGCCTTGCCTGCAGTTAATGTGATTGCTACAAATTCGATCAATGCAGTAATGGAGACAGCCAAGGCCGTTAATTCTCCGGTAATTATTCAGCTTTCCAATGGCGGCGCTCAATTTTTTGCAGGCAAGTCTTTGAATAATGATAACCTCAAAGCGTGTATTCTTGGCGGAATATCAGCAGCACAACACATCCATCTTTTAGCGGAACATTATGGAGTGGCTGTAATTTTACATACAGACCACGCCGCTAAAAAATTATTGCCTTGGATTGATGGTTTGATGGATTATGGGGAACATTTTTTTGCTCAGTATGGAAAACCTCTCTATTCCTCTCATATGCTTGATCTTTCTGAGGAAGCAATTGAAGAGAATATAGAAATTAGTGGAAAATATTTAAAACGAATGAAAAGTCTCGGTATGACTCTGGAGATCGAACTCGGGGTAACCGGCGGAGAAGAGGATGGGGTAGACAATAGTGATGTTGATAGTGCCAAATTATACACCCAACCTTCAGAGGTAGCCTACGCTTTTAAGGAGCTCAGTGCAATAAGTGAGAAATTTACGGTGGCTGCCGCCTTTGGCAATGTTCATGGGGTATACAAGCCGGGTAATGTAAAATTGCAGCCGATAATTCTAAAAAATTCTCAGGATTTTGTTCGTTCAGAATTTAATATTAGCGCAGAGAAACCAATAAATTTCGTGTTTCATGGTGGTTCCGGTTCTTCTCAGGAAGAAATTCGGGAGGCGATTTCGTATGGGGCCATAAAAATGAACATCGATACAGATATGCAATGGGCTTTCTGGGAAGGAGTAAAGGATTATTATAAGTCTAAGAAAGCCTATTTACAAAGTCAAATTGGAAATCCTGAAGGGGATGATTCTCCCAATAAAAAATATTATGATCCGCGTGTCTGGTTAAGAAAAGGAGAAGAAGCGTTTGTTCATCGACTTAAACATGCTTTTGAGGATCTGAATTGTATCAATGTCAACGAAAGAATTTAGTGAATGTATAGGGCCTATGAATAGGTCCTTTTTCATGATATTATAAATTATGGGCAAATGATTGAAGTTAAAAAGGTATCCATTGAGTCGGAATTAGAAGATGTTTTCGCAATCAGGAAAACGGTATTTGTAGTTGAGCAAAATTGTCCACCAGAATTGGAATGGGAGCATGAAGAGGAATCTGTTCATTTTATAGGCCTGGTTGACGGAGTCCCAGCCGGTGCATCAAGATGGCGGAAGACAGAAAAAGGGTTTAAACTGGAGCGATTTGCAGTACTAAAGGAATATAGGGGAAAAGGTTTAGGACAGGCTTTAGTGGAAGCAGTATTAAATGATCTTCCAAAAGATTCTCATTATATTTATTTACATGCTCAATTAGATGCCATGTCTTTATATTCTAAATTTGGTTTTGAAAAGGAGGGAGAGCAGTTTGAAGAGGCTGGAATACAACATTTTAAAATGATCCTAAAAGCTTCAAGTTTCAGGCAGAAAGTTTAAAGCTATGAGTAGAAATTTGAGTTCATTTCAAAATTCTATTTTAAGCTATTATTTTAATTATCAATTCTCAATTCTACACTCTCCATTAGTTAAAAACCTTCGAGGAATGCCTAATTGTCTCACTCCATTTTTTCAAATCAATTACTTGCTCTTCTCCTTCTGTTGCTAAAAACGATGGAATGTTTTTTTGTCGCCATATTTCATGAAAAATAATTGGTAGATTCGACGGTATAAAAAAACAGGGAAATATGGTTTTTCTGATTTCATCAAATTTTCATAAATGGAAACACCATGCCAGCGACTTCTGAACCTGCTGTTTAAACTTGAAAATTAATGTCTATTAAGTGTGGTAATTAGTCCGCTGTGGCATTAAAATTTAACCTGAGATCGATAGAAGATCTTGCCTGATCCTGATTATTTTTCTAGGCCTTTGGAAAACAGGTTCTATTGTTCCCGGCCAATTCCAGTCCCGTGTTCTGCCCTATTTTTTTCGGGAAAGGGAATCTTTAATCTAAAATTCAGTAAGGCAAAAAAGATAGCGCTGCCACCCGGGTTTGCTTAGCAGGGCCTGTGGTTCTATTTCCCGACTGCCCGTACCGATGAAACACAACTTTTGGTAAACTAAACCTTGCCGACGAAGGTATCTTCCGACTACGAATCATCTGAAATCAGGTACCGTTTCTTGCCGGAAATACTACGGAGGAAAGGACTAAACGAAGCGATAATACACAGCTATTGCTTTCAAAAATCAATTCTTCTGCATTCTGAGCAGTATGAGATCCATAAAAAGGATATTTTTTAGTATCCCTTATATCGAACTCACGTTGATTTAAACCCATCTGTGATTTAAGCTGAGTATGTCATAAATCAGTTAAACATTAAGATCTAACCCAATAGGGTAGCTTTTAAAATGCGATATAGAAAGAATAGCTCCTAGATTGAAGCAAAGCTTCAAAACTATCATTGTCTGATAGATAGCTGAGGTATTATAAAATGCTGTGCACTCAAGCTACCGGTAGGCAGCCGTGTGTTTTTTTGAAAATTATGGCGAATTCACGTTATTTAACCTTTTGCCTGGTTTAATCCCTCTAAATTCACGCCCAAAAAGCAAGCCTCTAGTAAAATCCAGTCGATTATATCACAGAATTTTCTAGAGCATAATCTATTTTCAGGTAGTAGTGTAACATTTAAAGTTCATCTCCTCTGATTCGGAAAATCATTCCATCAAGGCTCTCGCTGATTCTGATTTGGCAGGCAAGTCTGCTATCAAATCCAGCGTCCGGTAAGGTATCTAACATATCCATTTCTTCATTTCCTGCTGCTGGAAGCTTATCCAGACCACTAAGTACCTGAACGTGGCACGTAGCACATAAAGCCATTCCTCCACACGTTGCCAGGACATTATAATCAGAAGCTTTTAACACCTCCATTAAACTCAGACTAATTTCTTCAGGAATTTCAAGAGGCTTTTGCTCTCCATTTCTATCTTCAATCGTTATATTAATCATATCAAAAGGCATTGACGCCATAAACAGTGGTGTATTTAAAACTTAATTTCTGGTCGGGATATACATATTTAAAAGCACTTTGTACCATTAATGCGGCCTCATGGAAACCACAAAGTATCAGCTTTAATTTCCCTGGATAGGTATTAATATCTCCGATAGCATAAATTCGCTCCACATTGGTTGAATAGTCAAATGTATTAACCAATATGGCTGATTTATCTATATTTAATCCCCAATCTGCTATTGGTCCAAGTTTCGGACTTAAACCAAATAATGGAATTAAATAATCTGTTTCAACAGTTTTGGTAAGCTGGTCGCGTCCAACATAGGCTATTTCGTTCAGTCTACCATTGCCACTCACACTTAACAAATTCGACTGTAAGATTAGATCAATTTTACCATTACTTGCCAGTTCATGTACTTTCTCCGCCGAATCAGGAGCACCCCTAAAGGTGTCACCACGGTGAATTAGTGTTACTCTGGCTGCAATATCAGCCAAAAATATAGTCCAGTCTAGAGCAGAATCACCTCCTCCTGCCAAAACAACGCGTTTATTTCTGAAGTTTTCAGGTTTTTTAACCATGTATTCCACCCCTTTACCTTCAAAGTCGGTTAATCCCTTTATTTCGGGTTTTCGGGGCTCAAAACAACCTAAACCACCGGCAATCACTACCACCTTACAATGAACTTGTGTGCCATCACTAGTTGCAACAACAATAGAACCATCTTCTTGCCTTTCGAGTGTTTCTACACGTTCTCCCAAGGTAAATCCTGGATCAAATGGCTTAATCTGTTCCATCAACCGTTCAACGAGTTCTTGTGCCTTTATTTCGGGATATCCGGGAATATCATAAATAGGCTTTTGTGGATATATCTCTGATAGTTGACCACCAATTTGAGGAAGTGTGTCAATCAGATGGCATCTCATTTTAAGTAATCCTGCTTCAAATACAGAAAAAAGGCCTACGGGTCCCGCACCAATGATGCATATGTCTGTTGAAATCATTTTTATTTATTTAAATATTTGTCTATAGTTCATTTATGAATTTTTCATGTTCGTCCAAATTCATATAAATTGTGTCTAAAATCCGCTTTAAGTTCTTATAATCTTTCTCAGTCAGATTTTGCCAGGCTTTCATCCTTATTTCAGCCATTTTCGGACTCCATTCTAACACTCTTTGTTTACCTAAATTGGTTAGATGAATCAAGAAGCATCGTCGGTCATTGGGCTGAATCTTCCTTTCTGTTAATCCCTTCTTGCAAAGGAGATCAATAATTCGGGTGAAGGTTGGGTGATCCTTTCCTGTGATATCGGCTAGCTGACTTTGATTTAAATCATTGGTGTTGTTCAGGTTTTTAATGATTAGCCATTGATCAACAGTGATATCGTAGTTTTCAGCATTAAAACGTCTCTGAGCATATTGCTTGACTTTTCTCGCAGTGCGGTCAAGCAGATAAGAATAGGTGCTAAATAGTTCTGTTGCCATACTTATTGTTAGTATGACAAATATATAAATTAATATGATAATTCAAAAAAAAGCATCCGCAAGTGCGGATGCTTAAAAAATATCATGAATAAATAAGAATACTAAGCTTTTGCTTTGTCCTTTTCCTTGATAAATTCTACAACAAATGGGGTTGCCACAAACAATGAGGAATAGGTACCGAAGATTACACCAATTAACATGGCAAAGGAGAAACCTCTGAGGATTTCGCCTCCAAAAATGAAGATGATTAATAATACAGCAATCGTACAAACCCCGGTAATAACGGTTCTGCTTAAGGTGCTATTCAGTGCGTTATTAATAACAGAGGGTAGGTCTTCGTTTTTAGAGTGATGTTGTGCAATATATTCTCTCACTCGGTCAAAAACAACTACTGTATCATTGATTGAATAACCCATTACCGTTAAGATAGCTGCGATAAATGCCTGATCTATGTCAAGTGAGAAAGGTAACCAACCATTAAATATGGTAAAGATCGCAAGCAATACCAATACGTCGTGAACGAGTGCCAGAATGGCCGCAAATCCGAATGCCATTCGTTTAAATCGAGCCAAAATGTAAAGGAAGATAATTAATATAGAAAATATCGTTGCGTATATGGCCGATGTTTTAATATCTTCTGCAATGGTTGGTGTTACCTTTTGTGAGTCTTTTATTTCATAAACCGGATTAATTTTTTTGAGTCCGGATGCCAATTTTAAACTTACTTGATCATTAGCTTGATCGGAGTTGTCATTAATCAGATAGGCAGTGGTGATTTTAACCTGATTAGAAGATCCAAATGTTTTTACTTCAACCGCAGTGCCGAATTCATCAACCAAAACAGAACGAACATTTTCAACTTGTACCGGTTTATCGAATGCTACAAAATAAGCTCTTCCACCTTGAAAATCGACACCAAGACTGAATCCCTGGGTAAAGGCAGAAATGATTCCAATGATGATGATGACTGACGAAAGGATATAAAAACGCTTTCTTCCAGTGATGAAGTCAAACTTAGAATCTTTGAATAGATTTTCTGTCGCTTTGATGGAAAAGTTTATGATTTTTTTTCTGTCAAGCATCCATTCGAAAACCAGTCTTGAAATGAAAATTGCCGCAAATAGAGAAGTAACAATACCGATCATTAAGGTTGTAGCAAAACCAACAATCGGTCCCTGTCCAAAGACATAAAGAATTACGCCGGTAAGGAAAGTGGTAATATTTGAGTCTAAAATAGAAGGCATTGCCTTTTTGAAACCTTCGGTTGTCGCAAGGCGGGACGACTTCCCAGCTTTAAGTTCTTCTCGTATCCTTTCGTAGATTAGAACGTTTGCATCAACAGACATTCCTAATGAAAGTACGATACCAGCGATACCCGGTAAGGTTAATACTGCGCCCAAGGATGCAAGAACTCCCATCAGGAAAAATAAATTCACTAACAAAGCAATATTTGCGACCAAACCGGCCGTACTATAATACAATGCCATGAAAAGCAGGATAAAGATTACACCTGCGATGGTTGAAATTAAACCGGCGGAGATTGAAGCTGCACCCAAGGAAGGACCAACTACATAATCGCTCACAATTTTAGCCGGTGCCGGCAACCTGCCAGCTTTTAAAACATTGGCAAGATCTTGGGTGTCTTCCACCTTAAAACTTCCGCTGATTGATGAGATCCCATTTGGAATTTCTCCTTGAACTGTAGGTGCAGAGTAAACCAAATTATCAAGAACAATGGCAACACTTTTTTTATTGTTTGGATCGGCTGATGCAGCGGCGGTTATTGAACGCCAAGCTCTAGCTCCATCGGCATTCATTACCATGACCACTTCGGGGTTTCCTTTTTGATCATAATCAGAACGCGCATCAGAAATTACATCACCTTCTAGTGCCGGACCACCTCCTAAATTGCTTGTTTTTAGTGCATAAAGTTCAAAAACTTTGCTTTCATCTGTCATCGGCTTGACTCCCCAGAATAACTTGATGTTCTGTGGGATAACAGATTTAACTGCCGGGGAGGATAGGTAGGCATTCACTTTAGCGGTATCTTTCAAAACCGCATACCCTACTACAGGTCCGGGGCGTAAATTAACTTTTCCGTCCTGACCCTGAAAAGTGGCTGGGTTTAAAATCGCAAATAATGGATTTTGCTTAGCTTGTTCTGCGAGAACTTTACTCGAGGCTGCAGCACTGTCAACTGCAGAACTATCCTTTTTACCTAGGGAAGCAAGCTTACTTTTACTGGTATCCTGAGCAGAGGATTTACTTGCAGTATCAGTTGATTTGATAGTTGATGCCAGTATGCTGTTGACGTTCTGAAGTAGACTAAATATCTCCGTGTTATCATAAGTTTCCCAAAATTCAAGTTTTGCGGATCCCTGAAGTAATTTACGAACGCGGTCGGGATCAGTAACACCCGGAAGTTCAATCAATATGCGATTAGTGCCTTGTTGTTTTTGAATGTTGGGGGAGGTTACACCAAATTTATCAATACGGGTACGAAGGATATTAAATGATAAGTCGATTGCTCCATCAGCCGATCTTCTCAAAAAATTCAATACCTCTTCATTTCCGGCATCAATTTTAAGACTTGCTGAATTTTCTTTGGTGGCGAATAATGAAGATAATTTACTGTTCGGACTAATTTTTTCGAACTCTCTTCCAAAAACACTGATGAAATCACTTTCACCAGTTGCCATTGCAGCCTCTGTATTCTTGATGGCTGCATTAAAATTTGCATCAGTACTATTATTAGCCAGGTTGCGTACCATGTCACTCAATGAGATTTCCATGGTGACATTCATACCGCCTTTGAGATCGAGTCCTAACGGAATTTCACGTTCCTTCGCGTATTGATAGGTAATGTAACCCAAACTGCTATAAACGGGTAATGAGGCAACAGAATCAAGATAAATCTTCTCTTTTATAGCATCGCCTTTTGCAAATTGCTTTGCATCTTTTTCAACTTTATTCGCTATCCACGTAAACGAGAGGGAGTATAAACACGCTATAGTAAGCGCTATCGCTGCGAATTTTACTAATCCTTTACCTTGCATTTTATTTTAATTGTCTGTTAATGTTGATTTAAGCCTATTTTGGTTAAGACGCCAAAGCTAACTAAATTTTTGTTTTTTGGAATAATTCTTTAGTACAGAAAATTAAAGAACAAATTCAGGCTTTCACGTACTTGATAAAACTGTATGAATATAAGTTCTTTTCATCAGGTTCATGAAGAATTTTTTCCTCCTCAATCCATTTTTTCAAGTTAATCTGCGGAAAAAAAACATCGGCATCAAAATTTTGATGAATAATGGTCAGATAAAGGATGTTTGCTAAGGGTAGTGCTTTTTCAAAAACTTGTGCTCCACCGATGACAAATACCTCATTTTCATCCTTTAAAAGCTTGATACTATCTTCCAATGAATGGCATACCTCAACCCCGGGGATTTTAAGTCCGGATTGGCGACTTATCACTATATTTCTTCTGTTGGGCAGCGCCTTCCCGATTGAATCAAAGGTCTTTCTACCCATAATGATTGGATGACCTGTAGTAATTGCTTTGAAATGTTTTAAATCGGCAGGTAAATGCCATGGGAGGAGATTGTTTTTCCCTATTCCATTCTTTTCGTCGATTGCAACAATCAGATTTATATTCATAGATTAAATGGCTACAGCGCCTTTGATATGGGGATGTGGGTCATAATTTTCGAGGCTGAAATCTTCAAACTTGAAATCAAAAATATTTTTAATCGCCGGATTTAGTTTCATGGTCGGAAGCGGCCTGCAGTCGCGGCTTAATTGTAGCCTGGTCTGTTCAAGGTGATTATTGTAAAGGTGTGCATCACCAAAGGTATGAACAAAATCCCCTGCTTCTAATTCGCAAACCTGTGCCACCATCATCGTCAATAGGGCATAAGATGCAATATTGAAGGGTACCCCCAAAAAGATATCCGCACTTCGTTGATAAAGTTGACAACTTAACTTACCATCTGCTACATAAAATTGGAAGAAGCTGTGGCAGGGTGGAAGCGCCATATTTTCAATTTCCGCCACATTCCAGGCTGAAACAATCAATCGTCTTGAATCCGGATTGGTACGGATTTGTTTGATAACCTGGGAAATTTGATCGATATGACCTCCATCAGGGCTTGGCCAGGAACGCCATTGAGAACCATAAACCGGGCCTAATTCTCCATGCTCATCAGCCCACTCATCCCAAATACTAACGCCATTATCTTTCAAATATTTAATATTGGTTTCACCTTTCAAAAACCAAATCAGCTCATGAATGATAGACCTTAAATGGACTTTTTTTGTTGTTACCAGTGGGAATCCCTCTTTAAGATTAAAGCGCATCTGATAACCGAATACGCTAAGGGTGCCGGTTCCTGTACGATCGTGTTTTTGGATTCCATTTTGCAGTACATGCTGCATCAACTCGTGATATTGTTTCATAATTGGCTTTTCTGTTACCTTTTATCTCTTGTCAGGTTTCAGGTTTCGGGTGTTATCAGGTTCGGAACTTACACCTTCCGACGTAATACTTACAACTTATTATTGCAAATAAAATAAATGTAATTTTGGCATCCTAACATTGTTCATAAATATATTAGTATGTTCACAATATGATTCTTTTTCCGAACGCTAAAATCAATATAGGCTTAAATATTGTCAGCAAGCGTGTTGATGGATACCATAATTTGGAATCAATCTTTTATCCCATTGAAATTAAAGACGCCCTCGAAGTCATTGAGGCAGATAAACTCAAGTTTAGTTCATCTGGCATCGCCATTCCCGGTAATACTGAAGAAAATCTTTGTTTAAAAGCCTATCATCTACTCAAAAATGATTTCAAGGATCTTCCTTCAATCAACATTCATTTGCATAAGCATATCCCAATCGGTGCCGGCTTGGGTGGTGGTTCTTCCGATGCTTCATTTTTTATCAAATTATTAAATCAAAAATTCAGTTTGGGTTTAGAACTTTTCCAAATGGAATATTATGCATCGAAACTAGGTTCTGATTGTGCATTTTTTATTCAAAATAAGCCTGCCTATGCTACTGAAAAGGGAGATCAATTAAGACCTGTGAACCTAGATTTGACTGATTATTTTATCGTTTTGGTCATGCCTGAGGTACAAGTCTCAACTGCTGAAGCATATCAAGGCATTTGTGCTTCTCCATCTGCTGTTCCCTTAACCGAACTTATCAAGTTACCTATTGAACAATGGAAATTATGTATCAAAAATGACTTTGAGCCTTCAGTTTTTTCAAAGTACCCTTCTATTGCCACTATAAAGATGCAATTATATGAGGCCGGTGCATTGTATGCATCGATGAGCGGTAGTGGTTCTTCGGTTTATGGAATATTTAAGCAGAAATT
>Ga0194133_10006144_pt1 | contig 14938 bp, 10 predicted proteins | sample TA2KigOf40mmetaG_FD_155448 | JGI IMG/M metagenome (GOLD analysis project Ga0194133, IMG submission 155448) | Freshwater microbial communities from Lake Tanganyika, Tanzania - TA2015055 Kigoma Offshore 40m | ecosystem: Environmental > Aquatic > Freshwater > Lake | place: Tanzania: Lake...
CCCATCAGGACGTGCCCCAGCTGGTGGGCCACGACGAGGGACCGCATCGAGCGGATGGTGTCGGCGAAGAGGGACTGGGGCCCGTTGAAGGAATAAACGTACCCTGAGGGAGCGACGCCCGCCGCACCCGCGAGGGGCGACCAGGGCTGGCGGTAGGCGGTCGGGACGTATCGGGCGGCCTGGACGGCGCCGGAGGCCTTCAGGGCGATCTCGGTGTAGTCGACCTCGCGCTGGTCCGCGGGGAGGCGGCCCTCGAGGATCAGGCGCCGGAGGTTGCCATAGGTGGAGACGTTGTTGAAGCCGTGGTCGTGGACGCCCACGTGCGAGACGTGGGAGGCCATATGGCGGACGGTCTTCTCGCGCCCGAGGCGGAGGAGCTCCTCGTCGCCGGTGGCGTCAAAGTGCAGGAACGCCATCCCGAACTGGAAGCCCTGCGTCCACTCGGTCCAGCCGCGGGAGGTGTACTGTCCCTTCCAGGTGAAGACCGGGGTGCCCTTGGCGGGGTCCCAGGCGGCGTCGAGGGCGCGGATCTTGCGGCCGGCGAGCTCGAACACGCGGTCGGTCTTCGGGAGGAGGGCCTTGGCGGTGAGGCGGTTATTGATCTTCATTGGGCGGGGGCGGCGGAAGGCGCGGACGTTGCCCGCGGGCCGGCGGGGAAGACAAGGGCATTTCACGGTTTGCGCCGGGGCGTGACCGGGCATTGGGTGGGGGATGGAAGCGTGGTCCGCGCCATTCCTGCAGGCATTCATCCCGCTGTTCGTGGCGATCGACCCGATCGGGCTGGCGGCGATCTTCCTCGTGCTCGGCCGCGGCCTGACGCCCCTGCAACGGCGGCGCGTGGCGCTGCAGGCAACGCTCACGGGTGGCGGCGTGGCGCTGCTTTTCCTGTTCCTCGGGGCCAGCATCTTCGCGGCGCTGGGCATCTCGGTGCACGACTTCCAGGTGGCCGGCGGGCTGATCCTGTTTTTGCTCGCGGCGCGCGACCTCGCCCATTCCGGGGCGGACCCGGAGCCCACCGAGGATTGCGGCGTGGTGCCGCTGGGGATGCCGCTCATCGCCGGGCCGGCCCTGATCGCGACGCTGCTGGTGCTGGCCGGCTCGGTCGGCTACGGGGTGACCTTGGCGGCGCTGGGCGTGAACCTGGTCCTGGTGGCGCTGGCGTTCACCCAGAGCGAACGCCTCGGCCGCCTCGTCGGCCCCACGGCGCTGAGGGCGGTCTCCAAGATCATCTCGATGCTGCTGGCCGCGATCGCCGTGGCGATGGTCCGCCAGGGGCTCAAGGGCTGACCCGGCCGGGCGCGCCGCCTCCCCGCCCGGCTCAGCCGGCGAAGGTGGTCATCAGTTCCGCGTAGATGCGGGCGCTGGCGAGCAGTTCCCGCACCTTCGCCCGCTCGTCCACCGCGTGGCAGTTCTCGCCGCCCGGGCCGTAGCCGAGGGTGGGGATGTGACGGTGGTGGGCGAAGAAGTGCATATCGTTGAACCCGGTGGAGACGTTGAACCGGGTGGGCGCGCCGCGGACGCGCCGGACGCAGCCCGCCATCGCCGCGAAGAACGGGTGGGTGGGCGGGCTGAAGCAGGCGAAGTTCTCGGCCAGCTTGCGGACGCGCACCGTCCCGGCGGGCAGGCCTTGGGCCGCCTGCCGGACGAAGGCCCGGAACTCGCGCTCGGCGGCGGCGTGGTCCTCCACCGGCAGCACGCGCCGGTCGACGGTGAAGCTGGCGTGCGCCGGCACGGTGTTGATCTTGGCCCCTTCCCCGCAGTGGAAGACGCCGCCGAGGTTCACGGTCGGCCGCATGGTCCGGCCCTCTGGGGTGCGCCAGGTGCGGCCTGCGAGGCGCCGCTCGTAATCCGCGAACCGGCCCACTAGCGCGGCCATCCCCACGAGGGCGTTCACGCCCTTCTCGGGCGTCGAGCCGTGCGCCGCGCGACCCCGCACCTCGACCTCGAACCACAGGGTGCCGTTGTGGCCGCAGCAGATGTTCCGCCCCTCGCCCCCCTCCATCACGACCGCATAGTCCGGCGCGATCGGCGCGTGTTGCACCAGCCAGCCGGCCCCCAGCGCGGAATCCGTCTCCTCATCGGCCGTGAACGAGACCTCGACGTTCAGCCGCGGGGCGGTCCCGGTGGCCTGCAGGGCCTCCAGGGCCAGCAGCAGGCTCGCGATCGAGCCCTTCATATCCGCGGTGCCCCGGCCGTAGATCCAGCCGCCGGCCTCCTTGCCGCTGAAGGGGTCGCCGTGCCGCCAGCGCCCGGAGACGGGGACGACGTCGTAATGCGCGTTGAAATGCAGGGTCTTCGCGCCCGCGCCGGCCCGGCGGCGGCCGAGGACGTTGTAGCGCGGGAAACCGTGCTGCGCGGGCGGCAGCACCTGCCGCAGCAGGCGGTCCGGGATCGGGTAACGCTTGGCCGGGCAGCCCACGGCGCCCAGTTCCCGCTGCAGCCACGCCGTGATGGCCCCGTAGTGATCACCGGGTGGATTCACCGTCGGAATTCCGACGAGGTGCCGCAGGCGGGCGAGCAACCGCTCCGGGTGGCGGCGGATGTAGTCGGAGGGAGTCACGGCGGGTTCAGCCGCGGCGCTGCCAGTCGTCCCGCGATTTCCGGGCGCGGAGGGCGTCGGCCGCCGGGTCGTCGAGGAAGCGTTCCGCGGCCGGGTCCCAGCGCAGCGGGCGGCCGAGCTCCATCGCGATCGCGCCGAGGTGGAGGGTGGTGCTGAGGCGGTGCAGCGCCTCCGCCGGGTACATCGGCGCCCGGCCGGCGCGGAGGGAGTCGAGGAAGTCGCGGTGCTCGCGCGGGCGGCGCGGCCAGAGGCGGTTCACCTCCGGGGCCCAGGTCTGGCGGAAGACGTTCGGATCGCTGCCCTCGAGGCGGCCCAGCCAGCCGCGGTTGCCGACCCACCCCGCGTCGCCCTCGAGGCGGATGGAGGGCTGGCTGGCGCCGACCGTGAGGACGACCCCGTTCGCGTAGGTGAATTCGAGCTCGTAGGTGCGGGCGGTGGTGTTAAAGGCCCCGGTCGGGAACTCGCCCTTGCCCCGGACCGCCACGGGCCCGGTATCCTCCACGCCGGCGGCGACCTGCGCGGTATCGACGAGGTGCGCGCCCCAGTCGGTGAGGGAGCCGCCGGAGAAGTCGCGGATCTGGCGCCAGCACTGGGCGTCGGTGAGGGTGGGGGAATAGGGCCGGAAGGGCGCGGGCCCGAGCCAGAGCTCGTAATCGAGGCCCTCCGGGACGGGGGCGGGTGCCTCGAGCGGGAAGAGGGGTTTGACGGGCAGGCCGACCTGGATGCGGCGCAGGCGGCCGATGCCGCCGTTGCGGACCACCTCGGCCAGCTTGTGGTACTGGATCACGGCGCGGTCCTCGAGGCCGGTGGCGAAGAAGGCCCCGGGGCGGCGCGCGACGGCGTCGGCGAGGGCGCGGCCCTCCGCGATGGTGAGGGTGGGTTTCTCGCAGAAGACGGCCTTGCCGGCGGCGAGGGCGAGCAGCGCCATCGGCACGTGCCAATGGTCCGGGGTGGAAATGACCACGGCGTCGATGTCCGGCCGGGCGATCAGGGCCCGGAAATCGCGGAACTCGGCGCAGCCGGGCCCCCCGTGGTGGCGGTCGACGGCCTCCCGGGCGCGCTGGCGGCGGTCCGCGAAGACGTCGCAGACCGCGACGATGCGGCAATCGTCCTCCTGGAGGAACTGGTTGAGGTTCACCCCGAAGCCGTGGGCGCCGACCCCGATGCAGCCGAGGGTGAGCTTGCCGGAGGGGGCGGCCGCGCCGAGGAGGCGGGCGGCCAGGAAGCGGGGGGCGACCCCGGCGGCGAGCGCGCCGGCCAGCCCGGTGCGGAGGAAGGAGCGGCGGGGGGTGGGGTGGGGCATCGGGGAAAGGGGGGCGTCAGGCGCCGCAGCAGTGCTTGAACTTGCGGCCGCTGCCGCAGGGGCAGGGTTCGTTGCGGCCGACGCGGGGGGCGGCGGGCTTGGCCGGAGCGGGGCCGTTGCGCACGGTCCGGGTGAACAGCCAGCGGCCGTCGATCCGGGCGAAGGCGGACTTCTCGTGCATCGCCTGCTCACCCTGTTCGGTGGCGAAATGGGCCGTGAAGTCCACGCAGGCGGTGTCCGGCGTCGGTCCCGGCTCGTGCTGGTGGATGACGAGGCGGGTCCAGGCGATCTCGGCGACGTCGGTCTCCTCCACGTAGGGTTTCCGGGAAGTGGGCCGGTAGGTCTCGTGCAGGTAGCGCCAGTCGCGGGCGACGTGGGCGGTGAAGCGCGAGCGCATCAGTTCCTCGGCGTTGCCGGCGGGCGCGGAGCCGTCCAGCCGCGGGCCGCAGCAGTGCTCGAAGGAGCGCCCGGTGCCGCAGGGGCAGGGCTGGCCGGGCGAGGGCTTGGGCAGGCCGGCGGGCGCGGGGGCGGAGCTCATCGGCGCAAGGAAGCCCCGCCCCCCGGGGGTTGGCGAGCGGGTTTTGGGCGCCCCGGGGCGGCGACCAAGCCTTCCCGGCTCAGGCGGTCATAAACCCAAGGTCGGGGCGGGCGAAGCGGCCGAGGTTGGGGAAGATCGTCGGGAGGTTGGTGGCGCTGACGCCGAACCAGCGGGCGAGGGTGGCCGCGTATTCGTCCACGCTGGTGGTGGGGATCCAGGTGCCGCGGCCGCCGCTGTCGTCGGGTCCGCCGAGGACCTGCACGGGCATCTGGCCGTACATCGCGCCGCCGCGGACGGCCCCGCCCAGCACTAGGTGGTGGCTGCCCCAGCCGTGGTCGGAGCCGTCGCCGTTGGTGTTGAATGTCCGGCCGAAGTCCGAGGCGGTGAAGACCGTGACCTGATTCTGGGCGCTGATCTGGTTCATCGCCTGGTTGAAGGCGGCGAGGGAGCGGCTGATGTCCCGGAGGATGTTGCTGTGGGCGCCGTTGGCGGTGTTGCCGAGGACGACCTGGTTGTCGTGGAGGTCGAAGCCGCCGATGCGCACGAAGAAGATCTGGCGCTTCAGGTTGAGCTGGCCCTGGGCGTTGACCAGGCGGGCGACCATATGGAGCTGCTGGCCGAGGCTGGTGTTCACCCCGTTGAAGGCGGCGGCGAAGGGGCTGTTGCCGGTGATGACGGACGAGAGCAGCGAACTGGTGCCGAGGGCGCGGCTGGTGAGGCCGCCGAAGGCCGTTTCGAGCAGGTTGGCGTTCTGGACGGCGAGGGCGTCGTTCAGGGCGGAGGTGCGGACGCCGTTGACCGAGGTGGGGGTGCCGGTGCTGCCGGTGAGGGCGACCGAGCCTCCGGTGCCGACGGCATACTGCTGCACCGTGCGGCCGATCTGGAACGTGTTCTGACCGTTGAGGGTCATCGACATCGAGATCCGGTTGTTGGCGTTGAAGGCGTCGACCAGGTCGGCCACGCGGCCGCCCCAGCCGGTGGCGACCTCGGAGAACGGGCGGTCGGCGATGCTGGTCTGCCATTCGACCTGCTGGTCGTTGTGGGAGAAGAGCTGGCGGGGGCGGAGGTCGGGGCGGGAGTTGTAGAGGGCCTTGGTGAGGGGCTGGGAGAGGGTGCCGATGTTGGCCATCACGGCGAGGCGGCCACCGTCGTAGAGGGCCTTCAGTTCGGTCATCGCCGGGTGGAGGGCCCAGCTGCGGCCGTCGCCGCCCGGGGTGGCGATGGGGAGGAGGGACGACTGGGGCAGGGCGAGGGCGCCGCGGGCGGAGGCGTAGGCGGCGTAGCCGGCGTTGTCGGCCGGGACCACGAGGTTGTTCGCGTCGTTGCCACCCGCGAAGAAAAGGCAGACGAGGGCCTTGAAGTCCGGGGCGGGTGCGCCGGCGCGGGGCGGGGTGGCGGGGGCGTCCGGGCTGGCGGCGGCGCCCATCAGGCGGAGCTGGGCGAGCGAGGAGAGCAGTCCGGTGGTGCCGACGGAGGCGCAGCAGGCGCCGACGAACCGGCGGCGGGAGAGGTCGTGGGTCTTGGAGTTCATCGGGGGGCTATTTCTGGATGGCGCCTTGGGGGACGGTGGAGATGAGGTAAATCGCGGAGCGCACCCGCTCAAGGTCGGCGCCGCCGTAGGTGTTCCCGGTGTTGGCGGGCATCGCGACGAGGGCGTCCACGAACCGGTCCTGCAGCGTCCGGGGCACGGCGCCGCCGGCGAGGAGGAGGTTGGCCCGCGCGACGAGGTCCCGCGGCGAGCGCGAGAGGGTGAGCAGGGTGGCGTCCGCGCGGATGCCGACCGTGGCCTCGGCGGGGTTGAACACCGAGGTGGTGCCCGGGATGCCCGTGCGGCCGGCGTAGATGTAGTTCCAGAGCTGGTTCGGCACGCTGATGGCGGTGGTGTCGTTGACGATCTGGTACTCCGGGGCGACGAGTCCGGCGGCCGCGAGCGGGCCGGGCTGCACGAAGTCGGGCTCGAAGAAGTTGAACACGGTCGGCGCCCGCAGGGACGCCTGGGCGAGGGTGGCTTCGGGGTTCGGGATGAAGAAGCGGCCGTTGTTGGCGCCGCCCCCGAAGGCCCGCAGCACCGCGGTGGCCCGCAGCAGCGGCTCTTTCAGCTTGCCGTAGCTGGCGGTGGTCGCGACGGCGGCCGAGCGCGCCTCGTAATCGAGGAGGATCGCCCGCACCACCGCGCCGAGGTCGCCGCGCACGCCCGCGCCGTTGTTGGCGAAGACCTGCGCCACCCGGTACACGTAGCCCGGGCTGGGGTTGGAGGTGACCAGCCGCTGAATCAGCTGGCGGGAGAGGAACGGCCCGGTATTCGGGTGGTTGAACAGGGTGTCGAGGGTGTCCTTCAGGTCCTGCTCCGGGCTCTGCCCGGCGGGGATGCGGCGGCCGGCGAGGATCTGCTTCTCGGCCGTTTCGTGGAAGGCCCCATAGAACTGCATCGGCTGGAGGTAGTTGACGGGGGCGCCGCGGAAGTTCGGGACGCTTGCGTTGGTCGCGAAGCCCAGACCGGTGAAGACCTTCGCCATCTCCGAGATGGTGCGATTGTCGTAGGTCGGGATGGTCGCGCCGTTGATGTCCACCTTGGGGGTGCCATCGGGCTGGAGCTCCACCAGGCCCACGCTGAAGAGCTGCATCACCTCGCGCGCGTAGTTCTCGTCGGGCGCCGTGGTCTGGCGGCCGTTCGCGTCGAAGGTCGCCTTGGCGTTGCGCAGGGAGCTCAGGTACACCCCCATCACCGGGCTCAGGGTCACATTCTCCAGCAGCTGCCGCGCATTCCCGAAGGCGCCCCGCACCAGCAGATCATAGTAGTTGGCCAGGGCCCGCGGGTTGTTGAACAGGGTCCCGTTCGTGTCCGAGACGACAAAGATCTGGCTCAGGGCGAAGGCCACCCGCTGCCGCAGCTGGTCGGGCGCGGTCAGCGCGAGGCGCCACCAGGCGGCCTGCCGGTTCTGCTGCGAATACTGGGGATTCTCGCCCAGCGCCGTGTACTCCCGGAAATCCGCGTCGGTCGCGTCCAGATGCAGGGATGGCGCCGCGCCCATCTGCTGGGTGATCCAGGCGTCCAGGCCCGCCCGCTGCTGGCCGGCCAGGGCCTGGACCTCCGCAAGGGTCGCACCGAAAGTGGACTGGATCAGGAAGCGGGCGGCGTCGTTGTCGGTGAGGACGGTGTCCGCCAGCGCCGGCGGGGCGGCGGGGGCGGCGAAGACGAGCCGGCTGCTCGATTGCAGGAATGCCCCGCGGAGCTCGCCCCCGGGATAGGCGCTCGAATCGATGCTCACGAAGACGCGGCCCTCCTTGAGCGCCTGCACGATCTGGGCCTTGGTGAAGCCTTCCGCGGCGTCCACCACCCAGGTGAAGCCGGCGACCTGGCCCAAGGGGAGCTTCACGAGGTCGACGCCCACCTCTCCCGGGCTGCCGAGGCGCACGTAGGCCAGGGTCTGCGCGGCGCTGAGGCCGGAGAAGTTCGCGCTCACCAGGGCCACGTTCTCATCCGCGCTCAGCTGGATGCTGGCCACGCCCGAAGCGGTGGAACCGGCCGCGGCCGCCGTGGTGCGGAGGGTGGTGCGGAAGAGGGTCGGCTGGTTGAAGAAGAGCGAGACGACCGCGCTGCGGTCCGCCGCCAGCTCGTAGCCGTTGCCCGCGACAAGGGTGAGCGTCAGGTCCTTGCTCACGGTGGCCCCGGCCGCGGCGGGCGCCGCCGCGATGCTCACGGTGGCGAATTCCGCGCCCGCGGGGATCGTCACGCTGGTCGGCACTGCGGTGTAGTCGGCCCCGGCCACCGCCGAGCCGCTCAGGGAAAAGTTGACCGTGACCGCCTGGCTGGTGCTGCCGGTGCGGGAGATGCGGAAGGCCGCCGGGGGCGCGCCGCGGTTGTCGGTGGAGGCGGTGGCCGCGACCACCGAGAAGACGCCACCCGACTCCGGGGTCAGATCGTACACCTCGACCAGCGCCACGCCCGTGGTGTTGGCCACGCCGCTGACCTGCACGGAGTAGCTTTTGCCTGGGGGCAGATCGACGAGGAGCGCCGCGTCGCGCGAGCCGGCCGCGAAGGGGAAGGCGCCCGCCTCGCGGAAGGCCGCCGTCAGGGCCGTGGCGTTGCCCGTGCCCCAGTCGTCGTTCGCCGCGAGTTCGCGGTTGGTGCCGGACTCGATGACGCTGATGGCGGGATTGGCGAGGGCGCCGGCCACACCGAGGGGCGTGAGGGCCGGGCCGGCGGCGCGGGCGAGGATCCGCCGGGGGCCGCCGCCGGGCGCGACCGCGAGGCCCGAGATGAGGACGCCGGCCCCGGTGCCCACCTGGGCGCGGGTCGAGAGGTTGGTGAGGCGCGCGCGGCCGGTCACGTCGTAGACCTCCACCAGCGCGATGCCGGAGCGGTTGGCGACGTCGCGGACGATGGCCGAGTAGGAACCGGGGCCGAGCGTCGCGACCATCGCCGCGTCGCGGCTGCCGGCGGTCAGGGCGAAGGCGCCGACGCGCGCGAAGGCGTTTGCCCCGCCGATGGTGTCGGCCGTCCAGTTGTCGTTCCGCAGGAGCGGGGTGTTCGGATTGGAGGAGGCGAAGAGCTCGATGACCGGGTCGGGGAGGGCGCCCGCGACGCCGAAGCCGGTGAGGGCCGGGCCCACGGCGCGGATGAGGACGGTCTTGGTCTGGCCGGGGCCGACGGCGAAGCCGATGAAGGCCGCGTTGGCGTCCGCGCCCACCTGGGTGCGGCTGGAGAAGTTGGCCATCCGCTGGTCGAATTCGGCGGCGGTCAGCGCGGGGTGCAGGGCGTTCGCGGCGCCGGCGGCAAACAGGAGGGTGGCGCGGACGGAGGCGGGCAGGCTTCGCATCATCGGGGAAAAAGCGGGGGTCGGCGGAGGCATTCCGCTCCCGGGCTAGTCCGGAGGCAAACGTGCGCAGGGCGAAAGGCGAGCCTCCGTCGCGCCGTGGGCGGGGTTTTACAAACTTTTGCCAAGGGCCGCCGCGGCGCGCTCGACAACGCCCCGCGCCTCGCCTCCAGTCTGGGTGGCCGCCGCCGGCACGCCCCGTGCCGGGGTCGCCTTCCCCCTGATGCGCTCCTCCCTTGCCCCGGCCCTCCGCTTCCCGCCCGCCGCGTTCCTGCTCGGCACCCTCCTGCTCGCCCCCGCCTTCGCTGGCGATTGGCCGGGCTGGCGTGGCCCCCGTGGCGATGGCACCGCCCCCGGCGCCCGTAACCTCCCGGAAACCTGGTCCACCACCGAGAACGTGAAGTGGAAGCAGGAGATGCCCGCCTGGAGCGGCTCCACGCCCACCGTCTGGGGCGACCGCATCTTCCTCAATACGCCCTCCGCGGAGGTCCCGGGCAGCACGCCGCCGCCCCCGCCCCCCGCGCCGGGCAAGAAGGCCCGTCCCAGCCCCGCCGGCGGCCGCGGGCCCGGTGGTCAGGAGATCCTGCTGCTCTGCCTCGACCGCGCCACCGGCCGCGAGCTCTGGCGCCGCCAGTACGATCAGGGCAACAGCATCAAGATGAAGCACAATATGTCGTCCCCGTCCCCGGTGACGGACGGCAAGCTGGTCTGGGTCGCCTCCGGCAACGGCGCCATCGCCTGCTACGACTTCGCCGGTAACCAGAAGTGGACCTTCAATATGGAGAAGGCCTTCGGGAAACTCGGGGTCCAGTTCGGCTACGGCTCCTCCCCGATCCTCGTCGGGGACGCGCTCATCTTCCAGAACCTGCAGGGCCTGTACACCGACGACCCCTCGTACCTCTTCGCCCTGCGCGGCAGCGACGGCAAGGTGCTCTGGCGGGTCGATCGGCCCACGGACGCCGAACACGAGACGCCCGACGCCTACACCACCCCCGCCCTGCTGGAGCTTAACGGCCGCCGCGAGGTGGTCGTGGGCGGCGGCGGCTACGTGACGGGCCACGATCCGGCCACCGGACGCGAACTCTGGCGCGGGGGTGGCCTGAACCCGGACAACTCGAAGAACTACCGCACCATCGCCTCGCCGCTGGTGCACCAGGGGATGATCTTCGTCCCCACGCGCGTAAAGCCATTCCTTGCGTTCCGCGCCGGCGGCACGGGCGACATCACGACCAGCCACCTGGCGTGGAAGTGGACGGAGCGCGGCTCGCCGGACGTGCCGACGCCGGTGGCCGATGGCGAGTACTTGTATATGGTTGATGACCAAGGGGCGGTGACCTGCGTGCGCGCGAAGACGGGCGAGAAGGTGTACGGGCCGGAGAACACCGGGATCGGGCGGACCAGCGGGTCGCCGACGCTGGCCGACGGGAAGCTCTATATCACCAGCGAGTCGGCCGAGACGGCCGTGGTGGCGGTCGGGCCCCAGTACCGGTTGATCGCCAAGAATGCGCTGGATGGAAGCTATACCTTGACGACTCCCGCGGTGGCGGACGGGGAGATCTTCATCCGTACCGCGACCCACCTGTACTGCCTGTCCCGCCGCTGAAAACCCGATGAAGGTCACCCCCTCCACCCGCCGTCGTTTCCTCCGCACCTCCGTCGCTGCCGCCGCCACGGTGCAGGTGTTGCCCCGGGCGCTCCTCGGGGGGCCGAAATTTGTCCCGCCGAGTGAGAAGGTGAACGTGGCGGTGGTGGGCGTGGGCGGGCGTGGCCTGCAGAACCTGCGGGAACTGCTCGCGTTGGCGGATGCACAGGTGATTGCCGTGGCGGACCCGGCGCGGTCGTTCAGCCTGGAGGCGTTTTACTACAAGGGGACCGGTGGCCGCGATCCGGCCCAGGCCGCGGTGGAGGAACATTACGCGGCCAAGACGCCGCACTTCCGTTGCGCGGCTTACGAGGACTTCCGGGTGCTGCTGGAGCGGGAGCGGGCGGTCGACGCCGTGCTCTGCGCCACGCCGGATCACCTGCACGCGGTGGTGTCGCTCCGGGCCCTGCGGGCCGGGAAGCACGTCTACTGCGAGAAACCGCTCACCCATAACATCCACGAGGCGCGCGAGGTCGCTCGCGTCGCCCGCGAGACCGGCCTCGCCACGCAGACCGGCAACCAGGGGCATTCCACGGTCGGGATGCGCGAGACGGTCGAGGCCATCCAGGCCGGCGTCATCGGAACGGTCCGCGAGGTGCACGCGTGGGTGGGGACGAAGCGCTGGAATCCCTCCCTGACGACGCGCCCCGATGGGTCGCCCGCGGTGCCGGAAGGAATGAACTGGGATCTCTGGCTCGGCCCCCGCTCCCCCCGCGGCTACCATCCCGCCTACCATCCGGTGGCGTGGCGCGATTTCTGGGATTTTGGTGGCTCGAGCATCGGCGACTTCGCCAGCCACGACCTCGACGCCGCGACTTGGGCGCTCGACTTGCCGTTGCCGACCCGGGTCGAGGCCCACGCCGCCGGGCCGATGGACGAAGAGATTGCCCCGCATGGGGCCCTCGTGACGTATGATTTCCCCACCCGCGGCAACCAGCCGCCGGTCCGCGTCACATGGTATGATGGTGGATTGCGTCCAGTTGCGCCCGCCGCCCTCGACGGGTTCCCGTTACCGCGCCGCGGGGTGATGTTCATCGGCGAAAAAGGGGTGATCCAGTGCGATGGCGCCGGCGGGGCGCCCCGGCTGTTCCCGGAGAGCCTGCGGGCCGCGCCCAAGCCGGCCGCGACCTTGGTGCGCTCGCAGGGCCACCACCGCGATTGGATCAATGCGTGCAAGGGGGGAGCCCCGGCGAGCAGCGCCTTCGCCTATGGCGCCCATCTCGCGGAACTGGGCCACCTCGGCAACCTCGCCCTTCGGCTCAAGAAGCCCATCCAGTGGGACGGCGCCAATCTGAAGGTCCCGGGTCGCCCCGAGGCCGATCCCATCATCCGCGGCACCTACCGGCCCGGTTGGGAGCTGGGTTAAGCTGGCTCAAGCCGCGCTCCACCCGAGCTCCGCGCGGCAGTCGGCGATCTCCCGCTCCCGCCGCGCCGCGTCCCAGCCCACGACCTCGCCCATCCAGGCTGCGATCTCCGGCAGGCGGGCCGCGAAATCCCGCTCATAGTAGCACCAGCCGCCCCGGCGCACGACGACGTCCGCCAGGTGGCAGGCCCATTCGGCGCGGACTTGGTGCGCCACCGCCGTGCGCGTGCAGGGACCCGGCAAGGTGCCGCTCCCGTCCGTCCCTGCGCCCGGCTCCAAGAGCGGTTCCAGCGCCGTGCGGCAGGGTGCGGGCGGGCGACCGAGGTGGCGCGCGACGGCGTCCACGGCCTGTTCCGCCATCAGGCGGTAAGTGGTCAGTTTGCCGCCGGTGATGTCCCACCAGCCGGGGCGCGGGCTGCGGATCTCGTGGGCCCGGGAGATATCCGAGGGCGAGCCGTCCGGATTCGCGACCAAGGGCCGCAGGCCGGCCCACGTGCTGATGATATCCCCGGGGACCAAGGCTGCGGTGGGAAAGAACTCGTTCACGCTCCGCAGGATATAGGCGATGTCGGCGGGCTCGGTCGCGACCGCGGCCGGGTCGCCGGCGTAGTCGGTGTCGGTCGTCCCAAGGATCACGCGTTCGCCCCAGGGGATGACGAAGAGGATCCGCTTGCCTTCGGTGACCACCACCGCGTCCGGCACCGGCAGACGGTGGCGGTCGACCACCAAATGCACGCCCTTGGTCAGGCGGAGCTGGACGGAGCTGTGCGGCATCCGATCCGCCCAAGGGCCGGTCGCATTGATCAAGGTGCGCGCCCGCAAGGTAAAGGGCGCTTCGCTCGGATCGTTCGGGGTGAGTTGGCACTCCCAACCGTCCGCGACGGGGTTGGCGCCGGTGAGGCGGGTGTGGTTGGCGAGGACGGCGCCGTGGCGGGCGGCGGAGCGCAAGGTATCAAGGACCAAGCGGGCGTCGTTGGTGAGGGCGTCGAAGTAACGGACCGCGCCGCGAAGGCCGTCCGCCTTGAGTCCGGGCAGGAGGGCGCGGGTCTGGTCGCGCGAGAAGCCGCGGGAGGGCTCGAAGTTCCCGCCGCCGCAGAGCAGGTCGTAGAGCTTCACGCCGATGCGCAGCTGCCAGAGCGGGGGGCCTTCGCCGCGGTAGGCGGGGAAGACGAAGCCGAGCGGTTGCCCGAGGTGCGGGGCGATGCGGTGGAGAATCTTCTTCTCCAGGCTCGCCTCGCGGACCAGGCCGATCTCGCCCTGGGCGAGGTAGCGCAGGCCGCCGTGGAGGAGGCGGGTCGAGCGACTGCTCGTGCCCGCGGCGAAATCCTGCTGGTCGACCAGAGCGACACGCAGGCCGCGCAGGGCAGCATCGCGGGCCACGCCGCTGCCGACGATCCCGCCGCCGACCACCAGCAAGTCGAAGCTTTCGGAGGCGAGGCGGGAGAGCGCGGTGGAACGGGCGGGAGGCAGGGCGGAGGCGTTCATCGCGGCGAGGAACGGGCGGCGGCGAGGAGATCTCCCAGTTCGGCGAGCGTGGGCAAGACCAGATGCGGGGCCGGATCGGCGGCGGCGGCTTCGGCGGCGGTGGCCTCGCCGGAAAGGACGAGCACGCCCAGCGCGCCGGCCCGGTGGGCCATCAGGACGTCGGTGTAAAGGCGGTCCCCGACCATCGCGACCTCGTCGGCTCGGAGTCCGTGGCGGGCAAGGATACCGTCGAGCATCGCGGGATCCGGTTTGCCCAGAACGACTTCCGGTTCCCGGCCGGTCGCGCTGGCGAGCAGGGCGCAGAGCGCACCGCAGTCGATCAGGACGGTGGGTTGATCGGTGGGGCAAACGCGGTCCGGGTTGGTCGCAACGTAGGGTTTGCCTTGCTGAATCCACCAGGCGGCGCGGCCGAGCCGGGCGTAGGTGAGGGTGGGGTCGAAACCCACGACGACGGCGTCCGGCGCGTCGGCGGGGTCGTCCGCGGTGAGGGAGAAGCCGGCGGCGGCGAATTCCGCCTGCATGCTGGGGGTGCCGAGGGCGAACAGGCGCCGCCACGCGGGGCGGTGGCGTTGGAGCCAGCCGATGGTGGCTTGGGCGGAGGTGTGCAGTTCGGCGGGGCCGGCGGGGATGCCCATCCGGCCGAGGTGCGCGAGGTAGTCCGCGGCGCTCTTGGAGGGGTTGTTGGTGAGGAAGGTCCAGCTGAGGCCGAGCTCCCGCAGGCGCGCGAGGAAGGGTCCCGTCCACGGGAACACGGTGCCGCCGCGGTAGATCGTGCCGTCCATATCCAGCGCCACGTGGCGGATCCCGCGGAGGCGGGTGAGGGTGGCGGGGGCAGGGGAGGGCGTCGCGTGCACGTCAGGAGGAGGTGGCGGAGGGTGAACCGTAGCCGTGGGCGGGCGCCCGCCAAGCCAGGAGGAAGAGGAAGGTGCCGAGGGCGCCGACGCCGAGGAGGGCCCCGAAGGCGGTGTGCCAGCCGGACTTCTCGACCAGCAGTCCGAGGCCCCAGCCGGAGACGATGGTGCTGGCGTAGCCGAAGAGGCCGGTGAAGCCCGCGGCGGTGGCGGCGGCGCGGCGGGTGGCGAGGTTGGCCGCGGTGATGCCGATCAGGGCCTGCGGGCCGTAAATGCAGAAGCCCGCGACCGCGAGGAGGGCGGTGGCCGCCCCCGGCGTGGCCGCGAATTGCCAGAAGGCCCAGAGGGCCGCCGCCGCCCCGACCATACAGAACACGCA